>Ga0206866_1101_pt1 | contig 18868 bp, 16 predicted proteins | sample Alteio_BWOrgCont_40_FD_152626 | JGI IMG/M metagenome (GOLD analysis project Ga0206866, IMG submission 152626) | Enriched cells from forest soil in Barre Woods Harvard Forest LTER site, Petersham, Massachusetts, United States -... | ecosystem: Environmental > Terrestrial > Soil > Temperate forest >... | reverse complement strand
TGGAAGATTGCTGTTTTTTGAAAGTTTCTGTAAGTTCAACTTGCCATCTTTTTCTTTCACAATAGTGATGGCCGGTTTTCTCAATGCCAACGTGATATCTGGTTTTCCTGTAAGAAGTGACAAAAGCGAAATATCAACACGACCATCATTAAGCGAAACAATGGGCCGACCCTCCGCTTTACTAGAATCACTGCTCAACTCTGAAAGAACCAATTTCTCAATGTGAACATTGAGGCCTGGCCACAAAGATAGAGAGAGTTTTCCCAAATCAAGCTTTGCATTTAGATTTTGTTCGACGGCCTTGATGATTTGCGGACGGTATTTGTTCGCATCAAAAAAGAGCGGAACAAGCGCAATGAGGAGAACTAAAAAAACAACAATCGCACCAACGGCGATACCTAATTTTTTCATAACTTAAAAACCTTTATAACTTCTTCTTCAAAAGATCGTTAATCACATTGGGCGCTCCTTGCCCTTTCATTTCTTTCATCACCTGGCCCACAAAGAATCCAAAAAGTTTATCTTTGCCGGAGCGGTACTGTTCAACCTGGCCAGGGTTTGCCGCAATGATCTTATCAATCACTGCCTCAATGGCACCAGTATCGGTTACTTGCACTAGATTATTTTTAGAGATGACAGCCTCGATTTTTTCACCAGCATATTTACCCGCTGCAAGATCTTCAAAAATAGTCTTGGCAATTTTTCCAGAAATTTTTCCGCCATCTATGTTTTTGATGAGATCGGCAAGCTGTTCTTTCGAAATGGGAGATTCAGTGATTTCTTTTTTCTGCTCGTTTAAAATCCTGAGCAAATCACCCATGATCCAGTTGCTGGCAGCCTTTGGATTACTCGTAAGTTTTGCCACTTCTTCATAAAACTCAGCCATGGCTCTCGTTTGTGTCAGAATTTGAGCATCATACTCAGGAATTTTATATTCGCTGACAAAGCGCTTAAGTTTATCAAGCGGAAGCTCTGGCAAACGCGTGCGCACTTTCTCAACCCAAGCGCGATCTACTTTTACAGGAAGCAAATCGGGTTCTGGAAAATATCTATAATCGTGTGCTTCTTCTTTTGAACGCATGCTGATGGTTCTATTTTTGTCGGGATCATACAGCCTGGTCTCTTGAGCAATCTTTTCGCCTTGTTCAATAAGATCAATTTGTCTACCAACCTCATATTCAATCGCTTTTTCAACAAAGCGAAAGCTGTTAATATTTTTCAACTCAACACGTTGTCCAAATTTTTTCTCGCCAACGGGTCGCACGCTAACGTTCGCATCACAACGCATGCTTCCCTCTTCCATGTTACCGTCGCAAACACCGAGATAGAGAAGAATCGAGCGAAGCGCGCGTAAGTATTCGCCTGCTTCTTTAGCTGATCTGATATCAGGCTCACTCACAATTTCAAGAAGCGGCACGGAGCTTCGATTTAAATTCACTAAACTGAATTCACCATGGTGAATGTTTTTTCCGGCGTCTTCTTCCATATGGGCGCGAGTGATGCCCACCGTTTTTTCTTTGTCATCGACGTAGAAGGTGAGCTTCCCTTTCACACAAATGGGCTCATCGTATTGAGAAATCTGATAGCCCTTCGGGAGATCAGGATAGAAATAATTTTTTCGTGAGAAAACATTGTTCTCACGAATCTCACATTGAAGAGCGAGCCCCGTGAGGATAGACATCTCAACCACTTTACGATTGAGAACAGGAAGCGCTCCCGGCATACCTGTGCAGACGGGGCATGTATTTGTGTTATCAGGCGCACCAAATTGTGTTGAGCAGGCGCAAAATATTTTTGAGTCGGTTAAAAGTTGTGCGTGAACTTCAAGTCCAATGACAGTTTCGAAAGCCAAGAAACATTCTCCTTATAAATGGGTCTCAACGGTGTGAGCCGCATCCAAAATTCTTTGTTCTTCAAAATGAGGCCCGATAATTTGCAAACCCACCGGCAGTTTTTCTTTTGTAAAACCAGCATTCACACTCAAGCCTGGCAAGCCCGCAAGTGGCGCCCCCAATGTGAACACATCGTTGAGATACATTTTGAGTGGATCAGAAAATTTTTCGCCGAGCTTAAACGCGGGCCCCGGTGTGACTGGGCCAACAATTAGATCACATTTAGCAAACGCTTTTAAAAAATCTTCGCGCACGAGTCTACGCACTTGGCAGGCTTTTTTATAAAACGCATCGTAGTAGCCGCTTGAAAGAGCGTATGTGCCAAGCATGATTCTGCGTTTTGGTTCAGCACCAAAACCTTCGCCACGAGATTTTTCATAAAGCTCAAGAAGATTTGCAGCATCTTTTGTGCGAAGTCCGTAGCGAACGCCATCGTAACGAGCAAGGTTAGAACTCGCCTCACAACACGCAACGATGTAGTACACCGCAATTCCGTGGGGAGTGAGTGGCAAATCTACATCAACAAGTGTTGCACCTTGCGCTTTCAAAAGTTGAACAGCGTTGTCGATAACTTTTCTCACTTCAGGATCAATTCCGTCAGCGAAATATTCTTTCGGAAGACCAACGCGCAATCCCTTTACATTGTCTTTTAAATTCTCACTCCATTTGGGAACAGCAATGTCGGCCGTCGTCGCATCACGCGGGTCTTTTCCGCTGATGGTTTCAAGAACAATGGCTGAATCATCAACCGATCTTGTCATCGGGCCCGCTTGATCAAGCGATGATGCGAACGCGATGATTCCGTAACGAGACACGCGACCATATGTGGGCTTGATGCCTGTAATGCCACAAAAACTTGCGGGCTCACGGATACTGCCGCCGGTGTCAGTGCCAATGGCAGCGCGCACAATTCCAGCAGCGACAGCGGCAGCAGAGCCACCACTTGAACCACCGGGCACGCGAGTCGGGTCCACAGGATTTTTTACCGCACCATAAGCAGAGTTCTCGTTGCTTGCGCCCATGGCGAATTCATCGAGATTGGCTTTACCAATAACGATGGCGCCAGCTTCTTCTAACTTTTCAACGACGGTTGCCGAGTATGGCGGAATATATTGATCTAAAATTTTTGAAGCCGCCGTTGTTCTATGACCACGCGTGCAGAGCAAATCTTTAACAGCGATGGGTACGCCTGCCAGCGGGCCAGGATCTTTTCCGGAAGCGACAAGTTTATCAACGTGTTCAGCTGCCTTCATCGCACTTTCATCACAGATGGAGATGAATGAATTGTACTTGGGTTGTGCGTCGTGCGCTTTCTTTAGCGCCTCACTCACCAAATCTTTTGCTTTTAATTTTTTATTGCGAACACCGTCGCGCATTTCTCTAATTGATGTCATGAATGGTCCTTAAAATTTTGAACGGTTACAAAACCGCGGGAACTTTGTAGAGATTGCCAGATTTATCAGGGGCATTTTCCACAGCCCAATCCTCTGAATCACCTTTGAACGGCACAACCACATCTTCACGAACGGCTATCGCCATATCCGTCGGTGTCACGAGTGGCACAACTCCTTCGGTATTTACTTTTGCCAACTCACCAACATGATCTAGAATGCCTGCGAGTTGCTTTGAATACAGCGTAACTTCTTCGGGCGTGAGAGCCAGGCGAGCAAGTTTGGCAATGTGTTTGATGGTTTCTTCAGAAATCATTTTATCTCCCTTTCAAGCTTGAAAGATTAGAGGAATTGTTTCCGCACCGCAACGATCTTGTGAACTAACTTGTCGCGTTAGTTTTTATGGTTTAAGAGTGGATTATGTCAAAAAAAACAAACTCAGCACCACAACTTCCTCTTTCACTTGAAGAGGCAAAAGAGAAGGCCTCAGTCGCCATCGATGCTCAAAACGAGAAGGTCGCAGCCCCTCTCATGGATAAGCTCGTTGAGCTGATCGAAGTAGCTAATTATGACTATCATGTTCTCGATAAGCCCGTCTTGTCAGACTACGACTTTGATCAGTTCGTAAGCCTTCTTGAGAAGCTTGAACGTGCGTTTCCCGATCTTAAGCGCGTGGATTCACCCACTGAGAGGGTCGGGGGTGACCCACTTGAGCAATTTCAAAAAGTTCAGCACCGTACGCCCATGCTGTCTCTTTCGAACACGTATTCACCCGAAGAGATTTTGGCGTTCGACGAGCGAGTGAGAAAATTTTTAGATTGGCCCGAGAGCAAACCCGTCACTTATTTGGCTGAGCCCAAACTCGATGGCCTTGCTATGGAGCTCATTTATGAAAAAGGCGTTCTCGTTCGCGCCATTACTCGTGGCGACGGGGTCACCGGCGAAGACGTCACAAAAAATATTCGCACCATCAGAAGTCTTCCGTTGCGATTGAAAACACAAAGTGTGCCCGAACTTTTAGAAGTTCGCGGCGAAGTTTTGATGCTTAAAAAAGATTTTGCTGAGTTGAACCTTCAGCAAACCGAAAATGGCGAAGAGCCCTTTGCCAACCCACGCAATGCGGCGGCAGGAAGCGTTAGGCAACTTGATCCTAAAATTGCAGCGGCAAGAAAATTGCGCATGTATCTTTATGGATTTGGCGTTGTCGAGTGGGGAAAAAAATACGACGGCGATGTTCCGCTAACTCATAGCGACTTTGAAAATCTGATGGAGTCATGGGGTTTGCCCGTGAGTCCTTATCGAAAAATTTGTAAAGGCATCGACGAAGCTCTTAAGTTTTATCATGACCTTGAGAAAAAACGCGAAAGCCTCGAGCACGATATCGATGGCACCGTTATCAAAGTTGATGATTTGAATTTGCAACGAGATTTAGGTTTTGTTGCGCGAAGTCCTAGATGGGCAGTGGCTGCAAAATACAAACCCGCACAGGCACAAACCATTGTTGAACGTATCGACGTACAAGTTGGAAGAACGGGCGCGCTCACTCCTGTAGCAATCATGGCTCCGGTGCGTGTCGGTGGCGTCACTATCACCAATGCCACTTTACATAACCAAGATGAGCTCGATCGAAAAGACGTGCGCATTGGCGACACCGTTATCATTCAGCGAGCAGGTGATGTTATCCCTGAAGTTGTTTCTGTGGTTCTTGATAAGAGACCGAAGAACGCAAAACCTTTTAAAATTCCAAATAAATGCCCGGTGTGCGGCTCGCATGCGTCGCGCGGTGAAGGTGAAGCGGTTATTCGCTGTGAAAATGCACTTTGCCCTGCACGCCTCAAAGAATCTTTGAAACATTTTGTAGGCAGGCGCGCGATGAATGTGGAAAAGCTTGGGGATAAACTCATCGACCAACTTGTCGATCTTGAAATCGTCAAAAGTTTTTCTGATATTTATCGGCTTGATGAAAAAAAACTGAGCGCCCTTCCCAGACAGGGTGAGAAATCTATTTCAAATCTTGTGTCGAGCGTTGAGAAATCTAAAGACTCAAAACTTTCTCGTTTGATTTACGCCATGGGAATTCGTTTCGTTGGTGAACAAACCGCCAAACTTCTTGCACGCCACTTCAAAACCGTTGACGCGTTTTTGTCTGCGACAAAAGAAGATTTGCTTAATGTGGAAGAAGTTGGGGATAAAGTCGCCGACAGCATTTTACAATCAACTGGCTCAAAAATTTTTGCTCATGAAATGCGCGCCATGGTCAAACTTGGAGTTTCACTAAATGAGGGTGCACACCATGGTGGCGGGAGCGCTAGCGGTGGACAAATTTCGACGAAGTTGAAAGATCTTACCTTTGTTATCACAGGCACACTTGAAGGGATCTCGCGAGATGAAGCAAAAGATCTTATCGAAGCCAATGGTGGCAATGTTGCTTCGTCAGTGAGTAAGAAAACAAATTTTCTTCTTTGTGGAAGTGATGCGGGCTCGAAACTCACAAAGGCCGAAGCCCTCGGCGTTAAAGTTATTGATTTCGGTGAATTTAAAAAAATGTTGAAGTGATTTTTGTCAGTCTTCTCTCGGATACACTTTGTCTAAATCTGCTTGATACTCGTCTGCTAAAGAATCGCGATGCTTGTTAGTAAGATCGCGCTGCTTTGCCAAAAACTCAGCTCGATAAGCTGGATTTAAGCGACACGCCTCAAGATAAAGAGGTTTCGCATCAACAAAGCGTGCTGACTCATAATAAGAACGAGCGAGCGCAATAGCCGACTCATCATCTTGTCCATTAAGACCAAAGGCTTTTCCTAAATCATAAATAGCAAGCTCATAACTTTTCTCGCGAAAATAAATCAAACCACGCACTCGATACAAAAAAGCAGCGTCGGGATTTTTCTTAAGTGCTGCTCGCAAAATATCCATGGCTTTTTTTCGCTCTTGAAGTTCGTAATAACTTTGCGCCAGCAAACCTTGCGACACCATGTCTTTTGGATTTTGCTTAATTGCTTTTCCACAATCAATAATTGCTTGTTTGTAAAATGCGTCTTGAAAATAAAGTGAACACACTTTTGCGCGTAGATCTGCTCGATTTTTTAATTTTGAGAGCGCCGTTGAATATACGTAGCGTGCATCATAGCGGTCATCAGAAAGCTCTAGTACTTCACCTAACGCGAAAATTGTTTTCAATGTTGTGGAACTAATTCCCAATGACTTTCGAAAACTCGCAACAGCTTCATCAATCTGACTATTCTGATGTTGTGCAATACCGAGCTCATACCATGCCAATGCATTTTTCTGATCGCGGGTCGTTGCAATATCGAGATAGTGAACAGCATCCGGCCACTGACGAAGACGGGCATATAGGCTTCCGATCTGCATGTAACCCACGGCGTTTTCGTGATTAGCTATGTATTGAGCAATTTGTCGTTTCGCATCTTCTTGTTTATGGGCACGCAAAAGTTTTTCGATGTTCAACACCGCGCCATCGACACCATAAGCTTGCGCACAAACAAGAACGCTCCACAGCGAAACAAAAAAGATCTGAGATATTTTACGTCGCATGAAATTCATTGTAGCATAGAAACATGCAACTCGCGGGGACGTTCACAATTGTTCTTTTACTATTCAGCGCTTCATCCTTTGGTCTAGGAATTGAAACCTGCAACCGTCCCCATGATTTTTCGCAGACAAACGCAGTGAAGAATTATGAAAACTGCCTCTCTCAACAATATTCCTACTGCCAACAGCACAGTGATTCGGCGACGTGCAAAAAGTTTTTAGCTACCTGGCGAAAAACTGAAAGCCCCATGAGTGTGCGCCAAGAGGACTTACCAAAACGCTGCAGCATTTTGCATGACGGCTCTTATCGCTGCGTCCAAAAACCGCTTCGCCTCTTGCCTCCTGAACCCGAGCCCATCTTTACTCCACCAACAACAACCGATGAGGGCGAGGGATCCGCACCGCCTGCGTCTCCGACACCTGGTACTGGTGGAGCATCGGTCCCACTTCCGCCCCCTCCAGCGGCACCGGCATTACTTCCTCCCATTCATGGGCCGTCTGGAAAATAAGTAAGAAAAACTAGGTCACGTTTTTGCAATTAACCCCGCCGTAGTATGAGAACCTTTTTATTTAAATCTTTCATGTACATCTTACTCAGTGGCTCCATAGTGATGGGACGTTCTGTCGCATTTGCTGGAAGGGCAAAACTCGCCGCAGCTGACGTTATTGTGAAGGCGAACTCCATTCGAAGAGAAAAGTCTTTTCAAGAGGCCTATAAGTATCTTTTTGATCTTCTCGGAGCTGAGCCTGCGAACGTTCCGACGGCCTATCAAGTCATTGATCTAAATTGGTCAAAAGCGGGCGCCGCAGAAAGTTTTTATGTAAAAGAAACTGTACTTGGAATGTTGCATAAGCAATTTCTCGAGGGAGAACCCTACACTAACTTTTCTCAATATCTTGTTATTCTTGCTATCAAACATACCTACGGACCCAACGAAACTGAGTTGAACACCATTCTTGAAGCCTTAGCGCGTAATCTTCCTCGTCGTTACTTTCTTGAAATTCGACGAGCGATCTTCAGTCGCACTCCAGCGCTCTCGAAGCGACATGATCATGAATTGCTCGAAGAGATTGAGAGGCGTGGGCTCAAAGAAGATTTGACTGATCTTTCTGAAAAAGTTTTCACAGAAGATTTTCTCAAAATGATAAAAAATCCTGCGAGCAGAGAAGACGCGCTCTTCCTCGTAAAAAAAGGGCTTCGTTCTAATGACGACGACGTTCTTTTCTTAGCCTTGCAGATAATTAATGATGTTCTCTTCGATGATCAACGCATCAAATTTTTAGACAGGAACACTTTAGATCTTTTGAGTAACGCTCATACATATTCTGAAACTGTGCACGAAAAGCTCATTAGCACTCAAGAGATCATTGAGGCATTCCAATCTAATATTAGAGATCGGGACTCCGAAATTCGCGCTCTATTCATAGACGAGCACGATGCGATTATCACAAATTTAAAAAAATACGGGGCCAACTCAATGGAGGGCGAACAACGTCGTTCATTTTTTAGACAGCTTTCAATACCCCTACAACTTTATAACCAAACACTTCTCGATAAATCGCTCGAACTCTTTGAAGAGATCGCGGCATATGGTGGTGATTTATCGAGGGCACAAGCGCGAATCGCCACTCTCGCTAATTTGGCTCAAGAGCGTGGACTTAGAAATCAGCAAACACGTCTTAATATTTTATTAGCGCCACTTAAAAGAACCGCTCAATGCGCTGAAGAAATGCGCCGTCTTCTCAATTAAAAATCAAAAGGCGCAGATGTCTGCGCCCTTTGAGTCATTACAAAATTAAACAGCGATCCGTTAAATGTGATCGATGATGATGTCGCGAGCCATAACGGTTTTGCGACCATCTTGTTTTGCGTGCTCGATGCCTTTTTCGCAAAGACGTTCGATTGCTTTACTGAGAACATCAATTGTCTCAGAGCTGGTGTTGCACTCCCCTTTTTCTTTGATGTACTTTTTAACTTTGCTTGTAACAACCAAAACATCCGCCATGTTGTGTTCTCCCTGTTAGTAAAATAAAAGTTTTGCTCAAAACTAACTCAGTAGTTTGTCAATCTCGGTAGCTAATCCCACATCTTTATCAGTCACTGCATTTTCGGTGTGCGTATAAAACGTCAACGTCACCCGGTTGTACTGAATAAGAATGTCGGGATGGTGGTCGCGCGCCTCAGCAATTCCAGCGACTTTGTTTACAAAGTCCATCGACTGGGCAAAGTTCTTAAACTGATATTCTTTGCGCATCCGCTCCATATTGCATATGAAATCAAAATAAAGCGGAGAATGTCTAGCTAAATTATACGAATTCCTATGGTGCTAAGACGAAATCACTTAATAAAGCAGCGCCATGTGAGGCTTTATAAGGATCCGGAGCTATCGGAAAGTAGGGACTTGAGGGCGGTTGACGTGCACCATAGTACAACTTTGTAACTATAGGTAGGTCGCCGCTGGGTGAAAAACTCACAGTTTTACGGTCAAGCCCACCCACCGCAATTTCGATCATATAGGGTGCCGATGTTGAATGGCCCTGAACTTTTACAACGCGATCAATTGGAAATTGGATGCGCTTTTTTTGAAGTGCACTCACGACAAAAAGCGATTCTGAATTTGCCACAGGTTTTATTTCCACGAGCATTGAACTTTGAAACTCAAGAACTTGGACAGGCTCGTCGCCGCCCGCATCATTATATGGTTGTTCACTAATCTTCATTACAGCCGCCACATTTTCTGTGTTGCCTGAATCGTGTGAATCACTTTTGACCAACGACACAAGAACCTTGATGGGGATGTTTACGGTCGCAGGTTTTGTGAGATCGACATCTTTAAAAAATTGTTTTTGAGAGGGGAGCACAACATTTATTTTGTATTGAGCGTCGACATCATTGGGACAGCTTTCTGATTTTGAATCGTCATATAACGACGTACATTTTTGCATGTCGATCTTCGCCGAATAAATATGCCGATCTGCTTGAGCAATGGACGCAAAAAATGCGGCAAGTATGAGAGAGAAAATTTTTATATTTTTGGATTTCATTTCAAAACCTTTCGTCATGCTGAGACGTACGCCTCATTTGAATGCAAGCATGCCACTTAATGACGACTTATTTATTTGATTCTCATAGCTTAGAAAATTCGAAAATGGCGCCTTTTTGCGAGCGCTGTCAAAAAACTAAGCACTTCTAAACTCTCTAATCTTATAAATTCGCTCTGGCCCGCGTTTCTGAGGGGACTTTGAGGCATCGCCTTTGCTTTTTAGCACCACGGAGATAAACACATGGTACGTTCGTATTTAATTTTAATTCTCAATTTCTTTGCTGCTTGTCTTGTTTACTTCACCTTCGTTCAATCGGCTCACGCCGCGGCTTGGTTAGATACCAATCAATGGAATGACGCTTGGGAAGTAAAATACAGCAATTGGGTTCGTGCTCAAAAAGAAACCATCTATGTTTCTCTCGACAGCCCTTATTACGGAATTGAAACAGACTGCGACAAAAATCTTCGCACATTTCGAGCGATTTTTTCTTTTGAAAACAAATTGCCCTTCATTGTGACCACAGGTTTTAAACACGTGAACGGTGTTGAAAAACCCGTTTATATTTCGAATCGCTCATGGAGTCCCAAAGAGGATTCGACCTCGCAACTCGATTCAAAACAACGCTTCATCGCATTTATCAATCACGTTAACTCGATTACAGATCTTGAGACTTTGAGCAACGATACATACCCAGTTGCCATTGACCGTAATAATGTTGTGCCCGGCGCTGTGTTTGTTTTTGGTCGAGAACATTCATTTATTATTCACGATATAAGTCCCGCTGGCGTTGTCGAATTTTACTCGTCAACGACTCCAAAAGCTGTTCGTAAACTTGATGTGCGCACTGATATTGGTGAACCGCCATCAGGAACCGTCGCTGATCCATTCGATGGCATTAGAAAATGGCGCCATCACGATTTGTATCCTTCAGCAACGAGTGAAAAAGGTTACAGCAGTGAACAATTCGGATTCGCAAAGTCTCCCAAAGAAGCTTGGGGTGATGAGGTTCAAAAAAGACTTTCATTTGTTCTCGATTCTCAAGGCAATGTGCTAATGGAAGCGCCTTTAGAAAAAATTCAACGCTACACAGATAATATTTGCGATGCGATCAATCAACGCGTAGGCGTTGTGACTGACGCTTTAAAATACTCGCGTTCGATTAATTTTCGTCCGATGAACTCGATAGAATATTACAACTACTCGACAGATAATCGCGATGACTCCATCGCATTTCGATATCAGAAATTAAATAATTATCTTGATCAGTGGGGCAATGATTCATCGTCACAAGAAGGATTTGTTCAACAAGCAGAAACAAATCTCTGTCAGTGCAAAGTGAATATTGATCCGGATGATCCTGATAAAAAAAGTTATGTTGATGCGTATTCCGTCGAGAGCGCATTTCTCAATAAGAAAGTATCTGCAAATCCAAACTTGAAGTTCTGGCAACGTTGGCCAGACTCACCAGGTGCAGACATATGCGAGCAACTCAACAGCATGCAAACAGCGCAAGCTAATTAGTTTTTCTGATTAATTTTTTCCGAGAATTTCAAGAATGCTCTTGAATGCTGGGTTGTAGAACAGCGTTGAAACCACACCCATGACAAGAGTAAGTGCGACGTTGATCGCAATCACGCTACGACCCGTGATGGTTTGTGAAGCGCGCACATCAAACGTTTCTTCTTTCATGTACATGTACACAAGAAGTCTTAAGTAGTAGTACACAGAGAGAAGACTGTTAATAACGCCTGCGATGGCAAGACCGATGTAACCTTCTTTAATAGCTGCAGCGAAAATATAAAATTTGCCCAAGAAACCGGCCATGGGCGGAATACCCGCCAGTGAAAGCATGAACACCGTCATCGCAACACCAAGCATGGGATACTTGTAACCAAGTCCTGCGTAATCAGAGACGCTCAAATTGCCACGCTCTTCTTTTTCAAAAATACTCACAATGGCAAAAGCACCCACGTTCATCACGCTGTAGCTTAAAAGATAAAATAGTGCAGCTGATGCAGCGTCAGGGCCTTTCGACGTCATGGCTGCAATCACTCCAACCAAAATGTAACCTGCGTGCGCAATACTCGAGTAAGCGAGCATGCGTTTGATATTTTCTTGAACAATCGCTGTGATATTGCCCACGGTCATTGTCAAAATGGCAATGACCTGAAGAACGTGAATAATTTTTTCGTCAGACATAAAAAGATGCAGGCACGCAAGTCTGAGTAAAAGTGTGAACATAACCATTTTCACACCCGTTGCCATGAAACCTGAAACTGAAGTGGGTGCACCTTGGTAAACATCGGGAGTCCAAGCATGAAACGGGAACAAACTCACTTTAAAGCCAATACCGACCAGAAGCATGATGAGACCAATAACAAAAATGCGGCTCGTGGTCGCTAAGATCACCGAGTGCGCTGCGAGCACATGAATTTCTGTGGTGCCCGTGGTACCGAACACAAGTGCAATGCCATAAAGAAAAATCGCCGACGCAAAGCTGCCCAAAATAAAATATTTAAACGCAGCCTCTTTAGAAAGGAGCTGTTCGTGGCCAAGTCCAATAAGAACGTAAAGTGCAATAGACATAATTTCTAAACCAACGAACGCGACGATCAAATCACCGGCACTTGTTAGTGTCATCATGCCTACACAACTCATAAGTACTAAGAAAACATGTTCTGCATAACTTTGTCCGCGAGTGTTCACGCCAGAAATAGAAAGCAAAATCGTGAATGCAGAAATCGCAAGCACGCCAAGATTTGCAAAAACAGCCAAGCGATCAAAAATAAGAGCGCCCGAAAACGTGGATGGATTTGTGTGATGGCCCTGCCAAACTGTTTCAATGGCCGCGAGAATAATCCCTAAAACTCCGAGCCAAGCCGTGAGAGTGTTAGATGGCTCTTCATTCTTGCGCAAAACTTTGATCGTAATCGGTAAGCACGCAAACACCGCCAAGATACACATCGGCGCTAAGAACAATGATTCGTAAAGCGTCGGAAAAATCAGATTCGACATATTAAACTTCGCTCCTCACTTAACGGCGACAGACGACGCAGACGTTTTATCGTCTTTGATCGTAAGTTGATAGTGTCCACGATTTTGCACAAAGCTATCGATTGATGCTTTGGTTTTATCAAGGAAGTGATTCGGGAAAAGCCCCATCCAAAAAATAAAAACAACAAGCGGTACCATCACCGCGATTTCGCGTACGGATAAATCGTGAAGAGGGTGTGCATGCGAGTGCGATGCATGGGAAGAACCGTGATCGTGACCGCCATGTCCATGTCCGTGACCGCCATGTCCATGTCCGTGACCACCATGCCCATGATCGTCTTCGACGACAGGGACAAGTTCACCTGGCTTACCAAAGAAAACTCTCTTGTACATCCAGAGCATATAAACCGCGCCCCAGATAACTCCAGTTACAGCGATAGCCGCAGCCCAATGATTCATTTGAAATGCGCCAAGCAAAATCAAAAATTCGCCGATGAACCCATTCGTACCAGGGACTGCGATGCTCGACATCGTCACGATCAAAAATAAAATAGCAAAAACAGGAAGCGCTTTTGCGAGGCCGCCATATTTTGCAATTTCACGAGAGTGCGTACGCTCGTAAATCATACCAACGAGCAAGAAGAGAGCGCCCGTACTTACACCGTGATTAAGCATTTGATAAAGACCGCCGCTAACCCCTTGTACATTGAAACTAAACAATCCCAAGATGACATAGCCCAAGTGACTGACAGAACTGTACGCAACTAATTTTTTCATATCAGGTTGCACCATCGCAACGAGCGCGCCGTAAACAATTCCGAAAACGGCCAGTGCCACAAAGAGCCACGCATATTGCGAGGCAGCTTCAGGAAAAAGAGGAATTGCAAATCGTAAAAACCCGTAAGTTCCCATTTTTAAAAGAACGCCGGCCAAAATAACAGAGCCAGGAGTTGGCGCTTGAACGTGTGCATCGGGCAACCACGTATGTAGTGGAAACATCGGAACCTTAATCGCAAACGCGAGAGCAAATGCAAAGAACATTAATGTTTGCGGATTTAAAAAGTGATTTGCATCGAAAGGGATTTTAAGTTTGTAAAAATCAAGAAGGCTTGCAGAAATAACGCCGGTTTGCGCTTGGTTGTAATACATGAGCGCGATGATTGCGATCAGCATGAATACCGAACCCACCATCGTATAGATGAAAAATTTTACTGAAGCGTAAATGCGTTTCTCACCGCCCCAAACACCGATCATAAGATACATCGGAATAAGCATGAGCTCCCAGAAGAAATAGAAGAGCACAGCATCCATGGCGAGAAAAGTTCCGAGCATGGCCGTCTCTAAAATCAAAATGCATGCATGAAAGCTTTTTACTTTTTCACTAATTGCATTCCAGCTCGCAAGAACGGTGAGTGGTGTTAAGAACGTTGTGAGTAAAACAAGCCAAAGGCTAATGCCATCAATGCCAAAGAAATAATTAATTCCGTAAGCCGGCATCCAGCTGACTTTTTCAACCATTTGTAATTGTGCTGATGAACCATCGAAGTGCCCAAGAACCACAAGACTTACAATAAAATCGATGACGGTAACAGCGAGAGTAAACGCTCTAGTGAGATTTTTTGTTTCTGGCTTTGTTGGAATTAAAAGCAGAAACAAACTTCCAACTAGCGGAATAAATGTCATCACGGTTAAAAGCATCATTGACCTCAACGTTTCTCTAACTCAAATCACTTCGCGAAAACTAAAAGTAACGAAAAAATAACTCCGAATACGATGTACAGAGCGTACTGCTGGACGTTTCCGTTTGTTAGTACGCGAATTCCAGAGCCCGTTCCCTTAACAACGTCACTCACCAAGTATGTCGTTTTATCGACGATATTCACATCGATGAAAGCCCAAAGACCACGACCTAAACGAATGATCGGACGAACAATGGCCCACTGATAAATTTCATCAACGAAGTACTTGTTATAAACAAGCTTGTAGAGTTGGCCAAATTTCTTTGGAAGCTCTGCAAGAGTGCTGAGTTTTTTTGTGTACAAGAGATAAGCTGCGGCAGCCGAAAGACCTGCGCCCGCAACAGAGATGATCATCGCCATCCATTCTTCAACATGAGTAGTGCCGCCTTCAACGGGTGCACCACCTGCGAAGTTCACAACATTTTGCACATCATGCACGACATGATGAAGCCACTCTTCCCAAAGATTAGGAATATGTCCGCCGCTGAGAATTTCAGGAAATCCAACCCAACCACCAACGAGCGAAAGAACCGCAAGCACACACAGAGGAAGTGTCATCACCCACGGAGATTCATGAACATGAACACTCTTATCAACACGTGAGCCACCCCAGAAGGTGAGAGCCATCAATCGAGTCATATAAAATGCCGTCAACATTGCGCCAAGAACACCCGCAATCCAAAGTGCTTTTGAACCGAGTGGTGAGCTGTATGCGCGCCAGAGGATTTCGTCTTTTGAAAAGAAACCCGAGAACATCGGTGTACCAATGATCGCAAGCCAACCGAAAACAAAAGTTAAATGTGTAACGGGCATTTTCTTCGCAAGTCCGCCCATTTTTCTAATGTCTTGTTCTTCATGCATGCCGTGAATGACAGAGCCCGCGCCCAAGAACATCAGCGCTTTGAAAAATGCGTGAGTCATTAAGTGAAAGAAGCCTGCGGTGAAGGCGCCAACGCCCACACCTAAGAACATGTAACCAAGTTGTGAGACGGTTGAGTACGCGAGAATTTTTTTGATGTCGTTTTGCAAAACACCAATGGTCGCTGCAAAAAGCGCAGTGGCCGCTCCAATGCATGCGATCACATGCATGGTGAAGGGTGCTGCAATAAACATAAAGTTCAAGCGCACGATCATGTAAATGCCTGCTGTAACCATGGTCGCTGCGTGGATGAGTGCAGAGACAGGTGTTGGGCCTGCCATCGCGTCAGGCAACCAAACATATAGAGGAATTTGTGCTGATTTACCCGTAGCACCAACGAACAATAATAATGTTGCAATGGTGATCGGGCCCCACACACCTATCTCAGGAGTGTAGGTGAGTCTTGCAAGTTCGCTGAAATCGACTGTGCCGAATGTAACAAAAATAGTGAAGAGACCGAGCAACACACCAGCGTCACCAATTCTGTTGGTAACAAAAGCTTTCATACCGGCAGAAGCCTTTTCAGGATCGGTGTACCAAAAACCGATAAGAAGATATGAACAGAGACCGACACCTTCCCAGCCCACAAACATCAAGAGAAGATTATCGCCCAACACCAAGACAAGCATGTTGAACAAAAACAAATTCAAGTACGAAAAAAATTTCGCAGGCTTTGCGTCGTGGCTCATGTAACCGATGCTATAAAGATGAATGAGTGAGCCAACGCCAGTGATGATCATGATCATGATGGCGCTCACCGCATCGATGGTGAAACCCATGTTTGCTTTGAACGATCCAACTGTGAGCCAGTTGAAAAAGATAACGTGAATGTGTCTTGCGTCTTCAGGTGACGAAACAAGATTTAAGAAAAGTGTCAGTGCACATACGAATGATGTCGCCGATGCGAGAGTTCCGATAACGCCCGCTCGCACAGCGCTCTTATTATTAATTCTGACTAAGAATCCGTTGATGAGAAAGCCGATCAAAGGTGCGCATAGTAATATCGCCACAAGTGCATTCATGTTTTGCTCTTATCCCTTCAAGTTTTCAAATCGCGCGATGTTTACATCTTTGAATCGCTTATACACGTTGACGGCAATGGCTAAACCCACCGCAGCTTCAGCAGCAGCAATAGTCATCACGAAGAACACCATAATTTGTCCGTCCATGTTGTTAGTGTATTTTGCGAATGCGACAAAATCTAAGTTCACCGCGTTCAACATGAGTTCGATACTCATCAAGATAACCAAAGCATTTTTTCTGAGCAGAACACCTAAAATGCCGATGCAGTAAAGAATGCCGCTCAAAACCAAATAGTGATTCAAACCCACATGCAAAAAACTATTAATATCAAGCGACATGGTGAGTTCCTCCACGAGACCGTGCAAGCGCAACGGCACCAACGATGGCTACGAGAAGTAAAATGCTCACAGCCTCAAATGCGAAAACGTATTTTGTAAAAAGGCGCTCACTCAACAAACGAGTAGAGCCGAATGAATTTTGATTTGACGCTGCTCCTGCATTTGACGTCGTTACCGCAGTGGTCGCAGCAGCACTTAAGTTTATGGTGGTGGTATTGTTTGTGTTTGCCGCCACAGGTGCTTGACCATTTTGTTTTTCGACAAGTGACGCGGCTTCAGCAGACGTTAAATCTTCGTCGGGATTTGCTTCTTTTACATCTTTAGCTGCTTGAGCTGACAAAGGTGTTTTTTCTAAATCTTTTGTCGATGTGTCAGGAGCAAGAGTGATATTCACCGTGTGACCATTACTTGGAGACGAAATCACAAGCCAACTTGTTCCAATTAAAAAACCGCAGAGAAGTGCCACTGCTGCAACTTTGATGATGGTTCCTAAAGTGAGGCGCAAAACATTTTCACGTTCGTGTCGTAAATCAAAAAGCATGATGACCATAACGAACAAAACCATAACCGCACCGGCGTACACGACGATTTGCGCGGCCGAAATAAAATAACCTTCGAGCATGAAGAACAATCCACCCAGCACGCTCATTCCGAGGGCCAAAAACATCGCCGAGTAAATTGGATTTGATAAAAACACAACGAGCAGTGCCGAGATCGTGGCCACTGCTGCAAAAATGTGAAACAAAATATCTTCAACTGGTAGGGCCGTCATTTAAAAAGCCTCATGGTTAAATTTCTCATCTCTTGAATTTAGATGGCGCATCCCGCAATAAACATTACAACTGCAGTGATCGCCAAATTTGCCAATGCCCACGGAAGCATGGTTTTCCAACCCATATCCATGAGGTGGTCGTAGCGAAATCGCGGAACCGTCCAGCGAATCCACACAAAAATAAAAAGCCAAATGGCTGTCTTTGTCACAAAACTTAGAAGATGGGTGATCATTGTCAGAACACTTGCTGCTTCACTGATCGGCAAGTGCAGAAAACTTGCCGCCCATTGACCATGCTCGGTCCAATATTGCAGCACTTGCTCGGGCGACACCCAAGGAAGCATGTAACCGCCAAAGAACATGCTAGCGATCAGTGCAGACGCTGTGATCATGTGGCCGTACTCACCCATGAAGAACATGTTGAATTTAAATCCACCGTATTCGGTATGATAACCAGCAACAAGTTCTGCTTCACCTTCAGGCAAATCAAAGGGCGCTCGGTTTGTTTCAGCAAAGCCTGCAGTCGCAAATAAAATAAAAGCGATGGGTTGAAAGAAAATTCCCCAATTTGGAATCCACGATGGCGCAACGATTGTTTTACCTTGCCACATAAATGTCAGAGGGCCAGTTTGTGCTGCGATCATTTCGTTGAGGCTCAGCGTTTTGTAAATCATCAATATGCCAACAATGCTCAAACCCATGGCAATTTCATAACTGATCATTTGTGATGAAGCGCGAAGAGCTCCGAGCAAAGAATATTTATTTCCGGACGACCAACCCGCAGCCAAAATGCCGTACACGGCAAGCGAGCCCACAGCAAAAATGTAAACGATGCCGACATTGATATCGGCAATTTGCATTTTGAAAGTGTGACCCATAACAGTGAACGGTGTTGACATGGGCACCGCTGCAAAAGTGAGTGCCGCAGGTAACAAGCCTAGCGCTGGCGCTAAATAGTAAAGCGCGCGATCAGCGTGCTCAGGAACAAATTCTTCTTTGAAAATAAATTTGATAGCGTCAGCTGCGAGCTGCAAAAGTCCCAAAGGGCCAACGCGATTCGGACCAAGGCGTTGTTGCATGAAAGCTGATCCACGACGTTCAACCCAAACAAGAAGAGGAACCACCGAAACGATGGTCACAAAAACGAGGGCAATTTTTATTGTATTAACGATGAACTCAACAAGCCCTGAACCCATTTTTCTC
>Ga0206866_1098_pt1 | contig 18950 bp, 8 predicted proteins | sample Alteio_BWOrgCont_40_FD_152626 | JGI IMG/M metagenome (GOLD analysis project Ga0206866, IMG submission 152626) | Enriched cells from forest soil in Barre Woods Harvard Forest LTER site, Petersham, Massachusetts, United States -... | ecosystem: Environmental > Terrestrial > Soil > Temperate forest > O... | reverse complement strand
AGTTGGGCGTAAAGGGTTGCCTCCTAATTTATCGCCGCCGCGAACAGGACATGCCGCTGGCGCAACCACCCGACAACGCTACGCCTGAGCAGATCGCCAAAACGGAAATGGTTCGGCAGAAAATGCTGCGCATCGCGCGCGACAAATACCTGTTTCGCGTGCAGGATCGCAGGCTGACGACCGGGATCATCGTGCAAAATGGACGGCTCGCAGGGTTGAAGGTGGTTGAAACGAAAATCGAGGGCCGCAAGGCTGAACCGATCCCCGGCTCGGAACAGGAACTCCGCGCGCCGCTGGTCGTTTCTTCGATCGGCTCGGTGCCGGAGAAACTTTCTGGGATCAACATGAATGGTGAATACTACACATTCGCTGGCAAGGATGTGCCGCGGTACACCGCTATGGACCGCGTATTCGGGGTCGGAAACGTCGTCACCGGACAGGGGAACATCCGTGCGTCGCTGGTGCACAGCCAGAAAGTGACCAAGCGCGTGGTCGATTGCATGAAGGGCGACGATGGAAACGCTGCCGCTGGAGCCGGCAGTGCTGAACAGCAAGTCGCGAGTGCCATGGACGCGATTGGGAAGCAGATTGAAGTGATCCCACAGCTCTCAGACGACCAGATGGCGGGGGTGGAGCGCCAAGTTCATACCCTGCAGCAAAAAGCGGGCTTCACTTCCGACTACGACTCTTGGATTGCCAAGGTGACTCCGCCCGATCTCGAATAGATCGTATTCCTTACAATTCGGTCAACTGAAGCTAGTGGTGGGCGTCTCCGCCGGAGAGTTCGCGGACGATGTTGCCTACGACGTTTTTGGCGTCGCCGAAGAGCATCAACGTTTGGTCGAGGTAATACAGGGGGTTGTCGATGCCGGCGAAGCCGGCGGCCATGCTGCGCTTGATGACCATGACGGTGCGCGCTTTGTCGACGTCGAGGATGGGCATGCCGAAGATGGGGCTGGAGGCGTCGGTGCGCGCGGCGGGATTGGTGACATCGTTGGCGCCGATCACGAGCGCGACGTCGGTTTGCGCCATGTCGCCGTTGACGGCGTCCATGTCCAGCAGCTTGTCGTAGGGGATGTCGGCTTCGGCAAGCAGCACGTTCATGTGCCCGGGCATGCGCCCGGCGACAGGGTGAATGCCAAAGGTGACATCGACGCCGCGCTTGGTGAGTGCGTCGAAAAGCTCGCGGACTTTGTGCTGCGCTTGCGCCACGGCCATGCCGTAGCCGGGAACGATGACCACTTTGTTGGCGGCGGCAAGAATCGCCGCGGCTTCTTCCGCGGTGGCGCTTTTGACCGGGCGCTGCTCCTGCACGCCCGTGGCGGCGGCTTGGATTTGTCCGAAGCCGCCGAACAGCACGTTGGTAAACGAGCGGTTCATGGCTTTGGACATGATGACGGAAAGAATGAAGCCGCTCGAGCCGTCGAGCGCGCCAGCGACGATCAGCAGCTTGCTGTTCAGCACGAAGCCCATGGCTGCTGCCGAAAGTCCGGCGTAGGAGTTCAACAGCGAAATCACCGTGGGCATGTCCGCGCCGCCGATGGGAATGACCAGCATGACGCCGAAGATCAGCGGAATGATGATCATGGCGGGAAACAGTTTGATTTGCTCCGGATGCATGGCGAGAATCGCGGCGATGGCCACGGCCAGCGCCAGCATGCCGAGGTTGACGAAGTTCTGTCCTTTATAAGTGATGGGGCGCTGCGGCAAAATTTCCTGCAGCTTGCCGGCAGCCATCAAGCTGCCGGTGAAGGTGAGCGAGCCGAGAATCACTTCCATGGAGAGCACGGCCATCAGGAACGGTGAAATGTTGGGCGCGCGCAGATAGAACTCGGAGGTGCCGACGAGCGTGACGCACAGCGCGCCGAAGGCGTGGCTGAGCGCGGTCCGCTGCGGCACGGCGGTCATTTGCACTTTGCCGAGCGGCACGCCGATGATGCAGCCGAGCACCAAGCCGATGGCCACCAGCTTGTAGTCGATGATGCCGCGATACAGCAGCGTGCCGCCGATGGCCAGGGCCATGCCCACTTCGCCGGCCCACACGCCGTGGCGCGCGGTGGTGGGCGAGCTCAGCCACTTCAACGACAAAATAAAAAGTACGGTGGCGATGAGGTAGGTGATCTCGATGAAGGTTTCCGTGGGCATTATGGTCTCTTTGGCCCGCTGGATTTGAACATGCGCAGCATGCGATCGGTGATCAGGAAGCCGCCGACGATGTTGCTGGTGGCGGCGACAATGGCGATGGTGCCAAGAATCGCGGCGAGCTGGCTCTTGTGTTCGCCGGCAAGAATGATGGCGCCGACCACGGCGATGGCGTCGAGCGCGTTGGTGAGGGACATCAGCGGGGTGTGCAGCAGCGGGGAAACGCGGCGAATGACTTCAAATCCGATGAAAGCGGCGAGCATGAAAACGTAAAGGCTGGTGATCAAGTCCAGCTTAATTTATGCCCCTCCTTTGGTGGCTAAGGCTGGCAACTGGAAAAATTCGCGGAGGCGGGCGTTGACGACTTCGCCGGATTGCGTGAGCAGCGTGTCGCGAATGATTTCGTCGGCGGTGTTGAGTTGCAGCTTGCCGTCCTTGACGAGGTGGACGAGGAAGGCGGTGAGGTTGCGCGCATACATTTGACTCGCGTGATAGGGCACGGTGCTGGCGAGATTGAACCAGCCGATGATGGTGATGCCGTTGACGTTGATTTTTTCTCCGGCTTTGGTGAGCTCGCAATTGCCGCCGCGTTCCGAAGCGAGGTCGACGATTACCGAGCCCGGCGCCATGCCCGCGACCATTTCTTTGGTGACCAGCACGGGCGCGGTCTTGCCGGGAATCACGGCGGTAGTGATGACCACGTCGCTTTCGGCGACAACTTTGCCGAGCAGTTCGCGCTGGCGGCGGTAAAAATCTTCGCCTTGCGCGCGCGCGTAGCCGCGTTCGTCCTGCGCATCTTTGGCTTCGATGGCCAGTTCGACGAAGCGGCCGCCGAGGCTCTGCACTTGTTCCTTCACCGCGGGACGCAAGTCGTACGCGGAAACCACCGCGCCCAAGCGGCGCGCGGTGGCGATGGCTTGCAGTCCGGCGACGCCGCAGCCGATGATCAGCACGCGCGCGGGAGTGATGGTGCCCGCCGCGGTGGTGAGCATGGGGAAAATTTTGGGCAGCGTGTCCGCGGCGATGAGCACCGCTTTGTATCCGGAGATGGTGGCCATGGAGGAGAGCGCGTCCATGCTTTGCGCGCGCGTGGTGCGCGGCATCAGTTCCACGGAAAAGGAGATGACACCTTTGGAGGCGATTTCGCTGATGGTTTCCACCGAGCCGAGGGGGCGAAGAAAACCGACTAGAACTTGATCGCGATGAAAGAGTGGAAGATCGGCTTTGCCGGTGCGATCGTTCGAGCCATAGCAAAGAACTTGCGTGATGATGTCCGCGGCGCGAAAAACTTCGGCGCGATCCGATAAAACTTTCGCGCCCTTGGCGGCGTAGTCGGCGTCGGGATAACCCGCTTCGACCCCCGCGCCAGCTTCAACGACCACCTGGAGCCCGGCCTTGGTCAGCGTGGGCAGCACCGCGGGCACAAGCGCCACGCGCCGCTCCCCCGGAAACGTTTCGCGGGGCACACCGACAATCATGAGGCTCCCTCCGATACTCAAGAACTAAGCGTGTGATTCGGATTCTGGCCGGGCCGCATTGTACACCGGCCTTGCAAGAAATCGACGCGAGTCTGAGCCGCGCTACTCGGCGGCCGCTTCTTTGCCTGGGATGAAATAAACCTCTCCGCAAAGCCCCGGAAAGAAACCAATGCAGACCCTATTACGCGAATTGGGAGGTCCCAACAGGTCGGCATTGTACACCGACTCGCGCTTTCGCCAAGCTCTGGGATTTTTGCAGGCGGAGCTCAGTTGTTCTGCCTGTTTCATCGCTATTCGCCGGTTCAATAGGAAGGCATTGGCGATGGGAAAGGTGTTACCGTCCCTTGCAAACTGCCTGACCGCGGAGTGGGCTCCCGCCTGCAAGAACCGATCCGCAGGATGCGCCCGGAATGAGTCGAGATGTGCTAGAATCCGCCGCACGTCCGTTCCCGCTTCGTCCCGAGCTCTTTGGAACGAATGACCCGGTTCCCTTGCACTTTGGATTTTTCCGACCACGTCGATCCATTTCGTTTGCCCTGGAGGAATGAGATGAAACCCTCTCACATTTCGGTTGCAATGCTCGTGGTGTCTCTGCTTCTTTCCCCAGCACTGTTGGCGCAGTCGGCGGCTTCCGCAAATCAGAACGCGGCTGCTCCTGCTCCTTCGGCGTCGACAGCAGAAGTTCCCCGGCTCATCAAATTCAGCGGCACGCTGCTGGATGCGCAGGACCGCCCCATGGCGGGTCCGGTCGGCGTGACCTTTGCTCTTCACGCGCAACAGACCGGCGGCGCCGCGCTGTGGATGGAGACGCAGAACGTCACCCCCGATGCCCACGGTTCCTACACCGTCTTGCTGGGAGCCAACAGCACCAATGGCGTGCCCGCGGAACTCTTCGCCTCCGGCGAAGCTCGCTGGCTGGAAGTGCAAGTGGAGCGGCAAGCGGAACAGCCGCGCGTGTTGCTGGTAAGCGTGCCCTATGCCTTGAAGGCGAAGGATGCGGAGACCCTGGGTGGCAAGCCCGCTTCGGCTTTCCTCACCACCGAAACGCTCGCCGGCACGGGTAACTCTCCCGGAGGCTCTGCTGCTCCGAGCTCTTCTATTGCTTCCACTGCGCTGCCCAGTTCGAAAGCGCAAACGACCACTAAAAAGGCAGCGTCCACGCCGCAGCCTGCCGTCGCCTGCACCAACGTCACCAGCGACGGAACCGCAGCTGTCAACTCCATCTCTATGTTTACTACTGCCTGCAATCTGCAGAGCTCAGTGATTTCCCAGGTGGCCGGCAATCTGGGCGTTGGGACGAGCAGCCCGGCGGTAGCGCTGGATATCGTAGGCAACAATGCCGGGATGCGCTTGAGCGGCACGGGGACGCATCAGCTGACCGTGACAGGATTGTCGAGCGGCCGGTTGGGCCAGGACGCCACGGGGTTCTTCTTCTCTTCGGACACCAACGGAAAGATCATCAAATTTCTGACCAACAACGGTGCGCTGAACGAGTGGATGCGCATCACCAGTGCCGGCAACGTCGGCATCGGCACGACCACGCCAGGGTCTAAACTGGAAATTGCGGGCGGCAACCTGGCACTTCCCAACACCACATCGGGCGGCACTGCGGGCGTGGTTACCATGGGAGGCTTGCCGTTTCTGCACAGCTGCTGCTTCGGCTCCAACAACACCTTCGTCGGCGCAGAGGCCGGGAACACCAGCGCGAGCCTGACGGGTGGAGACAACACCGCCGTTGGCACCGTCGCGCTCTCCGCCAACACGGCTGGCAGCTTTAACTCTGCCTTCGGCTTCGGTGCGCTCAAAAACAACACGACGGGCTTCAACAACTCCGCCTTCGGTGCTTCCGCTCTCGGGACGAACCTGACGGGCAATGAGAACTCCGCGTTCGGCAGCGGCGCGCTCGTCGTCAACAAGGGCGGGTCCAACTCTGCCTTCGGCAGCGGCGCGCTCCGCGCCAACGGGGCGGGCGGCAGCAACTCCGCCTTCGGCTTCGCCGCGCTCACCGCCAACACGACGGGCGGGTTGAACTCTGCCTTCGGCTTCAACGCGCTCCACGCCAACACGACGGGCGGCAGCAACTCCGCCTTCGGCGAGTTTGCGCTCAATAGCCTCACGAGCGGAGATTCCAACATCGCGATTGGCGACACAGCGGGCAACTCCCTCGGGTCCGGCAGCAACAACATCTACATCGGGAACAGCGGAGCCGGCTCCGAGTCGAATACGATCCGGGTGGGCACCGTCGGCACGCAGACGGCGACCTTTATCGCTGGGATCTCCGGAGCCACCAGCGCGAGCGGCGTGGCTGTTTTGGTGAACTCCTCGGGCCAGTTTGGCACGACCACCTCCTCGCGACGGTTCAAGAACGACATCGCCGATATGGGCGGGGAAAGCGACCTGCTGATGAAGCTGCGGCCTGTGGCGTTCTATTACAAACCAGAGTTGGACCCGACGCACACGCGGCAGTACGGCTTGGTGGCCGAAGAGGTGGCCCAGGTCTTCCCGGAACTCGTCGTCTTCGACAAGGACGGCGTCCCCCAAACGGTGCGCTATCACTTCGTCAACGCCATGCTCCTCAACGAAGTCCAGAAGCAACGAAAAGCCAACGAGGAGCAGCAAAACACGATCGCCAGGCAGCAGGCGGAAATTCAGGACCTGGCCGCGCGCCTCGCCAAGCTGGAAGCCCTGGTGGCCCCGGCACCATGACGTTGGCCTGCTGCCTTCTGTCCGCACCGGCGGCAGCGCTCGCTGGAAAGATCTAAGTTCGTGGCGCGATGACCTCACGCCAGTCATGCTGAAAGATTTGCGCCACAGCTTCTAGTAGCGTCAGTACCTCACATTCAGTGTGTTTCGTATTTCGGCGTGTCTCTTCATTTCGTTCCTGTGCTAGAATCCGCCGCACTTGCGTTCCAGCATTGTCCCGATGCTCCGCGGAACGAATGACCCGGTTCCCCTGCACTTTGGATTCTCCGAGCACGTTGATTCATTGCGTTTGTTATGGAGGAATGAGATGAAACCCTCTCCCATCTCGGTTGCCATGCTCGTGGTGTGTCTGTTTCTTGCTCCCGCACTGTTGGCGCAGTCGCCCGATTCCGCAAATCAGAACGCGGCATCTCCCGCTCCATCGGCTTCGGCTTCGGCGGCAGAAGTTCCCCGGCTCATCAAATTCAGCGGCACGCTGCTGGATGCCCAGGACCGGCCGATGGCGGGTCCCGTCGGCGTGACCTTTGCTCTTCATGCGCAGCAGACTGGTGGCGCCGCGTTGTGGATCGAGACACAGAACGTGAAGCCGGATGCGAACGGCGTCTACACGGTCTTGCTGGGAGCCAACAGCGCGAATGGCGTGCCTGCAGAATTGTTCGCTTCGGGCGAAGCTCGCTGGCTGGAAGTGCAAGTGGAGCGGCAAGCGGAACAACCGCGCGTGTTGTTGGTGAGCGTGCCCTATGCGTTGAAGGCGAAGGATGCGGAAACGCTGGGTGGCAAGCCCGCTTCGGCTTTCGTCACTACGGAAACGCTCGTCGGCGCGGGCAGCTCTGCCGGAGGCTCCGCTGCTGCTCCGACCTCTTCTATTGCTTCCACTGCGCTGCCCAGTTCGAAAGCGCAAACGACCACTAAAAAGGCATCGTCCGCGCCGCAGCCTGCCGTCGCCTGCACCAACGTCACCAGCGACGGCACCGCAGCTGTCAACTCCATCTCTATGTTTACTACTGCCTGCAATCTGCAGAGCTCAGTGATTTCCCAGGTGGGCGGCAATCTGGGCGTTGGGACGAGCAGCCCGGCGGTAGCGCTGGATATCGTAGGCAACAATGCCGGGATGCGCCTGAGCGGCACGGGCACGCATCAGCTGACCGTGACGGGATTGTCGAGCGGCCGGCTGGGCCAGGACGCGACGGGGTTCTTCTTCTCTTCGGACACCAACGGGAAGGTGGTCAAATTTCTGACCAACAACGGGACACTGAACGAATGGATGCGCATCACCAGCGCCGGCAACGTCGGCATCGGCACGCCTACGCCCGGCGCAAGGTTAGAAGTGGCGGGAAATGTCATGGTCAGCAACGGCGGCATAATCGCGGGCAGCGGTGCCGGCCTCACGAACGTTAATGCTGCGCTGCTCAACGGGCTGGCCTCGACAGCGTTCGCTACTGTGGGGGCTAATTCCTTCACGGGCAACCAGAGCATCACAGGCGATGTCAACCTCACGGGCTCGCTCGGTCTTCCCCATACCACTGGGGCGACGGGAGTGATCACAATGGCCGGCATCCCCTTCATGCACAATTTCGGAGTTAACAACACTTTCCTTGGTGGCAGCGCTGGAAATTTCGGTATGACCGGGCAAAGCAACACCGCCATCGGAGCGAATTCCTTACTCATTAACAGCACTGGCGTCGCCAACACCGCCGTCGGAGCCGGCGCCCTAGATAACAGCACGGATGGCGGCAATAACACCGCCAGCGGGACGCTGGCTCTCCGAGCCAACACCACCGGCAACAACAACACTGCTGTCGGCTTTAACGCTGGGGTCACCCCAACAAATGCCAATGCGAATACGACGGGCTCCAACAACACGTTTCTGGGCTTCCAATCGGGGCCCGGGACTTCGACCCAACTCAGCAACACGACAGCCATCGGGGCGAATGCCCTGGTCAATTGCAACAACTGCATGGTGCTGGGCGACAGCACGACACCGATGAGCGTCGGCATCCGCACAAACTCACCGGGACAGGCGCTCAGCGTCGCGGGAACAATCCAGAGCACCACAGGCGGCTTCATGTTTCCGGACTCCACGGTGCAAACTACCGCTTCGCTCGGCGGCTCGGTGAGCAGTGTGGGCAGCGGCCTGGGTCTCACTGGCGGGCCGATAACTGGTTCGGGCACCTTGGCGATCGATCCCGCGGTGGTGCCTCAACTCACCGCTGGTTCCAACACTTTCACGGGCAGCATCAGCGCTTCGTCCTTCTCGGGCAGTGGTGCCGGGCTGAGCAACGTCAATGCGGCGGCGCTGAACGGGCTGGCCTCGACGACGTTCGCTACTGTAGGGGCTAACTCCTTCACGGGCAACCAGAGTATCTCCGGGAACATCAGCCTCACTGCCAACCTCGCGCTTCCCAACACCACAGCGGGCGGCACTGCGGGCGTGGTCACCTTGGGGGGTACGTCCTTTCTGCACAATTTCGGCACCGGTAACACCTTCGTCGGCTCATCGGCCGGGAACACGAGCATGACGGGAACCGGTAACAACACCGGAGTGGGCGTCAACGCGCTCGCCGCCAACACGACGGGCGCGAACAACTCCGCCTTCGGCCATTTCGCGCTCCAGAGCAACACGACGGGCAACGAAAACTCCGCCTTCGGTTCCCTCGCGCTCACTTCCGACACGACGGGCTTCAGCAACGCCGCCTTCGGCAGCAGCGCGCTCCAGGCTAACACGACGGCCAGCGACAACGCCGCCTTCGGCCAGAACGCGCTCGCCTCCAATACGACGGGCGGCGCCAACGACGCCTTCGGCCACGACGCCCTCATCGCCAACACGACGGGCGGCTTTAACTCCGCCTTCGGCAACGGCGCGCTCTCCTCCAACACGACAGGCGGAAGCAACTCCGCCTTCGGCAACAACGCACTCGGAAGCCTCACGACCGGGAGTAACAACATCGCGATCGGCGACTCGGCCGGCAACAGCCTCACTGGCCTTGAAAGCAATGACATCTACATCGGCAACACTGGCACGGCCGGCGAATCGAACATCATCCGCATCGGCTCGTCACAGACTTCGACCTTCCTTGCCGGCACCGTCTCAGCTACAAAGTTCCTCGGCGATGGATCGGGCCTGACGGGCATCGCCGCGCTGGGCGCGAGCAACACGTTCAGCGGGTTGGAGAGCTTCACTGCCGCGCCCTCGGGCGGCGGCGTGGGCCAGGGCTCGCTCTATATCAATCCCGCTGCGGCCAGCACCGGGCAGACGCTGCTGGGCGCAGCGGTGAACAACGTACAACAGATGCGCCTCGACAGCGGCGGCAACCTCACCCTGGCCGGTACACTCGGCCTGCCCAATACCAATAGCGGGGGGACGGCGGGCGTGGTCTTTTTGGGGGGTACACGGTTCCTGCACAACTCCGGGACCAATAACACCTTCCTCGGTGCCAACGCCGGGAACACGAACATGGCGCTGAACGCGACTAACAACACCGCAGTGGGCACCGCCGCGCTCAGCTCCAACTCGACGGGCGGCAACAACGCCGTCTTAGGCACCCAGGCGCTCCAGCTCAACACGACGGGCAGCAGCAACACCGCGGTCGGCTCCTTCGCGCTCCAGGCCAACACGACGGGCGGCAGCAACACCGCCTTCGGCTTCTCCGCGCTCCGCGCCAACACGACGGCCGGCTTCAACTCCGCCTTTGGCACCTCCGCGCTCTCTTCCAACACGACGGGCCCCTCCAACGCCGCCTTTGGCACCAGCGCGCTCGCCGCCAACACGACGGGCGGCGACAACTCCGCCTTCGGCTTCCAGCCACTTTTCTCCAACACGACTGGCAACTTCAACTCCGCCTTCGGCTACCAGGCGCTCTTCTCCAACACGACGGGCTTCAACAACTCCGCCTTCGGTGAAAGTGCGCTCTTCCACAACACGACGGCCGGCGACAATTCCGCCTTCGGCCACGACGCGCTCTTCTTCAACACGACGGGCGGCAGCAACTCCGCCTTCGGCTTCGTTGCGCTCGAGAACAACACGACGGGCGGCGCCAACGACGCCTTCGGCAGCAACGCGCTGCAGTCGAACACGACGGGCAACAACAACAACGCCTTCGGCGCCTCCGCGCTCCAGTTCAACACGACGGGCAGCGACAACTCCGCCTTCGGCATCTCTGCGCTCCAGAGCAACTCGACGGGCGTCAACAACGCCGCCTTCGGTTCTGGTGCCCTCCAGAACAACATTGCCAACGCCAATTCCGCCTTCGGCGCAGGAGCGCTCACGAGCAACACGACGGGCGCCGTCAACTCCGCCTTCGGCGACTCCGCGCTCTTCTCCAACACGACGGGCGGCAGCAACGTCGCCTTCGGCTTCGACGCGCTCATACTCAACACGACGGGCAGCAGCAACACTGCCGTCGGCTTAAGCGCTGGGGTCAGCGGATCGAATGCCAATGCGAATACGACAGGCTCCAATAACACGTTTCTCGGCTTCCAAGCAGGCCCGGGGACGCCTACCCAACTGACGAATGCCACTGCAATCGGGGCCAATGCCCTGGTCTCGGCCAGCAACGCCATGGTGCTGGGGGACGGCACGATCAAAGTGGGCATCGGGACGCAAACACCCGCAGCAATTCTGGATGTCGAAACCGGCGCGATCGGAACGGGATTGCGGGTCGGGGTCGTGGGCACGGGCGGTATTTTGGCTTCGTTTGGCGGAAATGGAGACTTTCAAATTGATGCGCCAGGGACCTTTGGCGGCCGCTTTATCGTGAAAGACTCTTCTGGCGACGTCGGCATCGGGTCGACAACGCCACTGGGGAGACTTGAAATTCAGGGCGGTGCCGATGGCACGGGCGCTAATGACCCGCAAGCGGTGGCGCTTGCGTATCGGACTGGCGGTTTCCGCCACTGGATCCGGACGCGACATAGCGCTGCCTTGGGTTCCGGCAATGCTATCGATTTCTTTGTGAATAACTCGACCTCGGCCGGCGGTTCCACGGGTCCAGGCACTGGTAGCCTTCAGGTGATGACACTTGATAGCGGCAAAGTAGGCATCGGGACCACAATGCCCGACAACCTTCTTAGCGTGAACGGCTCTGCCGACAAGCCCGGCGGAGGCTCGTGGGGCACGTTCTCCGACGCTCGGCTAAAAAACCTTCACGGTGACTTCCATTCTGGACTGGCTGAAGTTCTGAAGCTGAATCCGATTCGCTATCGCTACAAGGAGCAGAACGCGCTGGGAATTAAGGACCAAGAGGAGCACGTGGGCTTCGTGGCCCAGGACGTTCAGAAAGTGATTCCGGAGGCGGTGAGCGCGGATGATCTGGGCTATTTGCTGGTCAACAACGACCCCATCTTGTGGGCCATGCTGAATGCCATTAAAGAGCAGCAGATGCTCATCAGCAGACAACAGGACCAGCTGCAGGTGCAGCGAGCGGAGATCGAACAACTGGCATCGCAAGTCAGACTCATGCAGGCTTCGCTTCGGGGCACGCACCAGAACTCGGCCGTGCGAGCAACGAAGACTCAGATGCGTACACGGCATGCCAGAACAGCCAACATGATCCCTGCAGCGCAGACCACCGGCAATTAGATCTACGTCAAGAAGCTGTGGCGCAAATTTTTAAGCATGGCCGGTGTGCGGGCCAAGATCATGGCGGCGGGGCGACCAAGGCTTCCAGCTTGGCGAGGCGGATGCGCGGTCCGATGTTGGCAACTATGATGCTGGTGTAGCGTCAGTACCTCACGCTCGTTGTCTTTCGCATTTCGGCGTGTCTCTTCATTTCGTTCCTGTGCTAGAATCCGCCGCACTTGCGTTCCAGCATTGTCCCGATGCTCCGCGGAACGAATGACCCGGTTCCCCTGCACTTTGGATTCTCCGAGCACGTTGATTCATTGCGTTTGTTATGGAGGAATGAGATGAAACCCTCTCCCATCTCGGTTGCCATGCTCGTGGTGTCTCTGCTTCTTGCTCCCGCACTGTTGGCGCAGTCACGCGATTCCGCAAATCAGAGCGCGGCTTCTTCCGCTTCAGCAGCAGAAGTTCCGGGGCTCATCAAATTCAGCGGAACACTGCTGGATGGGCAGGACCGCCCGATGTCAGGCCCTGTAGGCGTGACGTTTGCTCTCTACTCGCAGCAGACCGGCGGTGCGGCCCTGTGGTTGGAGACGCAGAACGTGAAGCCGGATGCGAGCGGCGTCTACGCGATCTTGCTGGGAGCCAACAGCACGAATGGCGTGCCTGCGGAACTATTCGCTTCCGGGGAAGCCCGCTGGCTGGCAGTGCAAGTGGAGCGGCAAGCGGAGCAACCGCGCGTGTTGCTGGTGAGCGTGCCCTATGCGTTGAAGGCGAAGGATGCGGAAACGCTGGGTGGCAAGCCCGCTTCGGCTTTCGTCACTACGGAAACGCTCGCCGGCGCGGGTAACTCTGCCGGAGCCGCTGCTGCTCCAAACTCTTCTACTGTTTCCACTGCGGCGCCCATTTCGAAAGCGCAAAGCACTGTTAAGAAGGCAGCGTCCACGCCACAACCCGCCGTCGCCTGCACCAACGTCACCAGCGACGGAACCGCAGCTGTCAACTCCATCTCTATGTTCACTACGACCTGCAATCTGCAGAGCTCAGTGATTTCCCAGGTGGGCGGCAATCTGGGCGTTGGGACGAGCAGCCCGGCGGTAGCGCTGGATATCGTGGGCAACAATGCCGGGATGCGCTTGAGCGGCACGGGCACGCATCAGGTGACCGTGACGGGATTGTCGAGCGGCCGGCTGGGCCAGGACGCGACGGGGTTCTTCTTCTCTTCGGATACCAACGGGAAGGTGATCAAATTTCTGACCAACAACGGGACGCTGAACGAATGGATGCGCATCACCAGCGCCGGCAACGTCGGCATCGGCACGCAGTCGCCTGCCGCCAAGTTGGACATCAATGGCAACCAGAACATAGTCGGGAACCTCACCGCGTTCGGCGGTACGTTCCAGGGCCTGGGCGGAGGCGTCCTCGGGCATGATACTACTTCGTCAGGAAATACCGTCGGTGTGGAAGGGATTGCCGACTCCACCGGAGGCGCGGGCGTGGTAGGGAATTCCACCGCCGCCACGGGACAAGCGGCTGGCGTGAGAGGGTTTGCGGCAAGCACCGGCGGCGCGGGGGTATTTGGGAAGGCTACTTCAGCTACGGGAGTAACCGCTGGAGTACGGGGTGTGGCTTCCAGCCCCAGCGGGCGAGGAGTCTCGGGCGACATGGTAGCGGCCACCGCCAACACCGCCATCACCGGCGGGAGCGGGGTGGCCGGCACCTATGGCTACAACCAAGATGGAAGCCCTAATGCCAGCGCCACCGGGGGCTTCGGAGTCTTCGGACAGAACACTGCGAGCAGCGGCACTCCGCAGGGCGTTCGCGGTGAAACAACCTCTCCTACCGGCTTCGTAATTGGGGTGTCGGGCTTCACACACAGCACGGGCGGCATTGGAACTGACGGACTCGCCGATGCCACGACTGGCAGCACAGTCGGTACGCGCGGACTTGTGAACAGCCCAGCAGGCGTCGGCGTGAATGCAATTAACAACGCGACTACGGGTGGGACCGGGATGGCGGGCGTCTCCAACGCCACGAGTGGCAGCTCTACAGGAGTGTATGGTCAGACCTCCAGCCCCACTGGCAATGGCATATATGGAGTTAACAATGCCGGCAGCCCCGGCGGTACCGGGGCGTTGGGTCAGGCCAACGCCACCAACGGCACCGGGGTCGCAGGCATCGCCACTGCAACGACTGGGTTCGCTACGGGTGTGTATGGCCAGGCTGCTAGTGCAAGTGCAACAGCGGCCTTATTCAACAACACAGCCAGCGGCACCATCCTCATTGGCCAAGCCGTCGGCGTGACCAAGTTCCGCCTGGACGGTACCGGCAAAGGTTTCTTTGACGGGGGAACGCAAACGGGCGGGGCGGATTTCGCGGAAGCCGTCGCCGTGCGCGGGACGCGTGGCAAGTATGAACCGGGCGATCTGATGGTGATTGACCCGGCCGCGGGACGACGCTTCATGCTTTCGCGGCATGCGTATTCGACGCGCGTCGCGGGAATCTACTCAACCAAGCCCGGCATGCTCGCTACGAGTCATTCCATGGAGGAGTCTGATGCGCTCACCGCAGAAGTCCCCCTCGCGGTCGTCGGCATTGTGCCGTGCAAGGTGACTACCGAGAATGGACCTATCGCCCCGGGAGACTTGCTGGTGACGTCCTCAAGGCCGGGGCATGCGATGAAGGGAACCGACCGCGTTCGCATGCTCGGCGCTGTCGTGGGTAAGGCCCTTGAACCTCTGCAGGACGGCACCGGCGTCATCCAGGTGCTGGTCACGTTGCAGTAAAACAACCCAGGTTGATCTTGGCGGACGCGACGACCGATAAAGTTTTGCCTCGTCGGTAACCCAATGCCGATGCGATTCCGCGCAAGCGGGCGAGTTCAACAAATTCTCGCTACTTGAGCGTGAGTACCTATAGGCGCATACCGTATCGCTGCGCTTCGATCCAGATTTTCCTTTCTTTGTGCTAGAATCCGAGCCAGCTTTTTCCCCGCAGATCTCGACCACTTCAGGAGCTTTGTGGTGGGACTTCGGTCCTGACAGTCTCGATACTCCAAGCGCAGGAACCGTTTCGTTTCCCACGGAGGAATGAAATGAAGCCCTCTCACATCTCCCTTGTAATTCTCTTGGTGTGGCTGTTTCTGGTCCCGACATTAATGACGCAAACGCCCACTGCTGCAAACCAGAGCATGGCGTCTACTGCACAATCGCCTTCGGCGGCAGAGGTTCCCCGGCTCATCAAATTCAGCGGCACGCTGCTGGATGTGCAGGACCAGCCGATGGCAGGTCCCGTCGGTGTGACCTTTGCTCTTCATGCGCAGCAGACTGGCGGTGCGGCACTGTGGCTGGAAACGCAGAACGTGAAGCCGGATGCAAGCGGCGTCTACACGGTCTTGCTGGGAGCCAATAGTGCGAATGGCGTGCCCGCGGAACTGTTCGCTTCGGGCGAAGCCCGCTGGCTGGAAGTGCAAGTGGAGCGGCAAGCGGAACAACCGCGCGTGTTGTTGGTGAGCGTGCCCTATGCCTTGAAGGCGAAGGATGCGGAGACCCTGGGTGGCAAGCCCGCTTCGGCTTTCGTCACCACCGAAACGCTAACTGGTACGGGCAACTCTGCCGGAGCCGCTGCTGCTCCGAGCTCTTCCACCACTTCCACTGCGCTGCCCAGTTCGAAAGCACAAAGCACTGTTAAGAAGGCAGCGTCCGCGCCGCAGCCTGCCGTCGCCTGCACCAGCGTCACCAGCGACGGAACCGCCACCGCCAGCTCCATCGCCCTGTTCAGCGCCCCATGCGCCGTTCAGAGCTCGGTGATTACGCAGACGGGGAGCAATGTGGGCATTGGCACTGCGGCGCCGGCGGTGGCCCTGGACATACTGGGCAACAATGCCGGTCTGCGGCTGAGCGGCACGGGGACGCATCAGGTGACCGTGACGGGATTGTCGAGCGGCCGGCTGGGCCAGGACGCGAACGGGTTCTTTTTTGCTTCGGACACCAACGGCCAGACGCTGCGGTTTCTGACCAACAACGGAACGCTGAACGAATGGATGCGCATCACCGGCGCCGGCAACGTCGGCATCGGCACGGCAACACCAGCGCAGAAGCTGAGCGTGGCGGGGATGCTTGAGAGCACATCTGGCGGCTACAAGTTTCCCGATGGCACTATCCAGGCGACTGCCGTGATGGCGCTTCCCGCGGCGTCCTTGGTGCGCGCCATCACGTACCTGGCGGGTTGCGATAGTTGCAGCCCTCTGACCACTGCGGATAGCCAAAACACCATCTTCCTCAATCTCATTGGCAGCATGACAATCAACTCGGTCACTTGCTTCTCCGACGCGGGCGCTCCGACGATGAACATTCAGCGGAACCAAGCCGGAACGCTCACAAATATCCTTAGCGCCAATTTGACCTGTTCCACGACCGGTGCCACGAGCTTGAGCTTCTCAACGAGCGTGCTCAGCCTGAATGACAGTCTCAACTTCACAATGGCCACCGCAGACGGCGTGGCCAAGCGCGTGACCGTGATCATCAAAGCCACTGTAAACTGAGGCAGGGAAACAGCAGCTCGATGGCTTCTCACATTTCGAATAGAGGAATGAGCCAAACGAAGATTTCCACACATGGCTGCTTAAGAAATCTTCGTTGCAATCGCGCTGCTAGGAACGTCTTCCTGTCTATGGTGGTGTTCCAGTTGGTTTGCTTTTCCTGGACGACCTCGCGCGGCCAACAGCGCGGCGTTCCGCCAGAAAGGGAAGTAATCGCCGTTCCTGTGGTGATGGACTTCACAGAACTGGCACAACGCGAAGCCGCAGCTCCGGCGCGGAAGCCGGAGCGCAGGGTGGTTCCCTTCATGCCCATGCCTCCTCGCCATGCCGTTCCGGCCGGCGCGCCGATTCGAAAAGCGGTCGCCCCGTTACCCCCTGCGCCTAACCAGCCTTCGTCACTCGCACCTTCACCCGCTCCCGCGCTTAGCTTTCTGGCTCTGGATGATGACGATACGTCTATTCCACCGGATACGCAGGGCGCAGTTGGGCCGAACCACTTGATGGTTACTCTGAACCGAGGTGTAAGAATCCAAGACCGACTCGGCAGCGCCCTCAGCACGGTTTCACTTGCTTCATTTTGGAGTTCAACAGGTGCAACGGGCGTCTTTGATCCCCGGGTGGTGTACGACCCCTTTAACAACCGCTGGATATTTGCGAGCGCTAGCGATGCACAGTCCGCGACTTCCTCCGTTGTCGTTGGCGTGACCCAGACGAGCGACCCGACCGGAAAGTGGAACCTTTATCGGATTACTGCGGACTCGGGCGGCATGACCTGGGCGGATTTTCCGTCGCTTGGCTTCAATAAGGATTGGGTGGTTGTCACCGTGAACATGTTCGGCAACGTATCGGGTGCATTCCAGAACTCGCAGATTTTCGTGGGGACCAAGTCGGCTCTCTACGCGGGCAATCCCGCAACATTCAGGTCGTTTACCGAGCCCAGCGGTTTCACTCAGGCTCCAGCGGTCACTTATGACAATGCGCTAGGGACGATGTATCTGGTGGACGATTTTAATGGCAATTTCGGCGGTAACGGATTGCTCCGAATCTCCACCATTACAGGGACTGTTGGGTCCGAAGCTTATACCGCCTCTACAGCATTTCCCACCACGGCCAATACGTGGGCCTCTCAGCCCGCCAACGGAGCCGATTTTGCCCCACAAATGGGTACATCGAACAGGATCCAAAACGGCGACTCGCGAATGTTGAAGGTTGTCTACCGGAACGGCTCGCTTTGGGCGGCTCAAAACGCTTTTCTTCCCGCCAGCACGCCGACCCGCACCGCGGCGCAATGGTGGCAATTCAAGTCGGACGGCACGGTGCAGCAATTCGGGCGAGTGGACGACCCCACCGGGGCGCTCTTTTTCGCTTATCCCACCATTGCCGTGAACGCGCAGAACGATGCGCTGTTAGGATACTCGAAGTTCTCTGCGTCCCAGTTCGCCAGCGCCGACTATTCTGTGCGTTTGGCCTCCGATCCACCTAACACGATGCGTTCCGATGTCTTGCTAAAGGCTGGAGAGGCAGTCTATTTCAAAACTTTTGGCAGCGGTCAAAACCGCTGGGGAGACTACAGCAATACGGTCGTAGACCCCGTCAATGATCTCGATATGTGGACGATCCAGGAGTACGCCTCCAGCCCTAATTTCCCCAATGGCGACAACCGCTGGAGCACTTGGTGGGGTAGGATTACCCCACAGAAAAAAAGACGAGGACAGCTCATCAGCCAGTAGACAACCGGGCTTCCTGATGCAATCGCAGTGTGGAGCACCTCTGGGCTGTAGATCGGGAAACAATCTCGTTTGGCGTCGTCGCAGAAACGAATAGTCCTCCGACACTGTGTTTTAGCGCCCGAACCGATGCACCTCACGGTGGCAAGGACCGCGGAGAGTTATTAGGATTTGTGAAGGTTCACGCGATGGTCATGCGGATGTTGCTTTTCGACAAACTACTGAAGTGCTAGGAGCTTCAGTACGTTGGTCCGTACACCGGTTTGTTGTCTCTTGCATTTCTGCGTGTCTCTTCATTTCGTCTCTGTGCTAGAATCCGCCGCACCTGCGTTCCAGCATTGTCCCGATGCTCTGTGGAACGAATGACCCGGTTCCTTGCACTTTGGATTTTCCGAGTACGTTGATCCATTTCATTTGCCATGGAGGAATGAGATGAAACCCTCTCCTATCTCGGTTGCCATGCTCTTGGTGTCTCTGTTTCTTGCTCCCGCACTGTTGGCGCAGTCGCCCGATTCCGCGAATCAGAGCGCGGCTTCTCCCGCTGCTTCGGCGGCAGAGGTTCCCCGGCTCATCAAATTCAGCGGCACGCTGCTGGATGCGCAGGACCGGCCGATGGCGGGTCCCGTCGGTGTGACCTTTGCTCTTCATGCGCAGCAGACTGGCGGCGCCGCATTGTGGCTGGAGACGCAGAACGTGACCCCCGATGCCCACGGCAACTACTCGGTCTTGCTGGGAGCCAACAGCGCGAATGGCGTGCCTGCAGAATTGTTCGCTTCGGGCGAAGCTCGCTGGCTCGAAGT
>Ga0206866_1027_pt1 | contig 19160 bp, 30 predicted proteins | sample Alteio_BWOrgCont_40_FD_152626 | JGI IMG/M metagenome (GOLD analysis project Ga0206866, IMG submission 152626) | Enriched cells from forest soil in Barre Woods Harvard Forest LTER site, Petersham, Massachusetts, United States -... | ecosystem: Environmental > Terrestrial > Soil > Temperate forest >... | reverse complement strand
CTCAAGCTCGGGGGCGCCCAAATCCTCCCAAACCATCTTTGTACATCCGGGTCTAAGGGTGGAGTCACACATTCCACCCAGCGGCCGAAAGAATCCGATCACAGAGCCAAAAGTTTTTGGTCATCAAAATTTTTCCGCTTGCTGTTTTCAATTTTGGAAGATTTCTCGTCCCAACTAAGACACGCCCTTGGACCTAGATTTTGGAGGGATCGTTAGTTGGTTGCCCTGCCGTTGACAACAGCAAGCGATCGTAATGTACGCTATCAGACGCTAGCCGAAGTGGAACGCGATGATCGAGAAATTGACAGCTGAGCAAACGGCGGAACTCGGTGTCGTCGTGCGTGCGTGCCATGATCTTTGTGCGAGCTTAGGGGTAGAAGATTCGTCCCTTTCGATTCTCCCAGGATTGGTTGAAGGGCTGGTTGGAACGGCCTTGAGCCGTGCGAAACCAAATCGCCGAGGAGCTTATCTCGATCAGTGGCAGCAATTCCTTTGTTGGCTTGCAGAGGCTCTGGCCCATACGCCGAAGCCCCAGAGAACCCGGGTCGCCATGAAAGCCATGCGAAGCTTCCGCTTGAAAGATTGGCGCGGACGCAGCAAGCCCTCCTCTCCGATTCCCACGGGGGCCAACTGCTTTCTCTTGAAGGACGGCGAACTCTGGTATGCCAAGGTGCCAACAGAAAACGTGCCCCCAAAGGTTTGCGCCGAACCGCCCCCACCCGAGCTCCTAGCGACATTCCTGGCGGGACAGGAGATATATAAATCGGGACCCACGGTGAGCGCCACGAGATCAGAAAATGCCGAGTACTTGCGTCCCTTTTATCCTCCAGGCGTCCTCAAAGCTGAGTACGGAAAACTGATCCTAGTTTTACCAGAAGGACCTCTCAACGAAGACCGCCTCTTGAGTTTGGTAACCGATGTCCCCGCGAACCTCCTCCGCCATTGGTTTGAGGATGGCGCATCGCGCGAAGACTTAGCTCTGCTCGTTGCTAGCCGGCGTGCCCACATGACTGCGAAGATGACCAATCTACCGCACCTAAGAGAAGCCCTACGGCTGTCCCGCTAGACCCTGAAAAGACCCCAATTCCAGGTTTTGACGCTTGGATGTTTCCGAGATGTACTGCGAGTGTACCCGGGAGGATTGAGTGATGTGCTGTATTACGGAAGCTGAGGTGGCAGAGATGTTGCGGTGCTCGCGTGCGTGTCTGCGCCGCATGCGCCGAGAGAATCGCGGTCCGCGATGGATTAGGGTCGGCCGTCTGATTCGGTATCCGGAACAATGGTTACGCGAATACATCGAGCGGAACGGGTCGGGAGTACGTGCCGAAGTACAAGCTAAGGCCGGAAAAGGCGATCTTGCCGATGTCTCAGATGAGACAGTGAACCGCGGGAAGCAGGTCAGCGTAAAGGGCGCGGGGAGGTCCGATGGCAATGAACATCAGTAATCGTCCGTGCGTCGAAGGACCTAGTGAGTTCGTGCTCGATTGGAGCATTTCAAAGGACGCAATCGAAGCGGTGCGCGCGGCCAACAGACTCGAAGATGTCGCCAGCGACTACACACAGCTTCGCCGTTCAGGCCGCGGTCTGGTCGGACTGTGCCCGCTGCACTCGGAGAGGACCGGCAGCTTCCATCTCTACTCTGCGGACCAGCGATTCAAGTGTTATGGATGCGGCACCGGCGGCGACGTTTTTACCCTCATTCAGAAGATCACTGGACTACCGTTCCCTCGTGTCGTTCAACACCTTGCGGACCGCGCCGGGATCGACATCGATTCAGTCTTCGATCGAAAAGAGGTTACCTGCAAAGAATCACGGCCAGGGCAGATTAGGAAAGCCGCGAAACAGCTTAGAGCGATAGTGCTAAGCGTGATGCTGAGCTATCGAGATGACCTCCACCGTCTCGAACGGGTCCGACGCGGTGCCGGTGAGCGAATCGACGCAATTGTTGCTGGTGCCCCGGAACGCTGGCTTGGAGAACTCCAGTGCGCGGTCGAGGCTTTCCGATCCGCCAGCCCTCGAATTCGGCGGCTCGAGGCCGGCTACCGCATTTTGGCTTTTGCCTCGGTGGCCGATCGCGTCCGTTTCGCCTTACGCCCACGCGCCCGCAAAGCGATGACCGACGAGCTGCTTGCTAGCGGCGACGCGGGCAATGTGAACCAAATCAAACAAAACGATTCTGAACTTTCGCTGCTTCGGAAGTCCCCCGAACTCGTTGCAGAGGTCGATGATGCTTGCATCGAAAGTGAACCGTGGCCGACGGATCAAGAGATCGAAGAAATCTGCCAGAGAGCCTATCGGCGTGAGTAGAAAAGCGATGTCCGAACAAGAGCAGACCATCGAGAGACAGATTGCCAAGCTGACTCCGGAAAGCACGAAGAATGATCGCAACCGCGTGTTGACCCTGATTGCCGGGGAAAGCGATCCGGCAGAACGCGAGAAGCTGTTAAAAGAAGCGTCCTTCCAAACACGGATACGCCTTGCAGATTTGCGTAAGGCCGTCAAGCTTGCTCCGCGCGTTGAACGAACTAAACCTAAGCCCGTGGAAATGAGCGATGCTGAACGAGAGGAATGTTTGGCGCTGCTGAAGGACCCAGAGTTGTTGCGCCGGGTTCTCGATGACTCTGCCGCAATGGGCATCGTTGGCGAGGAGGATAACCGCGCACTATTGGAGTTAGCCTATTGCAGCCGTCTCGACGCTGATCCAGTAAATATCAACGTTAAGGGTGAATCTTCGGCGGGCAAAAACCACCTGATAGGTACGATGGCGAGAATGCATCCGCCCGAAGAAGTAATGCAGATTACCTATGCCAGCGCAAAGAGCCTCCTTTATCTGAACGAACCGCTCGCGCATAAGATCCTAATGGTCACGGAGGCCCCTGGCGCTGAGGAGGCTCAGTACTCCATAAGGACACTTGAATCGGAAAAGAAACTCAAGGTGCTGGTCGCTGAACGCGGTCCGGACAATCGAATTCAAACGAGAGAACACACGGTCGAAGGGCCGGTGGCTTTCGTCCAAACAACCACGAAACCGCATGTCCATGCCGAAAATGAGACCCGTACTTTCGACGTCTTCATCGATGAATCGGATGACCAGACTAGAGCTATTTTGCGAGAACAAGCGCGCCGCGCAGAGCGCCCTGAGGAATCCGCAGGCAGGGATAAAATCGAGCGCCGTTGGCAGAACGCGCATCGGCTCTTGAAGTCGTACCCCATTGTTGTGCCATTTGCGGACGCTGTGGTCGAGGTTCTCGCGAAACGACGATCTCTCCTCCTCCGGGTGCGCCGAGATTTTCCACGAGTTCTAGCCCTAATTAGAGCTTCCGCATTGCTGCACCAATATCAACGGGAACACGCGAAGCGAAATGATATCGAGTACATTGTGGCAAACGAAGACGACTACACAATTGTCCGGGAGGTCGCTGGGCCGGCACTTGCCCAGGTCTGGATGGAGGCGACTCCACGTTGTCGGGAGCTTGTGGAAGCCGCCTCTTGCTTCGGAGACTCCAATCCTTTCTGTACGCACGATCTAGTGAAGGTGCTGCATTGGAGTGCTCCTACGGTGAGAAAATATGCCGAAGAGGCCGTTCACCTGGGTTGCTTGGCGCCAACCGTTACGCCTTGCCGTTGGCGGTACGCGGCTAGCATCGCGGAAGTGCAGAATCCCCTTCCTGTCCCGGAGGTCATCTTTGCCATTGCCTAGACCTTTTCTCTTGGTCCCGCCCAAAGGAACCCAGAAAAAAGGCTCCTTTTCTGTGCTTTTTTCCTTTGTCGGAGAAAAAAACAGAAAAAAGAGAAGAAAAACGAAGTTTTCGCGTCCAGTGGCCTTATTTTGAGAGAGTTAGCCGTGAGAGAAAAAATAGCAAGGGAGAGAGTGACTCTTCCAGGGGGTAATCGACTGTGGGGATTTTGGCAGCGCTGAATGAGTTGTCTCGTCGGCGCGGGACTCAGCGAGAAAGCGCCTCCCCCGTAACTCCGGCAGTTACCGAGGCGGTGGCGAATCGATCAGTTGTCCCTGCCTACGCTGACGTTTGGACTCCTTCACCTGATGTGGGCTTGGACGTTTCTACAAATCGAGTAGTGCTGCTGGCTCCGCGGTATAACGGCGGTTCAGTTCCCGTCGCTGAGATCCCGCGTTGTTGGTGTTGTACCGCCCTGTACGAGTTGGAATTGCTGCTAGCGTACAGAGGAACAGATTACGCCTGGCTCCGACCTTCCTGTCAGTGTCTGGAGGGAACGAAGTACCTTTCATGTTGCGGCAAGTGCGAGGGGCATTGTCACTGCCACCGATGAGGTCATAGCATGACCCAGCCTTGTCTCAACTGAGACATTCCTTCTGGGTGCTCTTCCAAGCGCACGTAACGTTTGTCAGCAGTCGGTCACGAGGGCGGAAGCCAATGCCACGAGTTTGTAGTCGAGAAAATTGCGGCAAGCGACTCGAGACCCGAAATGGCCTCCCAGACTATCGCAGACACTTCTGCGGCCGGACCTGCAAAAACGCCGACGCCCGGGAAGCCAAGCAAGCACTCAGAAGGAGAATCCATCTCGGCAAGTGCCCTCTGTGCGGCCGACGGCCGCCCAAGAATGACGCCAGCGATGCACCAATGCCCGGTGTCTCACGAGACAACTTGCCTAGTGCGGGGTGAGCAAGGGTGTTTGGGCCAAACGGTGCAGGAAGCCGCCCAGAGGCTCTCCAGATGGGATGCCAGTCAGCGCCCAAGGGAAAACACAGGGCTCGTGCAGGGCCGATATTTGTTGCATTTGTAACAGTTGTTACAACCGGATTCCCATTGAACTGGTAGCCGTTTCAAGCGCTAGATGGCGGCAACGCCGTGCCTTCTTCGGGGCCCACGATTCTGAGCTTCATCTTGCAGTTAATCGCGGCAGCAGGAATTAGCCATTCCCGATACGGCTTGCCTTCCTCGATCCACTCGTATTGCGCAAGTTCGTGATCGGTGATTGCGAGTTCAACCTCGGGGAGCGTGTCTCCAGATGCTCCCTCGCTTAAGTCTAACGGCGTGTCAGATAACCAGACTCCCGAATGGAGGTCATCTGACAGGTAATGACCGGTACCATCGATAAAGCCATTCCTAAGAATCGCCCGCGCCACGGCAGCCGTTGTTTGATGGTACAGTTTCATTGAATCGTCTTCACGAAAATCTAAGCACCTTGGACCACCACCACCCTGCGTTCTGTTGAGACACCAGAAGCGGCAAGATTTGCAAACATCCTTCGCGACTTGGCGTCCACCGCTCTGGGCAAGGATCCCTTCAGGCTTGAACATCCCGACCCGGAGACTGATTGCTACTGGGAGATCTGGTCGAAGCTCGCTCCCTGTCCGGCAATTCGAATGAACTCATCTATCGCTCGCAACTGCTCAGGGGTAAAATTCGCTTGAACCCAATTCCGAAGCTTCTTACTAAGTTCAACCCACTCTTCTTTTGAAATTTTCTGCGCCATTTGCTACCTCCTGCCAAGTCTAGATCGATTCTCTGCACGCGCGGCTTCAGTGATGCGAGCAACAACGATTGACTCATACCAGAATATTCAACGACCCAGTACAGGCAGGTGCCCTGAACCGGTGCGATCCGCGACTCTGTCCTGCTCGTGTCCCAGTTGAGACAGTCGGAATTCGCGACAGCCCGACTTGGTGGCCTTGCGGACCAGTCTCGCAGGGGTATTGTCTTCAAGTGGCCAGCGGGGTGCACCCACACCGCCAGCGGCAAGCGCTTTTTCTTCGCACACGCGACATCGATCCCAACGTAGGAAGTTCGGGGCATCCGCGCCTTCAGCGAACCGCTCTCAGCAATACCGCGTCCCGGTGGTATTCCAGAAATCGTCGCTGCCCGGACGAGAACGCTCCCACGTTAACCTTCTCCCGCGTCGGCACGCCCATCCGCTCTAGCGACGAAGCATGCGCTACCGGCGACACAATCAGTTGGCCATCATCCTCGAAACTGATAAACCCTCGGTCAAACAAATGATCGATGCTGGGCGTCAGCAGAAGCCCATTCTCTCCGTCCAGGCGTTCGTCGTTCGTGGAATCTCGCCACGGCTTACAGTGACTAGCTCGCAGGTGTGTGGGATTGTCCACTCGCGTAATGCGGCAAAATCGCTCAACCGCCATCACCCGCTGCTTGAAGAGGCCTTGGCCCCGACGAGCGGTGATGATCGCTTCGCGATCTGTGAGTGGAATACTGGTGTCTCGATCCACTTCCGACTCGATGTGGTGTTCCCACAGTTCCAAGTCCGCATTAGCCACTGTCATGCTCCCGTCAGCTTGGATCGCGTTCGCCCGAACCGCGATTGCCTCAGGACCGATGAGAGCGATGAGGGCCTCGCCTAAGCCTTCCGAGACTCCGGTCAAGTACACTGACTGGATTCCGTTACCATTCGGCTGCAACGGAGCGTAGCGATCCGCGAGCAGCGGCCGGAGCAGGCCTATGTGATCCTTGGGCCGGACCAGATTGCTTAACGACTTGAATCGCACTCGTATGCGCCAGCCAATTCGCTCCCAGTTTAGTCCGGCGTCGCCGAACTCCTCAGGTTTGGGGCTCTCGTAACAATAAGACTCCGCAATTCCCATCGCGGAGATACGCGTGTCCACAAAAGAAAAAACGAGATCCCCTGGCGCAACTTCGCGCATTGATTCATAGAAAGGATTGCGCACGCTATTGGCATTTCGCTTAGGCGACCATAGGTATCCGCCGCCAAGCTCCTGTTTATAGGTCTGGTTCTGGTTGACCCACCAGTAGCGCATTGGGCTGCAGTCAGTCTACCCCATGCGCAAGCTTCCGACCGATCTTGGAATCTGGATTTTGGGAACGGTGAGCCACATTCCGATAAGACCGTTTCACAGGCCCTATCGTCCCAGGCGCGGCGTACAATAACGACTCGGTGGCAATATCACAATGAAAAAGCCCCGACGTGACCCCCAACTCATCGAGATTGCAGGCCGAAATTGGCTTGTTAGCCAACTAATTCAGTGCGGTATTGAAGTGGCAACGCCAGAGCGCGACAAAGGAGTCGATCTTATCGCCTACGTAGAAACGCAGCGTTTCAGGGCATGCCGAATCCAGATCAAAGTCTCTACCGGCTCGGCATTTGTGGCCCACCGCGAACAATATGACGGCATGCTGATGGTATACATTTGGCATATTGACAAACCACAGGAGACTGTGGCTTTTGCGATGAGAACGTGGCAGGCGCGGCGAATCATCACGGCTAACAGATGGGACAAAAACCAAGCCTGGAAGCGAAAGAATGGATATTGGCGCAAATCAAGAGTGGCAGTCGACAGCGAGTTTTACAAACGTTATCTGCAGGACCGCAAAATGGACATGAAGAAGTGGAAACCCACAATCCTAGGCGCCTCAACGAGTCCTGCCCGAAAAGACAATCGAAGCGCTCCACCGCGTCGCCCGAAATTGCCTTAAGAGGCCAGTTAACGATAATCCCGTTTCTCAGGAGTTGGCCACACAGGCTGACGTTCTTCATGGGTTCAGTGAAGGTTTCGAGATTTCGCAAGAACTCCAGGTTGCGAGGTTGCGAACGAGTTATAGTGCAGGGGAGATGGCCAGAGCAGCCATAGTGTTGAGTATATTGGTCTCATCCCCCTCGGACGTTGCTGCCGAGTGCGCGACGGTTCTAACGGCCATTTGGGACTGGAACAGTTCCCACTCGCGAGATGTCGGGATCATGCTGGAACCGGTTCAATGGCAGACACACGCCTATCCTGAGTCGGGAGACCGGCCCCAGGCGATCATCAATAAACAGATCGTCGATGAGTCAGATATGGTCATTGCGGTGTTCGGCCATCGCATTGGTACAGCGACAGGCACCGCACAATCGGGAACAATCGAGGAAATCGAGCGCCTGCGGGATAAAGGGAAACTCGTGGCTGTGTACTTCTCAAGTGGGCCGATACCGCGCGACCACGACCCGGAACAACTGCGCCGCTTGAACGAGTACCGAGAGTCTCTGAAGGAGAACACCCTTTATTGGAATTTTCAGTCTACAGAAGACCTTTACCGGCTCATTTCGCAGCATCTCGCGAAAAGCGTCTCACGAATCTACCAGGACCTGCGCACTTCGGGAACAATCCGAGTTTTGGCCAGCCAGCTTCCGGGTGCTGTGGGAGTACCGGAATTGACAACGCAAACCGGAGGGGATACCAAGCCGTTGACCGAGTCTCTAAAGCTTCAGCATGTCGTCGTCGGACAGTTCCCAGAAGGACCAACACTGCGGTTGACCGCGAACCGGCAATTTAAGCTGAGGCAGTTGGACTACCTGGACGAAAATGGCGTCAGGGTCGCTTCGGACAATATGTTGCCGACGCCGCCCTCTTCAAGACCGGTGGAAGGAAAAGGCCAAATGCTGGAGATGTCGATAGATCATGCGAAACTCATCCAAATCCATAACCTGAAGCCGCGTAGCGGGCATTCAGCAATTCCGATGCAGTTTAGACTTCACTTAGCGACCGATGCTGCTGGTGAGGAAATCAGAACGATTCCCGCACTACTTCAACCATCGTTCAAACAAATCAACGGCACTGCTACTTACATGATGGATGTAGTTGGGTAGAAGCTTCACTCGTAGAAGGCTCGACCACTTCGTGTGAAGTCGTTCTTGGAGTGTGGCCCGGCCTGAAAAGCCACCTTCCGGTAATCCCGTTTCACAGGACATGGAAGGCCAGCGCAGCTTGAATCCGATTCGTCCGGAGAGCAAGTTGTGGTGAGGGTGGGTAAAGACTAGAATCCGGAAGTTCCCCATCCGTGGGACGATTTGTCGTGGTTAAAAATTGAGGAGACGAGCCATGTCCTACAGCATATCGGACTTAATGATCCGAAATCTTCGCGACGTGTTCGGTGAAAACGATCCCGCGCGTCGGCGCGCGGCTATCGACGAGCTCTGGGCCGAAGATGGCGTGTTCTACGATCCCAGCAAGGGCGCTATCCGTGGCCGCGACGCGATCGATCGCATCGCGGGCGTGGTCAAGGCGACTCATCCTGACTTTCGATATCAAGTGACTGCCGCTCCTCAGGAATATTGCGATGCAGGGATGGTTCCATGGATATCGGGACGCCCCGGCGAAGTGCCGGCTTACTCCGGGAGGGACTTCGTTATCGCGCGGGATGGGCGGATCGTGGCGCTTTATATGTTTTTCGACAAGCGGCCCTGAGCTCGTCGAGTCTACCGTCCGAGGGTCATCATTTGGTGATGATGCGCCAGCGTTATGGCGCGGCTCTCAGGGGCGCCCTTTTAGAATGCGTTTATCGGTCCCTGACCGTTTCCTCATGATTTTAGCCGTCGGGATGTTGCTACTGGGGCTTCGGCACGATGAATGACCGGAAACTAGACGGAGAGCTCGATTCGCTCGCCAGTTACCGGGACTTGGCGTTGGGGCGATATACTTTCGGTTCATACTGAGGTTCTTGTCCGCCGTGCTAAAGGGGTTTGAAACCGTGGAAAACAATCCGACGAATTCGACTACCGTGCAACGCCTACGGATACGGAATGCCCGGCACTCTTCTGTGACGTTTTGTCTGGAGCCATGGGCTGAGGAAGTTGAATTACCTGCCGATGGAATATTTGAGGTTCTCGCCAACGGGCCCGACGAGGACTGCCTTGCAGTGGTAGTTAGCGACCACCGAATCACGGTGTGGGGGTGGTCAGGTTCCGTCGCATCCGTGTTTAATGGAGGAGAAGTGGTGCTTAGTTGCCAGATTCCTGTTCCGGCTGCTCCATCCAGGCACTCACCGGGAAGCGGGCCAACGTCCTGAACCACTGTTTTGCCAACTTCCGGTAAGACCGTTTCACAGGACTTGGCCCAGCACATAGACGCGAGTATGCTTTTGTGACTGGTATCAAACACCATGAAAATGCTGTGGTGCTGGCGATGTAAGACCGAAGTGCCGATGCTCGATGATGATGAATTCAAGCGCGTGTCGGCACTCTTGAAAACTGGCTCTGAGGGCAGCACTACGGAACGTATGTTTGGTCCTGTCCTGAACGAATACGAACGCATCACCGGTATCCGGGAAACAAACCCGAACGCGATCTTTCATCATGTTCTGTCGAAGTATGGCCCGCCCTGCGCACACTGCGGGAAGCCGCTGAGAACTCCGAGAGCGAAAATGTGTGCGGCGTGCATGGAGCCAGTGCAGTGAGAATCGCAGTTGCCGAGAAGACCGTTTCACAGGAGTTGGGCGTCGGTGAGCCAATGGCTATCCCTTGAATCGTGGCCTTGAACGCTAACAGCCCTCGTCACTGTGCGATTGTGGCGGCAGTCGCTAAGCCGAAAAAACCTGCAGCTATCGAACTGGTGTGATCGAGGAATGTCCGAAGTTCCGCTGGGGACGTTCTCTTTGCGTACCGATACAGAATGAGGGTGTCACCCGTCCCTTCAATGCGCCATTTTTCGTGCGGCTCCACACCTTCGAGGAATGCCCGCAGCGCCGGGGTAAACAGCGATTGAACCTTGTCGTTCAACGCGCCCCGCAAAACATAACGCCGCGAAAACTCGGGGTCCGACTCAAAATGAATATTATTATGGGCCAAACCGTCCCAAACTGTGTCAAAAGCCCCGGACGGTCGCATTTCGAAATATGGGAGGTAAGCACTAGGTTTCGAAAACGCCCCGACAGTCTGGCGATAGTACTGAGTGCTCCTTCCACTGCCTTCGGCAAAAGAGTAGTCAAACATGCTGACCTTCAATCCATTGCAACTGCCGGTCATGACGTTTCTAAATTCTGGGCTGTGTCCCTTCCCGAACAGCGCTGTTTCCAACAGCGGCGCACGGCTGCGCTCGGTCCACTCGTCTCCTTCGAAGCTAAGCCCTAATCCAAGCGCCTCTGTCCTGAGCGCATCGGCCCTCTTGCGAACCAGATGCTTCCGAATTGCCCAGATTGCAAAAAGCCCGCCGACGACTGTGGCTGGCAATGCAAAGAGGGTAGGCAGAAATGATTCCGAGTTCACGAATTGAATTGTACGGTGCCGTGGGAGAGATTCATCCATGGACAACGATGCAAGTTTCCAAGATGAAAATCTGCATTTGAAGCGGTACGGTTATTCTCTGAGCGAACCGCTTCCTCCCGATCCCGGATAGGGCCTGATAAGTCTTCTTACCGGAATGTGGCTTTCTGCCCGGACTCGTAGGGTTACATGCCGGTAACTGCTATCCTACGCGAGTTGTGTGGAGGGATCACCAATGCCCGGCGCTCGTTTAAGAAGTTTCCGTCTGGGGGATCGATCCGAACTGCTGGTGGAACATCTGCTGGCGGGCTTTGCCTTTACAACTCGCGTGCCCCGGCAGGAAGACATTGGCATCGATTTTCTCTGCAGCTTGATTACCGGCCACGACGGGGAGAAACTCCTCAAGGCGGGACCCTTCTTTGCTGTGCAGGCAAAGCGATCAACCGAGGAACTTGACTACAAAAAGCCTCACGAGCTCGAGTGGATTGCGAACCAGGAGAACCCTTTTCTGCTGTGTGTTGCGGATAGAGAGACGGCCGCGATGGATGTCTATTCGACTTGGAACTTGCTTTGCGGCGTGCTCGGCGGAGGCTGGGAAGGAAAGATCAGCCCAGCCCGCATTACCCTCCACCCAGGAGAGACTGGGGAGTGGCCAGGAGTCAGAAACAAGCCGGACGGTTCTCAGCAAATTCTACTAGGGAAGCCCATCATTCGTATCGCACATGACGATCTCGTTGACCAGACGCGCACGAAGGAAATCGCGGAAGTAATCGGTAGTTGGGTGGCCCTCGACCGCGCCAATATCGACAATCGTCGCGCCGGAATGTACTGGGTGGTTGGGCCGGACACATATGAGACGGGCAAGCCCCCCAAACCTGAGCGTCTCAATTTCTACTGGAACCCTGAAAACCTGGAGAAGTGCACTATGAATCTGTGCCTATCCGCGACTGCTCTATGGTTCATTCTGCGTCGCCACGCTCAAATATCGAGCAGAGTGGATCTAAACAAACCGCCGTGGCCTGCGGGACTGGTCGCCCTCCGGGAGATGCTGCGCTGGGTCCGAGACGTCCATCCGAATTTGCAGGGCTTCCTCGATGATCTGGACGCCAACTCCTGACACCTTGCGCCAAGTCCTGTGGACTCTTTTTATCGGAATGTGGCCCTCGGCCTCATGGGGTGGTTTTTTCGCGCTCTCGGACAGTTATTCACAAGGATGACCGGCCGAGTGCCGCACCGGGTCTTGTGAACTCCTAAATCCTGGAATCTCGCCCGATTTCTGTTGTCACAGTTGTGACAATGCGGGCAGCCGCTGTGACAACTTTCAAGCGCCTCCCAGATGAGACCGTGCCCGTAGATAGGTTCGCGGACTGTCTGAATTGTGTGTGAGTGGTAGTTTTTCCCTGGACAGAGCTGCCCTATCCAGCGCTATCGTACTGTTTGAACCATGAAAGGCTCGCCCAAGGTAACCATACGCTTGCGAAACGGCCAGAGGGAGCGCCTGGAGGCCTTTTGCCGCGATTCAGGCTCTGAGGTCAGCCACGTGATTCGCCTCGCTTTGGATGCAATCCTGCCCGCTGAATCGGCCGCAGAGGCCAATGGTAAGCCTCTAAAGCGACTTTCGCCGCCCGATCAAATCATCTCCTTAACGGCCAAGTACCGCGCCTGGGGTCGAGGAGATCTGCGGGAGGAGCGAAATCGCCTATTCGGCGAGCTGTTAGCGGCCTCTTTTGCCTGTAAACAACTATACCCGCGCACTCCGAACATCGTTGAAGGCTATGAAGGCCTGCTTCAGCTGTGCCAACTCTTTGGTATAAAGTGAGCGTCGGACAATATGGAGAACCGATCGTTTTCGGGTGATTCCGAAATGTCATGGGAAACGAGAGAGAGCGTGCACTGCGTTCCGGGCCGGCGCCGGTTGGTCGAGGAATGCCAGACGATTTCGATCTACGTCGTCCAGCGGGCCTATGGCAAGAGGCCGCTGATCGCCGCGATCCGACAGGCTCGGCCGTTCCCTCTACAGGTCCCTGGAGGGCTCGTTGAGGTCTCGCTAGTGGATGAACCGCATCGACTGCCGGGGAGATACGAGCGCTGGTCATCCTTGGAGGACGGCACGGCGCGCCTGTGGTTTGTCTGTCCCGAGTGTAAGCGGAAGGTCGCAAAACTGTTCTATTTCGTCTTCCCGGGCTCAGCCGCCCTTTCTGAAGTGCGCTGTCGCCGGTGCCACGGTTTGACCTATCTCAGCGTGAACTCAGGTGGAAATCGATGGTATCGGGAGATTGCTCGGCCGTTGAAACGACGGCTGGCCGAGAAATCCAAGCTCCTTGGGAGGCGGCAAACGCCTCGAGTAGCTGCGCGCCTGGTCGAGCTCGAAACCGGTATCCGCAGGCTGAGCCAACTGGTAAAGCCCCGAACCCAGAGCCAGACGGCGTCTCAGCGGCGCCCATATCGAAATCTCAATCTAATAGTGGGCTAGAAAGGCGAGCGTCGTGCAAGCCAGACTCAGGAAAAGTATCCCGAAGCCAAGCGACCTGACCGTGTCACAGCCCAAGAAGATTCCCGAAATGAATTGGGAGGAGTACCAACAGTTCTGGGTCGATGCGATCAGCGACTTTCGGGAAAAAGGTCTCATCACAGATGAGCATCTGCGGCGATCCCCAAGATTGGTTCGTGCAATCAAGAGCTTCCTAAGAAAATAGAGAATGGCGCCCGAACGAAAAGTGCAGCCCTTCAGAGGGCGGCAATTTTGTTGACCTAATTTCTGCAGGTTTTCCCACTGTTGATTCTTAGAACGGGTTGTCCCAGTTGGGACAACCGATAACGCTCAAACCTTGCGGCTGAGCAGAATCCCTGTTCCGTTGCATTCGGCCGCGAGCGGCCCGATGCTCTATAGACTCAATTAGAATCTCGTTTCAATCTTCGAGCACAAAGTAGGGAGATGGCCGCTGAAGGTTTGCTCTTTGACTGTGTGTAGCGGTCCTGAAAAGTGGTGCCTTCAACCCTAATGAAGGGTATCCGGGTCTCCTCGACTACCCGGCCGTCGAGAAGATGAATGGTTCGCTCGACAGACTCAGAATAGTGCTGGTCGTGCGGCTCCTACTGTAGCAACTCGGGTTTCCTCGACTCTTTGAGTGTTTCTCTGTTTGTTCCGATAATGCGGACTTCCTTCCCGTAAATTCCTGCTAACTTGATCCCCATCCCTAGTAGGGGCATATTCGTCATCTTGGTAGTCCGCAGCGAACGAGTCCTGATGGATGATGACCGCGTCATCGTTTGCGCGGCACGGCTTGACGAAGTCAGGCAACAAACTCTTGATCTTCGCCGCAAGAGCCGCTTCCTTTTGTTGTCGCTCTTCTGTTGTCAGGATTGGCATATAGCGTCACCTTTTCTTCTTCGGCGCCGTGTTACCCCGCATTCCCCTTCGAATCTGTGTGACAACGACAACTTCATGAACAGCGACTCCCTGTCGATCCGCTACGCCTTAGCCTTCCGTCTTGCCCTCAGCTTTGCCCACCGCAGCTTTTGAGCCTTGGCTATGTTCCGACGCTCGGTGGCGGACATGGTCCCTTTCTTAGGATGCCCGTTCGGCGTCGGCTCCGTTCCAGCCAATTCCCGGATCACGGCGATTGCTTTGTCCAACTGCGTGAGTTTCGTCTGTATTGGTGCTCGTTCTCCCCGCAAGGTTTTCAGCGTGCCAGCTAGATCGAAATTTCCCATTTGGTATGTGGTCTCCAGTTGAATGAAATTGCCGTGAGACAGTACCACGGAAAGCTATCGCGCGAAATTCGTACTCGGAGACAAGTCCGTTATAGAGGGTCTATATTGGCGAAGGGGCTGCAAAAATAGAGTGGGTCAGCCAAAAGGCTAACCCTCTCCTGTGAAACTATGCTCCTGCTTGAATGTCGGTGACGTGAATTGTCTTGGTTGCTCTGTCGAGAGTTCCGGTGACCTTGACCTTCTGTCCCGCGAATTCGACTGGCCTTTTCTGGTCGTCAAGCTGATAGATCGTTTTATCGGCCGAGTTGTACAGGACGAATGAAGCACCACCCTTTACACAACCGAGGGTGCACGTCTTCGCCTCTTTGCCCCCGTGATCTCCCATCGCGGCACAGTGGCTGTCCATTATTTCGCCGTTGTACGTCGCGTCCTTCTGAGCGGCGAAGCTGATGCCCATCAGCACCATTGAAGCAGCAAACAACATCACAAGTTTCTTCATGTTCTGGATTCTCCTGTGAGTTCAGCTTGGGCAGGTGGTGTCATTATACACCGAGTCAGATTCACAGGCACTGTTCGCTCGTCCTGCGACGATTTGCCGCTATGCCGTGCCAGAATGTTCATATCCCGCATCACACAAGATGGCGCTAGAGCCGGGCGGGAGGAGGAATGACTCCACCGGACTTAGAAGGAATCACGGCACGACAAACGGGGAGTCACCGGGCTCCCCGTTGTGTTTTCCTCGAACAACCAGAGGTGCCGATGGGGCTAGGGAATCAATCGCCGAACGACGCCATCCGAATCGTTCCGCTTCACAGTCCCGAGGCACAGGCGGACGCTCTTGCTGCGGCCCCCATCCCCAAGCTGGTAGCGGATAACTGCCTCTAGGAAACGATTAGTCCAGGCGCTGCACATGGCCCTGAGCCTCGGAGGCGTGATGAAAAGAAATATAGAACCGCAGCAAGAATTTAAGGCTGGGCCAATCGATACCGTCGCTGACCTCGTAAATGAAGCCTCTCAAGAATCCTTCCCTGCGAGTGATGCCCCGTCATGGGCCATGGGAACTGAAGAAAAAGGTCAAGCCGATCCGACACAGGGCTGCGCCATTTCATTCCTGCTGCGGGAGAGAGGCGAAATAGGTGGAGTGTGCGGCAAGGTACAACCGGACCAAAACAAAGAGTACGTACAGCCCGAGAAAGAAAAAGAGGCGGGTGGCGAAGGTTAACGAATCGCCGCGTACGCCGCCACGGCTTCCCTCACATCTAGAGATTCAGTTCAGGCCCAAGGTTTTTGGTGACTATTGCCATGGTTCGCGCCGTCCTGGGCTGCCCCTGTGTTTGGAACCTGAACGAAACCCAGTGAGCGAAGTCGGCGTCTCGGAAACTGGCCGGGCCATTTCCACTAGGATGCTAGTTTGCAGGGAAACAGTCAGGAGGCGATCATGCAGAATCATGCAAGCAGAAAGCGCTCCGTTGTCAAAGCGATCACATATCGAGGCATCGTCGTCTGTCTAGATTTCCTGGTAATCTACTTGCTAACGGGCAAGGTGATGACGGCGGCGGCCTTTATGATTGTCAGCAACATCTACACCACCGTTGCCTATTTCTTACACGAGCGCGTGTGGGCCGGCATCAAGTGGGGCCTGGAGCCTCAGAAAGAAACGTGATGCCCATACCACACTAACTTTCGTTGACAACCTGCCCGCTCATAAAATACGGATGGTTCATACAAGTTCAAATTCCACCTCCAATCCACGCTTTGGATCTGGTTGCACCGGTGCTGGTGGCTCTCGTTTACATCGGTGCTTGTTCCCTTTTCCGAGAACCAAACCGACGAAACTTCAACGCCATCATGATCGCCGGCGCGGGCGCAGCCTATCTGAATGGCGGATTCGGAGGGTGGGAGTTCGCGTTCACGGCGATTGTCACCTACCTCGCATACCGGGGGCTTCGCTCTTATGACTTCATCGGCGTCGGATGGCTCTTGCACACTGGTTGGGACGTGCTGCATCACCTCTATGGAAATCCAATCGTTCCGTTCGCGGCAACGTCCTCATTGGGATGTGCGATTTGCGATCCCGTCATCGCTATTTGGTGCTTTTGGGGTGCACCGTCCGTCCTGAAACCGATCGGAGGTATTTGCGCCGTCAGCTCCATCCGATGACTAAGCCGACAAATTGAGCGGGACGACTCTCGCAAAGGAATGACTCAGTCGTACGTTGTGAAGTCACGTATCCCGAAACGAATACCAGCTCAAGGAGAGATCATGCCAAATCCTTTCTGCCACGTTGAACTGCATTCTAACGATCTCGAAAAGTCGAAGGAGTTTTACTCAAAGCTGTTCGATTGGAAGTTGGAGGACATGCCTGACGGTGACCACACCTACACCATGATTCGAGTCGGCGATGGGACCGGAGGCGGCATGATGAAAACGCCGATGCCAGACACGCCTTCCGCTTGGTTGGCCTACGTGTGCGTAGATGACATCGTGGCATCTACTGCGAAAGCCAAATCGCTCGGTGCCCACGTCTTGCTCGATGTCACCGACGCGGGGAGTTACGGTCGCTTCTCCGTCTTCACCGATCCACAGGGCGCCCATTTTGCGATGTTCCAACCGAATTCGCATCAATGAACGACATATTTCGGCTCTTCGGCAAGCGGGGCCACAGCGAAACAGTTTCGCATTAGGCAGCCGGAGATAGGGGATGAGCACTTACGCAGCCGAAAAGCACTTTTCGCCAGCCGAACTCGCGGAAGCATGGGGTCCGTCCCCCGAGACTATTCGTAACATCTTTCGCGAAGAACCAGGCGTCCTTCGAGTGTGGAAGAACAGAAACGAGGTACCGCAGAGGGCGTATCACGTTGCGGATTCCGATGTCTGCTGCCGAGCGCGTGCATCGGAGATTATCTGCTTAGTTCGCGGAAACTCATAGAATCTTCGCAACGCCGCCCAGCACGTTATAATTAGCCCCGCACAGGATTATCGGTATTGCCCTTAATATTCCACTAAGCGGTCAACTGTGCTGTTTGCATCGTCTGCGATTGTCACGGGCCAGATCGGCGTCTGGGCAGCAAGCGGGGCCGGTCAGGAGAAAGCATGGCCGATGAAGACAGCGTTTGCGCCGAGGTGAGAGCAGGTGGAACGTATATTCGGCTGTTCTCTGAAAACACGACAGGGGAGTGAAGATATCCGTCTTTGACGTGGATTCGAGAGAATGGATTGCACGCTTTCAGGCGGCCGATGATATTGAACAGGGAAAGAAGAAAGCGGAAGAGCCAAGGAAAGCATACCTGGAAAGCACTATTCATTCCAACCTACCAATCGTCGTCTGGGGGAAGAGTAACGAACCTTCGTGGGTCGCGCTCAGCGAGCTCCGATAAAACAAATTCTACCTCAGGCTTGGCGACCGTCTCGGTCGTTTCCGAACTACGAGCTTTTTCCGCGACCGTCGGGCCTCGATCAACGGCTGTATCTTGCTGGCCAGTTCCAGAAGCCTTTCAAAATCCTGTTCCGCGTCGGCTTGCCTGCAAAGCTCCTCTAAAGTTTCCTCGCGAGCATTTTTCTCGGGCTTTCGTGATTCGCACAGTTTAACGGACCCCGGATCGATCCGGCATTGAATCCAAATGCAAGAACTCTGCGGAGATGAGCTTTGTCGGTCTCGTCAATTACGATCTTCATTCGTTTGAGCAATTCTCTTCGGTGAATAGGCTATGCCCACTTGCGCAAAGGTTAGGCCACGCAGCACCTCCAATACAAAGCTAGTGGAACTCTCCTAAGAGGAACCCTTCGGCGCCAGTGAGGTCGGACCGCCGGTGCCGCCCGTCCCTTTATGGTGCCCCGCAAGCTTCTCCACAAGGCTGAGGATCGCAAAAATTATTGCTGCGTCCACCGTTCCGAGAACGGTCAGAATTGGGGCCGGCACCCAGTGAGGCCACGGCACTCGCAAAATGAACAGTGCATGGGCGCCAGCAATGGGAACCATCGTCACCCAAAACCACCAGTGCCTTCGCATGTTTTCGGCCACCTTGATAACGATGGCTAACGCAATTGCGCAGCAAACCGTCTGGAACGTTAGATCCGGCCTGCCGAGATAATGCAGGATCGGAACCAGGGGAGAAACGATGGCCACGATGGCTAAAGCCCAAAACAGCGATTTTTTGTAGTCACTCATTTAGCCGCCTGACTTCGTACAGGATTGGTATGCCTGGTATGCATTATACGCGTCAGCGATAACAGAAACCGCTGCAAACGCCTTATTCGCCACGGGGATAAATCTGGCGACTGCCGCCACTCTCGTAATTGCTGCGATCGAGGTTTTTGTCGCGTCAGCGGCGAATAGCGCTGTTCCTCCGGCGGTCATTGCCAACCCGCCCGGACCTAGATCTCCGTACGCGAGATCGCTAAGTGCGACACCGTATCCAGCAGTCAGTCCCAGGGCCCCTATAGCATCCTCGCTGATGTCCCCGATTCCGGGCAAC
>Ga0206866_1096_pt1 | contig 19296 bp, 23 predicted proteins | sample Alteio_BWOrgCont_40_FD_152626 | JGI IMG/M metagenome (GOLD analysis project Ga0206866, IMG submission 152626) | Enriched cells from forest soil in Barre Woods Harvard Forest LTER site, Petersham, Massachusetts, United States -... | ecosystem: Environmental > Terrestrial > Soil > Temperate forest >... | reverse complement strand
GTACCCATTTTGGGTACAAATGGTATCATATGGAGAGTGTTGTATGATACCAGCCCGTGAGGGTAATCGCGCGAAAGACCCTGAGGCAGTTCATCGACACGCTGACAGGAAGCAAAGATCAAAAGGCGGTCAAGTCAGCGCTCGACTCTTGGTTTCACGAGGCACTTAGAGCGGAGTGGAAGACGCCCGCCGATGTTGTTAGGGCATATGCGAATGCAAGCATCGTTGGATCCGACAGGGTTGTCTTCAATATCAAAGGAAATTCTTACAGATTGGTGGTAGCGATCAATTACGTGCATCAAATCGTGTTCATAAAATGGATTGGGTCACACGCGGACTATGACAAGATCAACGTCAAAACGGTGAGTTATGGAAATAAGGCCGATTAAGGAAGAAGTGGATTATGAACGGGCGCTCCGCCGGGTGGAAGAATTGTGGGATTCACCCAAGAGTTCGCCACAAAGTGACGAGCTTGATGTTCTTGTCACCTTGATCGAGGCATACGAGAGAGAGCACTACCCAATCGACCTTCCCGATCCGATTGAAGCAATCAAATTTAGGTTGGAACAGAAGGGGAAGGATCTTCGGTCCTTAGTTGGTGTGATTGGGCAGCGGACGCGTGTGTATGAAGTCATGCGAGGTGATCGCCCACTGTCTTTGAATATGATCCGCAGCCTCCATGAAAAATTAGGCATTCCAGCGGAGGTGCTGATCCAACCCGTCCGAAGGAAAGGGAGGAGCAGTGTGCGCCACGGTTCGATGAGGCGTAACAAGGATGGGCGAGTTGGAATGCGAAAGTCTGCCTGATTTTCCTCGATTGGCACCAACTCCGGCATGATTTGATTAGGTTGTTCGCTCAGTTGTTAACTGAATGCTTGGGCGTGTTAAATCGGGTCCGACGATCTTTTCGGTCCTGTCTCTAAAGGCCCATTTCAAGCATCCGTTTTGTGAAATATATTCTCCGAAGGTCACGATAGAGAAATTCACGTTCGAGCCTTGGCTCGCGTCGTCATGAAGTATATTGCAGATTATAAGATCAATGAGTTGTTACAGTTGGCTCCCTCCGGCGACTGACAGTTCCATCGACGGACGCGACAACGAAATGCGGATAGCGGTCACCGAACGCTTCTTTGATGATTTCCTCGGGCTGGCGCCCGGCTTAGCACGGAAGTGTCGCGAATTGATTCGACAGCTTCAAAGAACCGAAGCGGCCTCAATCACGACCCAGGCCATTCCGGGGTGGCGTCTACATAAACTCCGTAATTCTCCTTTCAGAAGTCTTTCCGTCGACATGAACTACCGAATGCTCGTGAAGTTGGAAGGGGATGTTTTGTTCATCCACCGCGTTGTTAAACACGACCTGGCCGACTCCGAACATGTAAACCGGAATGACGCTGCTACTCCTCTGTTTACTATTGGCGATTCGAAGTTGCAATGGGAAGAACTGGCCGACGCTCTCCAAGCCCTCGGGTTGCCAGAGGATCACTTCAAACCGTTACGGTCAGTCCACACCGAAGACGATTTTGTGGACGTCTTACAAACGCTGCCGAAGCCATGGGCCGATACTGCGCTCTCGCTGTTCGAACTTTCTAGCGTGCGCATCTCGCGTGCCAAGTATCGGCTTCTGCAAGATGACGCTGAACTACTGAGGGTGTTGCAGGGTGAGACGTCGACATGGGAACTGTATCTTCATCCTTCTCAGCAACACATAGTTAATCTGCCCTGGTGGCATCGGGCCGCCATTACGGGCTCAGCTGGCACTGGGAAAACGGTATGCGCGTGGTATAGGACGCAGGCTGTGGCTGCCCTTGGCAAAAAGGTCGGGTTTGTCGCCCCGAACAAAAATGTCCTTGCTCTATCGAAGTCTAGACTCGCGACACTATTAGAAAACTGCGCGACGCCAGTCTATTATCTTGTTCCCAGCTCTGCGCACGAACTGGCAGAGTTGGCAAAGACGGTCGACCACATAATAGTTGACGAAGCGCAAGAGATCTCTCCCCAGTGGTTCCGCACGCTCACGCCAATTACCGAAACAAAACCGCTGGGCATAACGATCTTCTACGACATCAATCAACTTCGCGGGAGCATTCCTCCTAATGACCGTCGGTTGTATAAGGAGCGTTGCGACCGCTGGAATTCTACGCTCACGGGCGCCTTGAAATGCATCCAATTGACTCTATCCGTAAACTACCGGAACTCACGCGAAATTGCTCTGCATTATCTGGGTTTGCTCGAAACGGCCCTCCTGGAGCCACTGCATTGTGAAGTGCCCATATTCGAGGCGGGCGCGGTTGTTCAGGTTGAAGTTAAGAACCATTCAGATCTTGAATCAGTTGTCTGCGACATTGTGCGCAAGATGCTAAAAGAGTTTGGGGAAGAGGAAATCGCAATCATTTGCGTAGTGGCGAGGGAGTCCGAGACGATTCTCGATGCTCTCCGAAAGGTCGGGATACCTTGTTACTCCGCGATTGGCAAGGGCAGCGGCGTGTTTGTTAGCACTCCGGAGATCGCCAGAGGCCATGAAAAGAAGGCGATTATAGTCGTGGGCCCCAAAGACTCTCTGAGTGGCAAGAACTACGGAAACGCGATCAGAAGTTATATCGCACTGTCGAGGGCGCGGGATCGTTTGGTTGTCATCGCGACTTCGTGACGGGGAGCCGAATAATGCTGGAAGATTTTAAGCCTCTTATAAAGGAGGAAAACCCAGATGCTGCCTCAATCGAGGTATTCCTTAAAAGGGGAGACGTTGCCAAAGCGCTTTCTGCCTGCAGGAGAGCAGGCCGGAATTTGGAGCAATTCTCCGACGCATTGGAAAGTGGTCTCAGGAAAATGTTTCTAGCAGGACGGGCCAACGAAATCTTATCGCTCATCTACAACAAGAAAATAACATGCAAATACACCATTCCAGCCCTCCTCAGGGCTGTACTCGACAAACAGGACTACCCCGGTTTCTTAAAGCAAGCTTACCGGTTCAAGGTATATCAAGGCTTCGAAGCTGAGATCGAGCGCTCTTTAGAATGGTTGGTTCAAAAAAAGCAACATGCTACCGCGGAGGCCTACCGGTTAAAATTCGGCCAACTGAGAGAGGGATCGAAAGCCTAGTCTTCTTAAGGATGCCCATCGCGCCCAGAACAAGCATTATGTTCTTCATCAAACGCGACGACATCGGTAACGGCCACGTTAGAAATGGACTTATCGGATCCGAGAAAGCCCGATTAGTTGGCTGGCCGATCCGTTCCTAGCACCGCGCTCGAATACCTCTGGAAATCATTTGCCTGGAAAAAGCAGGTGTCTCTCCTGTGTCGGAACTGTGTAAAAACCCTATCTGTTTTGGCCGTTGGGGTTAGCCTTTGAGCGAAAAGCAGATGCCCCAAGCTACCGACCGTGGGTGCGGAAGTGGGCGCAACTAAATGAGGAAAAATGGCTCCCAGTTTTTCGTAAGCGACACCAGATAGGGCACTTAGATTTTCGATCATTTCGGCTGTTAACCGACAGGCTGTAGGTTCGAATCCTACCCGGGGAGCCAACCTCTTGTTTCTCAGTGGGTTGAGTCGCGCAAGAACATTCGGCTTCCGCCGAAGGGTTGTTAGGTCGATTGCAGTGACTTCGGAAACCATTGGAAGGAATCAATCGACATTGTAGGTGATCTCCCAGAACCCCTTTTCTGGCGAGTCTGACGGTCGAGGGCGTTTCCACCTGCGGCCGACCACACGACCTCGCTGACAATAGTTTCCGAGTTGATCGGTTCGGTCAACATTAGCGCGTTTATCGGTACTGATCGCTACGACGCTCGATCGCCACATTGACAGACGGAAGCCGGTAAGTCTGTCTTGTCGCTGTCACGTCGAGATACCGACATTAGCCCACGGAATCAGTTTTACTCGCGAGTCCAAGCCCACGACGGCACGATGAAGAGCACTTGTGTTTTACTGCTCATTTTGCGCAGAAGAGACTTGAGACACAGCCTCGTCGCAGCCCACTGGAATTTCAAGTTTTTTTTGCTTCAACTCCTCCCAAAGCTTAACAAACCGCTGAGCCCGTTTTGACTGGATATCAGCACCAGGAAGAACAAATTCAAATAGGTCATGGTGATTCACTAATTTATAGATAGAGTGGGGGCCGTATCTATTTCTCTGCAGACTATAACGCAGGCGAGCATTGTCCGGTTCAATGAAGATCGATACCTTCGCCTTCTCTTTAGGCGTCGGAAATTGTGAAAGGTGAAGAAGGCTATGCCACCGCTTGAAGTCCGAAAATCTTTCCTGGAATGCTCGTGTAAAGATGAGGGTATCGTACAAGAGGTAACGACCCGATCGCTCACCGGCCTGAGGTACCAAATCTTCATATTGAATGTCGATTACGCCCAGATTATGCGCTTTCAAGCTATCAAGTGTTCGTAGCGGCAAATCGAGAATGATGGAAAGTGCCACAATGCTCCAATCAGTTCCTACCGTTTGCTTGGACTGCATTACGAGAAAATGCGCAGGTTTAGCGCGGTACCAGTTCTCATACAAACGGCGCCGTTCATAGGTTGCGAGGTTCGTTGCCCCTTGCACAACCGGATCTTCTTCGGACCATTTAACGAACCACTCGATATAGGTCCTATCGGGAACAAAGAACCGATATTTCTGAAACCCGGACTTAAAAACAAGACCGGGCAGCGTCTCATCTCTGTAGGGGAAATAGACGGGCGGTTTCGACCACCTCAGACGCCAATTCCATATTTGTAGAAGCACAACTATGACGCCAAAACCTAAGCAAACCCAGTGAATCACCTCGGCCGTGCGCGCCGCAATTTTTCCCTTCCCGGAGCCCACGTGGCCGAGGTACGCAGCCACGATGAGGCATAGGACGACTATGAGGGAGAACGTGGGGTCCCATCTATGTACAAACTCAACAATCTTTTTCCTGCGCTCCGCTGCGCTCGCCATGATAGCCAGCATCATGCATTACGGCAATTAGTGGGGCCAAGCTTTTTTATACCGAGAAGTCGGCTTCTCGCCAGCAATCCAACGCTCACGGCTAGCGCGTTTATCGTTACCGATCCGTTGGAACGGTGGACTTCCCACAACGGGACTTTTGGCCGTATCGCAGACCTCCAGTCAAGAGCGCTTCGCACTCAACCGGCTCTAGGAAATGAGCGGGAGAAGAAGGCGCTAGCTAGACAACTTAATCGTTAGGGGTGTGCCCTCTACTCCACCAGCTGTTCAGTTCGGTCGGGGACATTTTTGGCATTTTACCAAACAGAATGCGCGCTTGATTGCGTCGAAGGATGAAATGACTGCAACAGCCAGAAGTTAGCCATACTGATGGCCACAACGACAACCCAAGCTTCGGGTCGTAGTCGAGTCTCCAAGTCTTTTCGTTTCCGGGCATCAGATTTACGGATACTACTTCGCCACACCCACACGGGCAGAGGAACTTCAAGCTCTTGGGCCGTTTATTCGGCACCACCAATACCAGTACGCCGGGCTTCAATTGTCGCTTTGCCTCAGTCTGGTCGCGCGCTCTGATAATCTGGGAATATCGAACGTCACGATAAGTCAATTTCATGGTTAAGTTCCTAGCGGTTCCTGAGGAGAACACACGCCAATGCATAGCTGAGAGCACGCCTTTCCTGCATCTCCTCTGTATCCTTCTCTCTATCGGGGGGTTCACAAGCAAATCTAAGAAGATGACAAATAGTCAGAATCTCGTACTCATAACTGCTGACTCCTTCTCCTCCTGCGTGCCGACGAATCTGACGAATCGCATTTGTTCGTCCGTCGTCTGTCGCAAAGCCCCGCGGTGGCAATAGCCGGCCTCGATATAGCTGACGTAGGATGTCTCCAGGAAGCAACTTGCCTTTCGAATCGCGTGCCGTCAGGCTTATGCTTGTCTCAAGTTTTGCCGGGTCTCGCGCCAGAGATTCCTTGACTCCAGAATGCGAAAAGTCGATCACAATTGTGTCTATGGTATTCCATCGCACGAAGACGTTGCGGATGTTGAGATCACCGTGCACTCGGCAAATAAAATGTTGCTTGACCGGTAGCTTGGCCAATTCTTTCCACAGCTGTGACGGAGAGAGGAGTCGTTTATCTGACTGTTGCGCCTTCTTGAAGGCCGCGGTGAGGCCTTTTGGATCGGGTAAACGCGAGTTGGCCATCGAACTGGCCGCGTTGGACTTCTGCTGTTCAATGTAAAAGCGACCAAGGGATATGCGCACGCCTTCTGGATTCCGCCGCCACGTTCCTAGGGCTCCCTCGAAGAGCGATACCATAACAAGCTCGGGGCTAGACGCTGTGGCCAGATATTCGTCAAGTCGCTGCGAACGGCTAACAAACGCGGACACGAGGATCGCACGTGTGGCTCCTTTCACAAATCGAGCTTCTACAAGCGGCGCCCTAAATGGAAATGGAATGGAGTCGCGCACAAAAGCGCAATAGGTTTCAAATTCAGCTTGCAGATCATCTCGTCTTGCGGCCTTAGCCACGAAAGGTTCACAAGGGCCATTCTCGCTGCAGGCATCAACTCTCCACACCTTGGAGTCCTTGGAGCGGCCCCCCTCCTCGGGCTTCAAGGACAGCTCCGTGAATCCGTTAAAAGCTCGTTGAAGCAAGATCGCGTCGGCCTCGTAATGTCCATAATCTTGAATGTGTCCTGGGAGGGGAAGTTTGAGCTTGGGACTGGCCGGTTCGCCTGCCTGATGGGAGCGTAATGCACCTGCGAAGAAGTCGGACGTAAGACCGAGAGCAGCGATTAGAACATTCGCTTTACGTAGTATGTTGCTTTGTATTTTGTATGCCTCGGAGGGATCTGTGGATGCGGTGGCGAGCAGTACACCATAGTCTGGAACGTGCATCGTAATCAATCGCAATATTCTGCCTTCGGCCTTATCCGCATCACCATCGACGGCGGAAACGAACACGGCAAATAAATCTGCTGCACTTACATCCAACCGCTCCAAGTTCCGCACTTCATCGACAAATAGGCCGAGAACATTCGTGACTCGCTGTAGTTCGTCAGGAACTTGCCGACCAACCCACACAACTCGATTTCGATCAACTCCAATCAACTCGGCCTCCCGGCCATCGGCCAAGTGTCTCCTCTCCCCAGCATCCCGTTAATGGAACAGACCACGCATTTTGGTAAGGGATCGGACGCTACTGCGCGAACAACACTCCGGTTGAAAAGTACCAATTGATGTCTCGCTGGACCTGGTAAGCCAACAACAGCAGAAAGCATCATTGTAACGCCGAGCGATGCGACTGTGCTGTTTAGTGAAATGACCGCCGGCTGCGGTTCTACTGCACCGACTATGTAAGGATCACGTGTCCGCGCTTCTTCAGAGAGGAGATCTCGCCGGACCTCTTCGGGGTCCAAGAGGTTGTGGCAAACCAAGCAGGGCAGTCCTGGAGCAAGCATTTGGATTCTGCCAGTTACACTTTCGACCGTACCAGCGCGCACCTGTACTCTGACGCCGAGGTCAATGGCCGGAATCATGTACTGATATGCGAGTTGATTGATGACGGCACGGCTACCATGTGAATCCGTACAACAAAAAAGAAAATCCGACGAGAGTATACGGCGAGCATCATTGGACATGATGACGTCTCCAAGAATCGCCGTTGCCTCAATCTGCGGGTTTATTCGTCGGATTAGGTCCGCAGCGACTTCGACCTTAGGGCGGCCAATATCTAGCCGCGTCGCGCCGATGAGGCGGTTCAGATTTGTTTCCTCAAGTACGTCCGGGTCAAGCAACAATAGTTTCCTCACGCCTAAGTGGGCCAATTGCTCTGCAACGACCGATCCGATACCGCCAAGTCCGATGATTCCTATGGAAAGCGACGCGAGCGTTGCTTGTCCTTCTGCTCCGAATGCGCGAACGCTTCGATCAAACTGTTCCGAGATCGTTGGCGACGAATTCCCCAATCGGTCGTGTATCCGCAAATGTCGTCCGACTTCAATGACAGGCGATAAATGCTGTGGTTCGGCGTTGCGTTTCGTCCAAATTCGAGCGCTACAATCCTCAGACGTTATAACCAATGCGCCATGCGGACAATCACCGGTGCGAGAAAAGAGTGCAGGCATGAGCACTCTTTCGCCCTCGTCATCCACAGATGAAAAATGGGCGTCCACGGCGAACGGATGCGTATGAGTCAAGATAAGTGACAGCGATTCATTCCGTGCCCTTTTTAGAAGCGGCATGATAAATGAAGGATGAATCACTGCGCGTAGACGTTCCTGCGCTTGGTAAGCCTGTGCGGGCACAACAAAATGCTCCCGCACCAACAACCTAGTCTGATCACCAGCACCAGCCCAACCGGCCAGCAGCAGGGCGGCAGCTTCCTGTGGCGCTGCAGATAAAAGTGCACTGCGCAAATCGGGCAATGCTTCATTGCCGAAAGTAACGCCGTTCATCGCTTTTCCTCGAAGCGATGTCGGATCATGGCCACGTAATTTACCAGGTTGTCCCTGTTCGGATTCCAAGTCGCAGGATGCCACGAGAACCAAAGCAAATTCGGCGGGATGCCGGGCGTCTGATTAGTGCCCGTGTTGGCAGGTGGCCCCCCCGATGGCGGTGATAAACCTGGGTCTGTCCAAAAAGTGTCCGGCCGTGCGACAGGATAACCCGCCGGCACGAGGAAATAGACGTTAGTGTGTGAACGATTCCATCCCTGGGGAAGAGCAAAGTCGCGGAGTTGGACTAACCAGGTTCCGTTTGGACCTGGCGTTCGAATGACTCTGGAGAATCGGCGCTCCGCAACGCTTTCCAGTTGCGCAATGTGATCGTCTAAGATTGCCATGGGTCAGGGCTTATAGGGCTCCAGCCCCATCGTAGCGGGTGGAATTGCGTAGAAGTGCATGTCGTTACGGATTGGTACGGCCTCAGTATCCGGTATGGGCTTATCTGGGCGATCACCCTGTTCCTCCTGATAAAGTTGGTATTGCGCATCAATGTGAGCAAGGGCCTTGATATCTGCTCCAGTCATACTGGTCTTGTTGACGACGTACTTGGCAGCATCGATGAATATAGTGAATTCGTGTTTCTTTTCGCGGTTCTCTGCGCTAGTTGATTTGGGTTCATTGGGTGCCATTCGTTCCCTCCATTTCTGCTGCTGGAATTATTTCGCCGCCACAAGAAGCCGGAAAGTGCAGCGTTCAATTAGTACTAGACAATTGTCCTCCAATCAATCTTTCCTCGAAGGACGTTACGGGTATAGCCTCCGCAAGAGAGCTAAGGACCGGGCGATCGAGGGCTGCGTATGTACGTCGGTTTGCAGGGATCCAGTCACTGGAATTCGGCAGAAGTCCCATTTACCCGCACCACAGCACCTTCCCCTTTTTGACAAAGAAATGCGCGCCACAGCTTTCCGTTTCCCAGATCGAAGGAGCAATGGTCGGACGGCGAAGCAGATCGACTTTGACGGACCACCGTGCGTTCCCCGCGAGCGGTAACTGGATGTGATCACCGCATTTGGGGCACTTCAGATGCGCCCACTTCAAGTATCCACCACGAATCTCAAGAACCATCAGGTTCGGCAGCAGTTCCTCCAGTGAGGGAGACTCAGGTGCTGCCTGCACGAGGAATCGCGGCCTTCGCATGAAGGGCAGGCAGAAGATTCGCTCAATCAGCGTGAGAGGGAGACGGCGCATTAGCTTTGGTTCAGGAACGGCGTCATGTCCCCACGGCCGTCGTACTTCCGTAGTCCGCAAAGAGGGCAGTCGGGGTTGCGCTTGCCACCCGGGATGCTGTCTGCATCCTTGATCCAATCGAAGCGGCGTATGTGCTCTGCACAGTGCCCATCGGGACCGCGGAAGCCAGTAAGGCGATGCAGTAACTCGTTAACCGCCACCGCGGCAATTTCGGTTGTAAATGTGACCACTACGGGACTCGGATCCGTCCCGCCCTCGATATATCCTGCACGGCGGTACTGTTCATACAGCTGCGGGTCACGCCGACGCATGCCCTCCTGGAGCATCCGCTGTGGACTAATCAGCTGCCTACACACCTGGCAGGGGTAGCCTGGCTGCACAACAGTCACGCGTCCATCGAAGCTGTTGTAGCCGCCTTGGCCATTCGGGTCAATCAGGATCCCAAGGTCAATCACCGGAATCAAGTAAAAATGGGCCAGGCGGTTCAAGAAGCTGCGCCCCAAATGGTCGTCCGTGCAGCCGAAAATCACGTCACAGGCGCGAAGCGCGTCGCGACATTCTGGCGCGTCGACGAAGCGAGTCATTCGCACCACCGACCGTGCAAGCCCGATCGCGGCGATCGCGTCACCTACGACATCGACTTTGTAACGCCCAATGATGGCATCGGCCCGCGTCGAAAAATGCAGGCGGTTCAGGTTTGTCTCGTCGACTCGGTCTGCATCGATGAGCGCGAATCGCGACACGCCGACCCGGGCTAGTAAGCTGGCAACCGCCGAGCCAGTGCCTCCGCAACCGACGATCCCTATGCGGAGCTGCGCCAAGTCCTCTACCGCTCGGGCCCCAAACACACGCGTCTGGCGGTCGAACTCCGACAGCGGAACGCCCTTGCCACGGCCTGGATAGCGAGTCTCTAACCGGTCGCCGACCACTCTCGTCAGCTCGACGGGCTGCGGTTTCAGGTCTGGACCATATGCTCGAACCAAAAATTCACCCTGATTGTCCATGACCATAGCGAAATGCGGCCGTTCGGTCTCCATGCGGCCAAAGACGATTTGGAAGGATTCTTTATCTGCTGTATCGTCGAGGCCCGAAAAAAACAGGCCGCCACGCGGATGTGAGTGCGCAACGCAAATGGCATAGTCCCTCGACATCGCCGCTTTCGCCAGCCTGAAAAGAGGCGTTGTGGACCAGGTCATGGAGGTAGGCGTTCTCTTTAGAAACGCTTCCTCCGGTACCTCTATCACTTCGCGAACCAGCGCGCGCTCCTCCAGCACTCCAGTCCATGGGTCCACTTGTCGCGACCGGCCACATAAAATGAGGGCGCCGTACTCGTTTTCATCTCGAAAGAGCGAGCGGCGCAGCCGCTTGTAGTGCTCATCCAGTAGTGTAAAGGTGTGACGAACCATCACGCGTTCCGCAGCTCGCCGCGGATATAACTAATGTACGTGCGTAGGCCATCGATTCCCACGCGCCAGTCCTTGTCATCCAGGTGGCGCGACCAGAACTGCCAGGCCTTCTGGAAAAGTGGAGTCTCAGGATTGGTGGCTTGGGGGTCGCTCCCGTCTGGACGTTTAAGCCGCGGTAGCGTATAAAAGCTGTCCAGTTTCGTGGTCGCGTAGCCAGTTGGCACCACCACGAGAAGATCGCAACTTTCGCACACCACCAACGCGCTCTCCTTCTGTGTCCGCAGGTTGCCCAAGAGAGTAAACCCAGGAAAAAGTACGCCGCGACGGTCGGCACCGTCGGGCATCTTCTCGGTGAGTAGCTCGTACTTGATGCCGTTGCTGTCGAGGAACTCCTGGTCCTCCTCAGGGAGAAAGCTCATGATCCGGGATTCGTCTTCGGCTTACGGGTCTGGAATTTTTTCACGCCCTCCGGCTCCGCCTTGAGGTCGAGGTCGACCGATTGTGCCGGCGCGATCTCCGGGTCCTCGCCGCCGCCAGGGACCAGTTGGTTGACCACCCAATCGGACGGGCTGCCGGCGAGACCGAGGATCTGCGCTCCGTTGATGTAACGATCCGGCCAATTCTTCTCGACTTTGTTGACGATCAGTTTATAGTCCATCTTGTCCTTCTCCTATGGAGTGCGGTCATGCTTCCCGAAAGCGGCGCCCAGCTTCGCCGCGACCGCTCCTGGTCCCATCATAACACGCTAATCCGCTAATCCGCAAATCCGCTGTTCTGCGTAGATAACTTTGCTAGGCGAACAGACCCTGTACCGGGTTCCTTGTGAGGATCTTGCGCTGCTCCAGGCGGACGCGGGCGGCGTCCCGCGACACTTGGAATTCGCCCATCACTCGCTCGATCAGCCTCCCGCCTGCGTCAGATTGGACACCAATGTCGGAGTATTTCAGGTTCTCGGCGTCGCGGAATGCCCTGACGAAGCGCGACAACTCGCTGGCGGGCATTAGCAGTGCGCCGCATGCGAATCCGGCTTGCCACTCCATCCAGTCGGCGCTGCCGCCGTCCATCGTGTCGCGGTAGCACTGGTTGCGCGTCTCTTTCGGCTTCCCCTCAAACAGCTTCTTCAGGTCATCTTCGATGGCGAACAGGAAGCCGTGGAGCAGCACGTGCCCGTATTCGTGGGTCAGGGTGGTCCGCAGGCGGTTTTCGAGATACGGTTCCTGCAGGCGGGCCGAGATCTTCACCTTCGCCTTCTTGCGCGGGAAGAAGTCCGTCAATCCGTCGATGCCGTCGTCGAGGTCGCAGCTCGTGTCGAGGTCGTCGACGGCCTTCTCGATGAGCACCGTAAGATCGCCGGTGCTGACCGGGAAACTGACCTTGCCGTTTCGCTCCCGTAGAAATGTGCAAATGGCTTCCTCGCAGGTCTGTTCGAGCTCGTCAGGCAGATAGTGCGGCCGCTGGCGAAAACGGCCAGTGTTGTCGCGGACCCACTTCAAGTCAATAGTCCTTTCAGGATTTGTCTTTCAGCACCTTGCGAAAGGCAGTGAACGCTTCCTCAACCTTTTTCGGGTCTGCGCCTGGCAGCTTGTCGCGAAGGTCGGACGGCCACAGACCCGCTGCCGCGATTAGGTGCTCCTTCGGGAGCTTCAGATTCTTCGCGAACTTTTCGATGATGAACTCTGATGGCGGATCACGCCGGTCGTGTTCGATGTCGTTTAAATATTGCGGCGAAATCGACTCGCCGTCTTCTTTGCGCGTCTTCGCAGCTAAGTCCTTCTGGCTGAGCCCGAGGGCCTTCCTGGCCTCGGCGATGATCTGACCAAATGTTTTCACTAAAGCAGCACCCCCTATGACGATCCGCAGATTAGCGTATACGCGACGGCGAAGTATGTCAAAGCGGAACCTCTGGATGCTGGGTTAACTCCAGCTTCTTCGTCTCGCGGTCGAGAATCGGGCTTCGAGGAAGTTGGCCGGATTAGTAACGAGAAGTCGGCGAGTGTTTACCGATGGAGTGAGGTGGCGATTGCGATTGCTGCTTCAGCCTGAATCGCGGCGCACTCGGAAACTGTTCCGGGCCAGAAGTCCCTTGGAAGAAGGGACGGTGATCGGCTCCTCAAAGGACCTGATTGCGCTCGGAGGGCCGCCCATTCGGAAGTCATAGGTGTGGGTGCAGGTGTGGGTGCAACTAAAGAAGGAAAAATGGCTCCCAATTTCTCGTAAGCGACACCAGATAGGGCACTTAGATTGTCGATCATTTCGGCTGTTAACCGAAGGGTTGCTAGTTCGAATCTAGCCCGGGGAGCCAACTTCCTTGTCATGCAGTGAGTTGCGAACATTTTCAGGGAACTCTGCCCTTCCACGATGAAATGTTCGAGTGCGCGAATCGCGATTAATCGCGATCAATGAAGATGAAGGAAAGTCAATTGGGGCAGCGTCTCTGCGGTTATCAGATCAATCGCGGTCAATCGCGGTCAAACCATGCATTCGGCTCGCGACCGAATGCTTTGTGACATTCAGCAGGCGAGCGGTGACGCTGTTGTGAACGCCGCATACAACGCCGAATAAGAACTGCACTTGCGACTAACACAATCTAGAGGCTGGGCGCGTAGTAGCCTGTTTTCGCGTAGACGCTTAGAGGTGGAAGTCCCTTGGGGGCGCGCAGCTTGATCTTGATCTTCCGCCAGCGCGCGTCGTGCGATTTATTGCTCGGGCGGTATCCCAGAATGTATTGGTTGCGCAGCTCTTCGCCTATCTTTGCGGCAATGTCCGGCAGCTCATTGATATTTTCGACTGCGAAAGCGCGCCCGCCGGTCAGTTCCGTCACTTCCGAGAGCAGCGAGGGTCCGCTAAGTTCCTCTGGCGTTCGGCTGCGATACTCAAATGCGTCAAATATGCCGACCGAGTACAGCTGAGTACCCGCCTCTCGCACCAGTCGCTTAATATCCTTTTCGTTGTACCGACTATTGTTATCTCCCCCGTCCGATATGATCAGCAGGGCCCTTTTACCGTTCGCTGCGCCTCGCATCTGAGTGAGTCCTAAATAAATGGCATCGAGTAAGGCGGTCTTACCCTTCGCAGAGGCTGGGAGCATGCGGCTTTGCAAGTCTTCGACATTGTTGGTGAACGCACTCAGGAGTTGGGCGCGCTCGTTGAAACCGACGAGAAAGAACTCGTCTTGTGGATTCGCGGTTTTGAAGAACTGGAAGGCGGCCTCTTTGGCCTTACCGAGTTTATTGGCCATGCTGCCGCTGAGATCCAAGATAACGCCGATAGAGATAGGGACGTCTTCGGAGGAGAAGTTCACGACCTCCTGCTCGATGTTGTCTTCGAAGATGCGGAAGTTATCGGGCTCAAGGCCTGTAACGAGGCGATCATAGGGGTCGGTGACGGTAACGTTGACAAGCGCCAGGTCCACATCGATGTGGACGGATTGGCCCGGCTTAATGGCCTGGCCCGGTGTGTCATGCTTTACGTCGTCCGGGACGGCGGACTGTGCGACCGCGCGCTGTGGTAATTTCCAGACGACGATGCCAAAGAACAGAAGAGAAATGAACGGTACGAAGAAGAGACGAGTCGCAACCAAACTACTTTTCACAAGATCCCCATCGTAACAACAGTCATAGCGCTGAATCTGCGCGATTGTTGCCCGTTGTTTGATCACATTGCGCAGGATCTTGAGAGAGCCTGTAGTCTCCAAATTCTTCTGTTCTCATATCGTCCTCGTTGACGCCCGAGGACTTGAGCAGTTCGCTCATCGCAGTGACCATTCCCGACGGGCCTGCGATGTAATAGATAGGTCCATTGAGCCCGAGTAGGTGACGCGTGAGCATCTCGCGATTGATGTGACCTTTTTCGTAAGGCCAAGCGAGAGTTTTATGGCCAGTGACCGTTGGCACGAGGGTGAAATTAGGATTCTGCGCAGCCATGCTTTGAAGTTCGTCGATGAACGCCGCGTCGTCCGCCTCCCGGTTCGAATAGAACAAATACAGTTTGTGTGGCAGACGTTCCTGGGTGGCCTGCTGAAGGATGCTGCGAATGGGCGCAATCCCGATGCCACCCGCAAGAAACACCGCAGGTCGGGTGATGTCTCTATGCAGCGTGAAGGATCCCCGGGGACGGCTCACGATGAACTTTGTGCCAAGAGCAGCAGACTTCAGCGCGGTCTTAAAGGCGGTCTTTCGCATGCGCATCGCGATCATGATTGGCTCTTTGTCAAGAGGAGAGCCCGCGAGCGAAAAGGTCCGGGAATTGTCGCTTTCACCTTCCGTGTGCGGGCGCGCGAAGACAAAGTCGGCATGCTGCCCGGCTCGGAATCCGAAGCTGGCACCATTTGTGTCAAACCAAAAAGCCATCGTATCTCTTGCGATTCTTTGCCGATCCATTAAAGTCATTTCATATTCAGCCATGGGTCGTCCTCGGTCTGAGTTTTACGAAGGTGCTTATAGGCGCCGTCGGCATTTCAACTACATAGACCAAATTGATCGCGCTTTATTCCGCTCTTGTTTCGACGCAAGATTCGCTGAAGGTCACAAACCAGCGACACGAATCCAAAGAGACAATGTAAAAAAACGAAGGAGAGAACTGGGGCAGACTCAGGGTTGGGATCCATGACGAACCCTCCAAAGGCGATGCGGCTGTAGGTAGGTGAATCCCACGAACACCTCCCACCGGGTGGACGTCCCGGTCAGCCCACGGTTGAATCCTGCGTCGACCACCAAATTCTTGCGAAGGGCGCGGGAAACCGCCCAGAGATTACCGACCGTGTTGCCCTTCTCGAACGGTTGTGAGAAATGCCACAGTTCCCCGGAGATTGTGAACTTCCCCAGGGAGTGGGAAATGGACAGCGTTTGCCCGAACTGCGCTCGGTGTACGGCGCCCTGCACTTGCTCGGCAAATATCCCGTTCGTATCGAAGTGAAATCCGTGTAGATCTTCACTCAGAAGGATCGAGGCTGATTGTCGAAACGTGCCAACGTCGAGTTCGGGGGCGACACTTGTGTGAACCCGCCGAACATAGCTGATCGAAACAGTCGGCCGTGATTCATTACCGACAAAGAGCACGCTTTGCGCACCTGCGAAGACTTCTCCTTCATGCACCGCGGTCCGGTCTTTTGACTGACTGATGGCGAGGGGCTCACTCTGCAAGAACAGCTCCAGCCGCGGAAATACGGACAGTTTGGTGACTTGACCGATTCCGGTGCGCTTCGAAAACTCTGTCGAGTCTTCCGCGAAGAGCACGCCATTCTCAAACTGTAGGTATCCAACCGGCGTGAGTGTCGCCGGCGTCGATACCGTGGGTCGTCCCGGATTAGCGTCTGGTACGGATGGCGTTGCCGATTGTGCTCGACTGAGCTGAGCAAGCACGCTCAAAATAAGAAGCAAGCAAATCGGGACAATCTTCAATCTTTCTCCTCTGAATCACACAACGGAAGTCTATTTCCGAAATAAATGCGGCACGTACCAGCGCGTGTACGTGGCCAATCCCAGTAGCAGCACGACCCACCAGAGCACTAGAACGCTTCGCATCCACACCTTATATTTGGTGATTCGCAATTTTCCCGGCAAGACGCTCGTGCCCGCAGATAGCAAGATGTACAGTCCCGCGAATTCCGTCACGGCTCCGAACGCTCCGTGCGTCGTCGCCAATGCGTAGTAAGCCTTCCCCAGTTTGGCCGGAACCCTGGGAAGCACATGAACGCGGAACGAAGGAATCATCATCACCACGACTACAGCGAGGTTCAGAAGCACGATGGCGGATTGGCACCAGACGTGTTGCCGAAAGCGCCGCTTGCGAGCAAGCCGAGCGCCAAGCAAAAGACCGATCCCCATAGCGATTTCGAGGACGAGAACTACATTGGCGCCGCGCGGCGCGGCCGTTTCCAGGAATGCTTCTATCAACAGATATCTCCACGCAGACTACCGACTGCCTTCCGTTCGTTGTTCAGCTAAGAGTTTCGCAGGGCAGAGCGGACAGAATTCATTCTGGCAATTGGGAGAGAAGTGCTAAGGTCGCGGTTCAGTTTCGCCCTCTAAACATCTTTTGCGTCTGTGGAACAACACACACTCAAAGCCCAAACGTCATTGGAACACTGTGTCTCGGCGTAACTCCTCAGTCCCTCAATAGGAGCTTGCCGAGGAGTCGCTTCCGCCAATCACCGGGCACGCAGCGAATTCTCGAAAGGTTTCCCGTCCCTTTAGTAATGCACTTGGATCGTTCCTTTTCAGCACGAGCACACTTTGCGTCTTTGCCTGGCCGCCGTTTTCTCCGGGTTCCGCAACACACACGTAGATCCCTGAGGATTTCTGATCGAGAACCTTGATCGACAACTTCCTCATTCCGCCCGCCGCCTCGATGACGGCTTCGTTTTCGTCCACCGTCTGCGTCGTGAACCCATAATCGGCAAATGTCTTCTTTCCTTTTTCCTTCTTCGGCCGGAACGCGGACGGCAGCGAAGTTACATCCAGTTTTTCGATCACAAACTCCGCCACTTTTTCATTGGGGTATTCCGCCTTATTTCCCGGCACCCCGAGCGGCGCGTATGAAAGCGCCACAACCGCAAACAGAACTTTAGTTTTCATTTTCATGCTCCTTTTCCGCCATTCGACGTCTCCGAATAGTTTTTTCAAACACTGCCAATGCTTCTCTTCGTTTTGCCGAATTCCCCCCGGCGCGTCAGATTGTCCTGTTGGACGATCCTCACTCACTGCACGATGACTTTGCCGGTCATCTTCGGGTGAATCGAGCAGAAGTAGGGATACGTTCCCGCTTTGGTGAAGGCGAAGGAGAACTTTTCGTCCGTGTCGAGCACTTTGGACTTGAACGCTTTCGGATCATCCGTGCTTACGATCGTGTGAGGGATATCGTCGCGGTTGGTCCACGTAACTGTGGTACCGACCGGCACCGTTAGCGTTACCGGGCCGAAGCTGAAGTTGTCGACCTTTACTTCCGTCGTCGAAGCCTTCTGCTGCGCTTGTACTACAGAACTCTTCCGACCAGTGCCGAAAAGCCCTACTCCTAGCGCCAATGCTGCTGCTAGACCTGCAATGAACACACTTCTCCTCATGCTTTTTCTCCTTTTTAAGTTCGAATTGATTTGAGTGTAGCTACGTCATGCTCACGCGAGCGAAGAATCCACTACCGCCAACGCGTGTTGGCCTTGCACGTAGTTCACGTCCGTGATCCCCAAGACACTGCGCAACTGATCCGCCGGCACCTTCATTGGGCCCGGAGAATCCGCTTTGCCCGGCTGTGGCTGGGGAAATGCCGTTGAACACGCCGTGTGAAATGTTACGTTGCCTTCAACCTTTTGCATTGTCTGGTGAATGTGCCCGTTCAGCACCGTCACGGAACCGAATTTCTTCAGATACGCTAGCGCCTGCGCGCTGTCGTCCGTGCCCCAGCCCCACTCCGGATACAGGCTCCACAGCGGAATGTGCGCGAACACCACGATGGGCGTGCTCGACTTCAAGTGCTTGACGTCGTCTTCCATCCACTCCAGCTGCTCGTGTCCCAGTGTCCCCAGCCCGCCGGCCTTTAAATTCATTACGTTCACCAACCCGATGAAGTGCGCGCCCTTCTTATCGAAGCTGTACCAACCCGCGCCCTTGCTGCCCTTGCCGTAGCGCTCCAGAAACTGTTTTCCGTCATCGTTCAAGACGTCGTGCTCGCCCGGCACGTAGAACACATCCTTCGGCTTCGCGCTCTTCAGGATCTGACCGACGGTATCGAACTCTTCGGGCTTTGAAAGGTGGCTAATGTCGCCGGTATGCAGCATGAATTCCGGCGCCGCTGCCAGTCCATTGATCTTGTCGACCGCGGCTTTCAGTGTTCCTGCCACGTCCGTGTTGGCCGGCTTGTTGAACCCCATGTGGCTGTCGCTGATCTGCACAAAGCTCAGCTCGCCCTTGGCATCGACCGTGTTCAATTCAGAAAGCCGGCTCAAGCTGTACGACTTCAATACGCCGCCCTGCATCACGCAGAAGGCCCCCGTTCCGGCCCAGGCCATGCACTTTAGAAAACCACGGCGATTGACTCCATCGTTGTTGTGGTCGTGCAAGAGCTCATCTTTTTTCTTGTCAGACATTCTTGCTCTCCTCGTATAAACGCCCCGCCCTTTTTTAGGGGTGCTGTTGAGTACGGCGTCGCGGGGGTTTGGGGGAGCCCGCGATCGCCGTTCAACGTGCTTCATCTATCAGGACCGACGCACTAGCCCATTTATTCCAGCCTAACGCGCGCACTGTGATCCGCCCCCTGTTTC
>Ga0206866_1095_pt1 | contig 19396 bp, 18 predicted proteins | sample Alteio_BWOrgCont_40_FD_152626 | JGI IMG/M metagenome (GOLD analysis project Ga0206866, IMG submission 152626) | Enriched cells from forest soil in Barre Woods Harvard Forest LTER site, Petersham, Massachusetts, United States -... | ecosystem: Environmental > Terrestrial > Soil > Temperate forest >... | reverse complement strand
GAACGTGGCGGGTTAGTCGCCGGCGGGGGTGGCGCGCATGTAACGCCAAGGATTGATCGGCGCGTTGTTCATGCGCACTTCGTAATGGACGTGCGGACCGGTGGAGCGGCCGCTGATACCCGTGTATCCGACAACCTCGCCGCGCTTTATACGCGCGCCAGGAACAGCGGAGAACGATGAGAGGTGTGCGTACCAGGTGGTGATTCCAAATCCGTGGTCGATTACCACCAAGCGGCCGTAACCTGCGTGGTTTTCCGCGATGGTGATGATGCCATCAGCGGTGGCGTGCACGGGAGCGCCATAGTCGGAAGCTACGTCGACGCCAGTATGGAACGCGCCTTCACCACTGAAGGGATCGAGACGTTCGCCAAAGCTGTCGGTGATGTGACCTAGCACCGGCCAGATCGAAGGCGTGTAGCTGGAATCCGCAAAACTCATCGCCGGCATCAACCGCAAGCCGCCGCTGGAGATGGCGATCACCGCGGCATTGCGCTTCAAGAACGTGTATTGCTCAACGGAACGATCAAACGCATCCTGCGGGGTAACGGGGTTATCGCCGAGGTCGAAGGCGGCGGGGTGATAACGGAGCACGCCGTAGGTCATGGCCACTTCGGTGGCCAAGGATTGCAGGGAGTCCAAGCGCTGGTTGGTGTCTGCAACGGTGCTCTGCAGCTCTTTATACTGGCGCTTTAGAGTCTGCTGATCGTGGCGGAGAGCGTTGTAGTTGCCAACCTTCCAGAGCATTCTCGAGTACGAACCAGCCGCGGCAACCACGGTGATCCCGCCAATAATGGCTAGCACCGCTATGCCATGGAGCACGTAGGCGGGCACGATAAGCTTCTTCAGCTTACCGGGCGTCGAGGCGATAAAGAAAGTGTAGGTCTTACCCTTCATCACTAGCAGGGCCCCTTAGGCCTGAAAAATCGTCTTTCTGCGGGTGGCACACCCTGTGTTCCCGATTGGGCCAGAAAACGACCAATTCGACTGTGGCCCATACTAAATTCCGTAGGGCATGGCCGTCAACCCTGTATTTTCCTGTTCGTGGAACAGGGGGTGCAAAGCCGTCCCCTGTACCAAAGGACAGGGTTTAAGGTTTCTAACGTTAGACTAGACCTTGGGCAGGTGTAAGGTCCGTACCGGAATATCCTGGGTAAGGATATATATGAAAGCGGGAGAAGACAAGCTGGTTGAAAGGATTCTGGAAGGGCTGACCCGTAAGGGCGGTCCGTACTTGGCCCTGGGCGCCGGCGACGACGCTGCATTGTTCACGCCCCGACCGGGCTACGAGACGATCCTGACCTGCGACTGGTGCCTGGAGGGCAGTCACTTCTTGCCAAGGAAGCACCCGGCGGACTCCATCGGCTGGAAATGTTTGGCCCGCGCGGTCAGCGACATCGCAGCCATGGGCGGCCAGCCACGGTGCTTCCTGCTGAGCCTTGCGCTTCCGGGCAAGCTTGCTCTAAGGGAGAAAGGCAGGGGGAGGCATTGGCTGGATGAGTTTCTGGGCGGTCTGCGGCGTGCCGCGCGGCAACTTGGCTGCGTGTTGGCCGGGGGAGACACTACGCAAAGGCGCGAGATTTTGATTAACGTCACGGTCGTAGGCGAGGTGCTTGCCGGCCGGGCAATCCGGCGTTCCGGTGCAAAGGCAGGCGACAGGATCTTTGTAAGTGGCGTTCTTGGCGAGGCGGAACTTGGTTTGCAAAAACAAGGATTTCGCCAAAAAATGATCGGGCGATGCGAAAGCATCTGTATCCGGAGCCGCGCCTGGCGCTGGCGCGATGGCTGGCAGACCGCAAGCTGGCAAGTTCGATGATCGACTTATCGGACGGACTGTCCAGCGACCTTCCCCGACTATGCGCCGCCAGCGATGTAGGCGCACGGATTGAGGCTGCGGAGATTCCGTCACCCAAGTTACCCCAGACTGGCTCGAAGCGGTTCGATGCGCTGGGTCTGGCGCTAAACGGCGGCGATGACTACGAACTGCTTTTTACGGTCAATGCGAACACGGCTCGCCGGATACCCCGCTCCTTTCAAGGCATTGCGCTGACGGAGATTGGGGAGATCACGCGCGAGCGACGCGTCGTAATTGTGCAACACGACGGTACCACCAAGCCGTTACTTCCTCGCGGCTGGGACCCTTTTCGCAAGTGAAAGCGTGGCGACTCAAAAATTCGGCGGCGGGACGGCGCTGGACGTCACTGTTTTGGTCGGTGGCGGCGTAGGCGCAGGTTTTTCTCGTGGCGAAGCGGGTTCGTCTTCGGTGGGCGCGGTATCCGGAGTGTCTACGGTGATTTGATGCTCGCGCGCTTCCTGCTCCAGCGGGACGACGTTGGCGAAATCGAGTGGCGGCATTCCGGCGAGAGCGCCCTGCATGAACTCCAGCCAAATGGGCAACGCGGCGCGCGCGCCGGTTTCTTTTTTGCCAAGTGAAATCTGTTTGTCGTCAAAGCCGACCCAGACGCCGCTGGTGATCTGCGGCGTGAAGCCGATGAACCACGCGTCCGTGTAATCTTGTGTCGTCCCTGTTTTGCCTGCGGCGGGACGGCCAAGCGCCCTAGCCTGAACGCCGGTGCCAAATTTAATTACCTCCTCCAACATGGCCGTCATGGTGCGGGCCACGTCCGGGGAAAGAACGTCGTGCACTTCCGGGTGCGCCTCTTCGAGGAGCGCGCCTTCATAGCTGGTGACGCGGCGAATCATGTGTGGGTCGATGCGGATGCCGTCATTGGGGAAGACGGTGAAGGCGGAGACGTGTTCGAGCAGCCTCATGTCCGCAGCGCCAAGCGCGAGGGGTAAGTACGGGGGAAGCGGCGTAGTGATGCCGAAGCGGCGCGTAACATCCACGACGGAAGATATGCCGATTTTTTCCGCGAGCTTCACGGCCGGAACGTTGCGCGAACCCGCCAGCGCGCGGCGCAGGGTAATGGTGCCCTCGAATTTTTCGTCGTAATTCCTCGGCGAGTAGGCCTGGCCGCCGCTTATCGCCGTGAACGGCGCATCCAGGATCGTATCGAACGGCGACGATCCTTTTTCCAGAGCATCGGAGTAGACGTACACCTTGAACGAGCTCCCTGCTTGGCGGAAGGCTTGCGTAGCACGATTGAACTTGGAATCCTCAAAACTGTAGCCCCCCACCATGGCTTTGATTTCGCCGGTGGGGTTGTCGATCGCCAGCATCGCGGCCTGTGGAGCAGGCTGCTGCTCCAGCTGAACGCGCGCGGTGGTTTCACGCACCTCTTGAATGGAGATTTGCGCAAGGTCGCCAACTTTTAAGAGGTCCGCGGGTTTCTTGCGTCCCGTCCACGAAAAATCGGAGGGTGAGAGGATCGCGCGATACGGGCCGATCTTTATGGTGGCGTTCTTCTCTTCCACGGAAAGGACCAACCCCGTGACGTAGCTTCCCTTCTCAATCGAGTGGCGCCAGTCTTCGTCTTCGTAAGTGGCAAGGTTTCCCAGATTGTCGCGCAAAATGTTGGGGAGATCGCCGCGCCAGCCATGGCGGCGGTCGTAGCTGTGCAAACCGTCGCGAATGGCTTGGTTCGCGGCGCGCTGCATGTTGATATTCAGCGTGGTGTACACGCGCAAGCCACGCTCGTGCACCGCTTCTGTTCCGTATGTGGATTCGAGATATTTGCGAATTTCTTCAAAGAAATACGGAGCCAAATCGTTGCGCGGATACTGAATGTGCAGACCGAGAGGTGATTTCTTAGCCGTCGCTTCCTCTGAAGGCGTGATCTTGCCTTCATCCTCCATGCGGTGCAGGACCAGGTTGCGGCGCGCCAATGCTCCCTCCGGATTGGCGAGGGGCGAATATTTTGGGCCGTTGACCATGCCCGCTAACAGCGCGGCTTCCTGGAGCTTCAAATCCGAGACATTCTTGCCAAAATAAAATTCCGCTGCAGCGGCAAAGCCATAATTCCCGTGCGCCAGGTAGACCTGATTGGCGTACATCGTGAAGATCTGCGGCTTCGTATAGTGGCGCTCGATTTGCAGCGCCAGCAGCATCTCCTGCATCTTGCGGCGGAAACTGCGGTCGCTGCGATCCAGGAAAAGATTGCCGGAAAGCTGCATGCTGATCGTGCTGGCGCCTCCGGTGATGCGGCGCTTGGCGAGGTTGCGATATGCGGCGCTGGCAATGCGCGGGAAGTCTATGCCCCAGTGTTCTTCAAAGTGCTGGTCCTCGATTGCGGTGACGGCGTTGTAAAGCACCTTGGGGCATTGCTCGTAGGTCATTAGGATGCGGCGCTGCAAAGCGAAACTGCCGACGAGCTGGCCGTCATCGGCGTAAATCTCCGTGACCACGTTGGGACGGTAGGTTTCGAGCGCGCGAATCTCCGGCAGGTCGCTGGCGTAGACGAAGAGCAAGCCGCATCCAGCGCCCAACGCAATCGAGCACAACAGCAGAAATGCCAGCGCCACGCGGTCAATCAGCTTCCAGCCGCGCAGCCGCAGGGTTATCGGTGGGAGACTCAACATGAAAGGTCGATTTTAGCGCATATCGTCAGCATCGCGGAACTGAACCGGACAATGTTTCCGGCGATGATTCAGCGAAGCGTTGCCCTGCCGACGCTACGACTCCCGATAGTATTTCTCGCCGGCGCAGGATCGGCAGAGCGCGCGGCCATCCTTCTGAACTTCGCGCTTGAAGTTGATGCCTTCGCCGCATTGGGCGCAGATTACGCGCGGGCCCTTGAAGCCGGGTAAGTCTTCCGGTTGCACTTCGACCTTGACCCACTTTTTGTCGAATAGGATTTCATCCGAGAGTTGCGCGTAGGCTTTCTGCTGGCCGGCTTCTTTCTCTAATTCCGGGAACATTTCTTGGGCTGCTTGTTTGGAGGATTCCGTCGCGGCAACGCGGACGGCGCGTCCCGTCTTGAGGTCCACGAAGGTGGCGGCGACTTTGCCCCAATCGCGGAACTTCAGTGCGCGTTTGCCCAGGCGGCAGTTGGCGACCAGCGCGACGGCATCCGTCACGCAGCGATCGATCTCGACATAAGTGACCAGGCGCTTGCGCTCGGCGATGGGATCGTCAATACCAAGCTCGCGCAGTCCCAGCATCGCCAGGCGGACCCCCAGGACCTGTCCGGCACAGAGGTGGCCGTGAGCTTGAGCTGCCAGATCCAGGTACTCCGCAAGCGATTTCATGGCCGCCATTGTACCGGAGAAGGGATGGACTTTGATGGTGGATCAGCTAACCGAAGGCGTGCGCTACGGTTGCGGGGCGGCCCAGGGGTGGGGCTTGCGGGCCTCGATGAAGGCGAGAACGGTCATGAGCACGGCAAGAGCAGCCAGAGCGCCGTCGCGAATCACGGTGGCGATCGTCAGCGGCTCCGGCGTGGCGAAGCAGCCGCAGTTGATCTGCATGCCCGCGGCGTAGCTGCGCACCACCGCCGCGAAGAAGCCGAGGATGAGCAACGTGCTCAGCACCGCCCAAATGCGAAGCCGCCATCCGATGGTCAGGAGCACACCCAGCGCGACTTCCGCAAAGGGCAGCGTATGCGCCACAAAATTGACTCCCCAGGGCGGAAGAATCTGATACGAGCCGACCTGCAGGGCAAAGAACGCGAGCGCAATCCCAATCGACGGGCGCGGGTGCATGATGGGAAGGAAAATCTTCGCATAACCGGCGTAGATGAAGATGCCGCCGATGAACAAGCGCCCAATCCAGATGATTGTTCGACGCAGATTCAGAGGGCTGGATTGCATCATAAAGGGTGTCGAATTATTTGCCGAGCTGGTCCAGGAAATTGCGCAGGATTTCGTAACTCATGACGCCGGAGTAGGGAAACGTCTGGCCCTTGGCGTGAAATACCGTGGTGGGCGTCTGATTGACATTGTAGAAGCGCCCCAGCGCCACATCCTTTTGAATCGCGGCGTTGAGCGTACCGCCCTTTACGAGTGCGCGCACCTTGGTCATTTCGGCGGGCGAGAGTACAGCCGCCACGGTGCCATCCACATCGCCGGTCTGCTCCCACTTTTCCTGGTTATTGAACAGCACTTGCTCGACAACCTCAAATTTGCCGAGTTGCGCAGCGGCGCGGCTGTACTGCGCCGCCACCTGCGAGTGCGCGTGCATGGGCAGCGGGAAGTCGCGGTGAATCAAATAGACCTTACCGGTGCTGACGTAGTTGTCCATTACCTGGCGATTGGTGGTCACGAACAGCGTCTTGCAAGCCGGGCACTGGAAGTCGCTGAAAACTTCCATCACGATCGGAGCATTCTTGGAACCCGCTGCGACGCGCGGGTCGATATCCGGCACGGTAGAGGTTGACTGGGCCGCCCTCAGGGCAAGCGCCGGCGCAAGCAGCAGCGCAAGAAAACCAGCCAAGCTCAAGGCCAGCGAACTCGCATTTCGCAAACGATCCACGCAGTCCTCCTCAACCTTCTTATATATAACCCGGACCAACAAAAATACTACCTGTGATTTGGCCCAAATTGAAGCGTTGCCGCAATCGATGTGCGCAGCGTGCGCATCTGGTCTTAATTAGGTAGGAGGCGCATCCGACCAGCAGGGGCGGTTTGAGAGAGCGGGTGCTCCAGACGCGATGGAAGGCCGCAGGGCTCCGCGGACTCCGCCCTGCGCTACAGGTGTGGTGGCGCGCGACGGTGATCGCGGTAGACTGGGATGAGGTTAAGCGGCTGGAAACAAGATAGTTATTGGGGTATCAACAAACTTGACAAAGACACACTCAACATGTATACTCGCCTTCGAGCTTACGGTTGGCTAGAATCTGGCGCGGCGTCCCCTGGGCGCTCGACCCGCGGATGGCAAATCAGGAAGCAGTCTAGTGCAGGGAGGAAGAGCAGTCATGAGTAAAATCATTGGGATCGACTTGGGAACCACCAACTCGGTCGTCGCGGTGATGCAGGGCGGCGAACCCGTGGTCATTCCGAACCAAGAAGGGGCGCGCACGACGCCATCTGTCGTGGCCATCACCAAAGGTGGCGAGCGCCTGGTAGGACTAGTGGCCAAGCGGCAAGCGGTGACCAATCCGGAGAACACCGTTTACTCCATCAAACGCTTCATGGGCCGCCGTTTTGACGAAGTCTCCGAAGAGATGAAGCGCGTTCCGTATCACGTGGTCAAAGGTCCGCATGATGACGCGCGTGTGGACGTTTCCGGCAAGGTATACAGCCCGCCGGAGATTTCCGCGATGATCTTGAGCAAGCTGAAAGCGGCCGCCGAAGATTTTCTCGGCGAGAAGGTGACCAAGGCGGTCATCACTGTTCCGGCGTACTTCAACGACTCGCAGCGGCAAGCCACCAAGCAGGCCGGCGAGATCGCCGGAATGGAAGTGGTTCGCATTATCAACGAGCCGACCGCGGCGGCGCTGGCCTACGGGCTGGACAAGAAGAGCGATGAGACCATTTCCGTCTACGACCTAGGCGGCGGCACCTTCGACATTTCCGTGCTGGAAGTAGGGGCGGGAGTCGTGGAGGTGAAATCGACCAACGGCGACACGCACCTCGGGGGCGACGACATCGACCAGCGCATCGTCGATTGGCTGATCGACGAGTTCAAAAAGGAAAACAACATTGACCTCAGCAAGGACCGCATGGCGCTGCAACGCCTGAAGGAAGCGGCGGAAAAGGCCAAAATCGAGCTTTCGCAGATGATGGAGACGGAAATCAACCTGCCGTTCATCACCGCGGGGCCGAGCGGGCCAATTCACATGCAGCAAAAGCTGACGCGCACGCGACTCGAGCAGTTGATGAACGACCTGCTGGAACGCACCATGGGCCCGGTGAAGCAAGCGCTTGAAGATGCCAAGCTGTCGCCAAACGACATTCAGGAAGTCGTGCTAGTGGGCGGCTCGACGCGTATTCCGAAGGTGCAGCAGTTGGTGCGCAACTTCTTCGGCGGCAAAGAGCCACACAAGGGTGTGAACCCCGACGAAGTAGTCGCGGTTGGCGCAGCCATTCAGGGCGCGGTGCTGGGCGGCGAAGTGAAGGACATCCTGCTGCTGGACGTGACGCCGCTTTCGCTGGGCGTCGAGACGCTGGGCGGCGTGATGACCGTGCAGATCCCGCGCAACACCACGATTCCGACGCGCAAGGTGGAAACCTACTCGACGGCTTCGGACAACCAGCCTGGGGTGGAGATTCACGTCCTGCAAGGCGAACGCAAATTCGCGAAGGATAACCGCTCGCTCGGCACATTCAAACTCGACGGGATTCCACCCGCTCCGCGCGGCACGCCGCAGATTGAAGTGACCTTTGACATCGACGCCAACGGCATCTTGAATGTAAGCGCGAAGGACAAGGCTACGAACAAGGAGCAGAAGATCACCATCCAGTCGTCCACCGGCTTGACCAAGGAAGAAGCCGAGAAGATGCGCACGGAAGCGGAATCGCACGCCGAGGATGACCGCCGCCGTATGGAAGAGGTCGACGCGCGCAATCGTTTGGACGGTATCGTGTATCAGGCGGAGAAGATGGTCCGCGAAAACCGCGACAAAATCGCGGAGGCGGATGCAAAGGCGCTGGACGAAGCGATCGAGGACGCCAAAAAGGCGATGAGCGAAGGCGGGACGGCGCGGCTGCGATCCGCTACCGAGAGCATCGAACGGCAGCTGCACAAGGTTGCTGAGGTGCTGTACAAGGCTAATCAGGCGGCAGGCGCGGCGCAGGCCGGAGCAGCGGGTGCAGGGACGGGAGCGAGCGGTGGGTCGGCCCCTGGCTCGCAACAGCAAAAGAAACCGGACGACGTTATCGACGCTGAGTATGTCGATGTCGACGAAACCAAGCGTCCGAACTAAGAAACACATAAGCAGGGGTGCGGATGCATCGCGCCCCTGCAACGTTTTTCAGGTTGTAGATGGCCACCACGACCAAACAGGATTACTACGAGCTGCTAGGAGTTCCGCGCAAGGCGAGTGCGAAGGACATTCGCAACGCCTTTCGCAAACTCGCGCGCAAATATCACCCGGACCTGAATCCCGGCGATAAATCCGCTGAGGAAAAATTCAAGCAGCTTCAGGAAGCCTACGACGTCCTCTCCGACACCAAGAAGCGGCAGATGTACGACCAGCACGGCTTCTACAGCGACAATTTCCATCCAGGGGCCGCGCCACCCGGCGGCGGGGGCGATGACGAAGCCGCGGTGAATTTCGATTTCGGGGGATTCGACTTTGGCGGCTCGGGCGGCGAAGGTGCCGGCGCAGGCAGCTTCCGCGATCTTTTCAGCCAATTCTTTCGCAGTGGCGGTGGCCGCGGGGGCGCCGTGGAGCCGGAGCAGGAAGCCGGCGGCGACCTGGAATACCAGATCGAAATTGATTTTTGGGATGCCGTCCGCGGGGCGGTAAAAAAGCTGCAGATTACGCGGCTCGATACCTGTGAAACCTGCCACGGTACCGGCGCGATCGGATCTCCGCAGACTTGCCCGGTTTGCAACGGCAGCGGAACCATCCAGCAGGCCGCCGGCAAGATGCGTTTCAACGTTCCTTGCACGCGCTGCGGCGGCACCGGAAAGATTCGCACGCCATGCAAGACCTGCGGCGGGGAAGGGCGCGTGCGCCGCACGGAAACCATCGACGTGAGGATTCCGCCGGGACTGGCCAGCGGCGCGCGCTTGCGTGTTCCGGGCAAAGGCAACTCGGGAACGATGGGTGCGCCGCCGGGCGATCTGTATTTGCGCGTGGAGGTACGGCCGCATCCCTTCTTCGAGCGCCGCGGCAACGACATCTACACAAAAGTGCCGATTACGGTAAGCGAGGCAACGCTCGGCGCGAAAATCGAAGTGCCTACGATCGACGGCCGCTCGTTGGTGAGGATTCCGCCGGGAACCAATAGCGGCAGCACGCTAAGGCTGCGTGAGAAAGGCATGCCCACGGCGCGTAACGGCTCACGGGGCGATCAGTACGTGGAAATCCAAGTGATCGTGCCCAAGCCAACCGACGAACGCGTACGAAAATTAATGAAAGAGCTCGAAGAGGTTGAGCCTGCCGATCCGCGGAAGGACCTGTTCAGCAAGGCTGGCGTGTAACCATGGCGGCGCGAACAAAAAAAAGGGCCAAGGCCGGGTACATGATCAGCGCGGTGGCCGAGCTGTACAAATTGCATCCTCAGACGCTGCGGCTCTATGAACGCGTCGGTTTGCTGAAGCCTTCGCGCTCGCAGGGCAATACACGGCTATACACCGATAGCGATCTGGAGCGCCTGGACGTCATCTTGACGCTGGCTCGCGATATGGGCGTGAACCTCGCGGGCATCGAAATCATCCTGAACATGCGCGAGAAGATGATCGAGATGGAGCGCCAGATGGAACAGTTCGCGCAAGTGGTGCAGCAGGAGTTGTCTCGCGTGGCCTCGCGTATGGAACAGCCCCCGCAGCGAAATGCCATCGTGCGCACCAACCCGCGAGTCATCCGAGTTCCCGCAAGAGAAGGCTAGCAGCGAAGGATTCTCTTCGTGCAAATGCGGCGCCGTCAACCTGTCGGCGATTTTGTTGCGCACCATTGCTGTTAGCCCATCCACAGTTTTCCCAACGTCTGCAGCTTGCCGCCAGGCGCGCTCGCTCGTATGCTTTGCATTGGACAGCCGAACTCAGCACACACATATGGCCCTCGAAAATTGCTCTCTTTGCAGAGGAACGGGATGGAAGCTGGTGCCGCGAACCGACGGTACCCGCGGCAACGTCGCTGTAGCCTGCGATTGCGGCATGGAAGAACGGGCTACTCGCGCAATGGAGCGAGCTTGCATTCCGCGGAAATACAAAGAGTGCGACTTCGAAAGCTTTGCCACTGATTTAGGCGGCGAGTGGACCTCTGAGCATGCGCGCTCGCTTGGACAAGTGAAGCTTCTCGTGCAGGGATTTGTAAGGGATTACCCGGCTCTGGACGACAGAGGCCTCCTGTTGATGGGTGGTCCGGGAGTTGGTAAAACACATCTTGCGATTGCTGCCTTAAGGGACCTTATAAAGCGTGGGCACAATGGGTACTTCTGCGAATACGGCTCTCTCCTGAGACAAGTTCAAGCGAGTTATCGACCGGACAGCGATGCAACTGAAATGAGTATTCTTGACCCGATCCTTAAAACAGAAGTATTGGTCCTGGACGACCTAGGTGTAATCAAGCCCTCCGATTGGGTGAGGGACATTGTTGGATACATTCTGAACAAGCGATACGTAGATGGTTCTCTAAACTTGGACAATCGGCGCTGCACGATCATCACAACGAATTACCTCGATAGGGTTGATGATAAGAAAGAGCCGGTGCGGGACTCTGCGGGGCGACTGGTCGTCGTTCACAAAGACTCCCTAACCGACCGCATAGGTGAAAGAACACGATCACGTCTATTTGAAATTTGTAAGACTATGCAGATTGATGCACCGGATTTCCGCCGCTTTTCCAAACACCAAGCTGGCCGTGCTCGCGCATGAAAAATGAATCCTTGCGTCCACTCACTGCGCATATTTTCGCTTCTAGGGTTCATTGACATACAGCAAAGGCGGCGCGTATCATTTTGACGTTGCAGCGTTTTGAACGCCCGCAGCATGTTTGTCCTCGGTGACCGCTCAGCGGTTAACCTCCTTGCACAAACCCCTATTGGGCCATCGCAAGGAATTTTATCGACATAAGGAAGCCATCTCCCGGAGGCCATCAACCATGTTTCCTGACCATGACAACCCGTCAACCGCGGCGGCCGCCGCTCCTGCACAAGATTCCGAATCAGAAAACGCAAAGAACGAAGGAAATCCTGCAAACGCCGGCGCCGGCGAAGTCGTAGCCGAGGTCATCGCGGCCCCGGAAGAAGGCGCCGCTCCCGTTCTGCGGGGCGACGGTGGTTCGCGCCCGGAGCATACTTCCGCGCCGACACCGCACGCCGAAGCGCAGGAGACGCACGCCAAGGAGGCCGCTGCTCCCGTCGACGCCGAAGCTGCCGCAGCCGCCGAAGAAGCCGCCGGCTCCGAAGAGATGAGCAAGTTGATGGAGCAGTACGGCGAGCCGCAGGAAACGGCGTCGCAAAACGAAATTATTGAAGTAAAGGTTGTGGCCTACACCGAACAAGGCGTGGTCGTTGACCTCGGGCAAAAAACGGAAGGCCTGATTCCCGCGGTGGAGTTTTCCGAAAGCGACATCCCGCGCCCGGAACCCAATGCCACCATTGAAGTGCAGCGCACCGGCGAACACAAAGAAGGGTACCTCATCGTCTCGTACCAAAAGGTGCTGCGCCGCCGCACCTGGGAGCGCATCGACGCCGCTTTCAAGGCCAAGGATACCGTCACCGGCAAAGTAGTCGACCGCATCAAGGGCGGCCTGGTGGTCGACGTCGGGGTGCGCGCGTTTCTTCCCGGATCGCAGTTCGATCTGCGCCCCACGCAAAACCTCGACAACCTTCTCGGGCAGGAAATTCAGGTTCGCATCACCAAGCTCAATCGGCGCCGCGGCAATGTGGTGGTCAGCCGCCGCGCGCTGCTCGAAGAAGAGCTCCACGCCAAGCGAGCCGCGCTGATGGAAACGCTGACCGAAGGCCAGGTGGTTCACGGCCACGTCAAGAACGTGACTGAGTACGGCGCTTTCGTGGACCTCGGCGGAATTGACGGCTTGCTGCACCTCACGGACCTGAGCTGGGGCCGCGTCAAGCATCCTTCCGACATCGTGAAGCCGGAGCAGGAGCTGGATGTCATCATCCTCAAGTTCGACAAGGAAAAGCAGCGCGTCTCGCTCGGACTGAAGCAACTGCAGCCCGATCCTTGGGTGAACGCCGCCGAAAAATATCCGGCAGGCGGCAAGGTCAGGGGCAAAATCGTCGGCGTCGTGGACTACGGTGTTTTCGTGGAGCTCGAGCAGGGCATCGAAGGCCTGGTGCACGTCTCGGAAATGAGCTGGAACAAGAAGGTCACGCATCCCTCCAAGATCGCGAAGGTCGGCGAAGAAGTTGATGTCGTCGTGCTGGACATCAAGCCCAGCGACCGCCGCGTCTCCCTGGGGATGAAGCAGGCCCTGCCCGATCCGTGGCTGCAAGTCGCGGAAAAATATCCGGTGGGCACGGTGATTACCGGAAAGGTGCGCAACATCGCGGAGTTTGGGGCCTTCGTCGAGATCGAGGATGGCTTCGACGGCCTCGTGCACGTCGGCGATGTCAGTTGGACCGGGCGGGTGAAGAATCCGCACGAAGTCTTCCGCAAGGGCGAGCCGGTCACCGCCAAGGTGCTGAAGATCGACCCGGAGAATCGCCGCGTCTCCCTCGGCATCAAGCAGGTCAACGACATCTGGGGCGATTGGTTCAAGACTCACAAGGTCGGACAACTCGTTAAAGGCAAAGTTTCGCGCATCGCCACGTTCGGCGCTTTCGTGGAACTCGGCGAGAACATCGAAGCGCTTTGCCACAACACCGAAATCGAAGATAAACGCAGGCGCGACGAAGGTGCGTCCATGCATCGCACCTCCACCGGACCCCTGAAGAGTGCCGGACCTCTCGAGCCCGGCAAGGAATACGACTTCAAAATAATCAAGATCAGCCCGGAAACGCGTCGCATCGGCTTGAGCTATCGCGCCGCCGTCAAGCAGGTGGAGCGGCGGGAGATCGAACAGTACAAGTCGACGACGAAGTCCTCATCGACGGCGACCATCGGCGACGCCATCCAGTCCAAGCTTTCGGCACGCTAAGGGTTCCAAAGCACCGAGGCCGGCCAGGGGCTGGCGGCATAATTTCGTTTACCTGCGGGTCGTTTTAGTGATAGGAAGAGGGGCACATCAGGTGATGCTGCTCCTCTAAGCCGTTTGGCATCATGGGCCAAGGTGACTACGAAGCAGCAGTGCGGCGAGCCATTCTCAAGCAAGGCGACGAGGCGACGGGACGATGACCAAGCAACCCACACTGACCAAGGCTGACCTGATCGAAGAGGTCCTGCGTGTAACCGAACTGGCGCGCAAGGAATCGGAGACCATAGTCGAAACGATCTTCGACAGCATCATCGGCGCGCTGCAAAAAGGCGAGAAAATCGAGATTCGCGGCTTTGGCAGCTTCCGCACTCGCGAGCGCCGCGGCAGAGTGGGGCGCAACCCCAAGACAGGGGAAAAAGTGGAAGTGCCGGCAAAAAAGATTCCCTTCTTCAAGCCCAGCAAAGAGCTGAAAGACTTCGTAAACACTTCTGACGGCGAAGGCGCCTCCGTCTCCGCTCCCTCTTCCAGCTAACTGCGAACACAAGCTCTTGCCGTGGCGCCGGCATCTTGCCGGCGTTTTTGAGCGTGCCGGTCCTGCGGCCATTGCCCCGACAAAACTTGCGCTATATTCTGGAGCGGCAACATTCGAGGCAAAGTGACCTGATGGACCATCTCTGGACTCCCTGGCGCTACCAGTACATGAAAGCAGCAGCAATTGGCACGCAGCCCGACTGCATTTTTTGCGACGCCGCTGCCCGTACCGACGATTCCGAAACGTTCGTTGTCCATCGCGGAGCGAAAGCCTTCATTATCCTCAATCGCTACCCGTACACGTCCGGCCACGTGATGATCGTTCCGTACGCTCACGTCGCAGACTTAAGCGCCGTCGATCCCGAGGCCCTCAGCGAAATGATGCGCCTCGCGCAGCGCGTGGAAACGGTCTTTGGCAAAAATTACAAACCAGACGGCATGAACCTGGGCATGAATCTTGGCCGCGCCGCAGGCGCCGGCGTTGCCGGCCACCTCCACCTACATGTCCTGCCCCGCTGGTTTGGCGATTCCAATTTCATGACCGTTACCGGCGAAACCCGCGTGCACCCCGAAGATTTGAAGACGACCTACCAACGCTTACGTGCCGCACTTTCCGCGTAGCGCGCGCAAGAGCCGCTATCATCATGAGCCTATCCGACGAGGATAGGCGAAGCATCTCAACACAAACGCCGCCGCAAGGTTAAAATGGTGGACGCCTTCTCATTGCTATGAACCTCGAACTCACCGAAGAACAACAACTGCTGCAAAAGACCGTTCGCGAATTTGCCGAATCTGAAGTGAAGCCGCTCGCGAAAGAACTCGATGAGACGGCCCGCTTCCCTCGCGAAACGTTCAAGAAAGCCGCCGAGCTTGGTCTCACCGGGATTGCGTTCCCCGAAGCGGAAGGCGGCGCCGGGTTCGATCACATCGCCTACAGCATCGTCATCGAAGAAATTTCCCGCTGCTGCGCCTCTACGGGCGTAATCCTCTCCGTGCAAAACTCGCTTTACTGCGATCCCATCCATCGCTTCGGCGGCGAAGAGCAAAAGAAAAAATTCCTCCTCCCCTTCGCCCGTGGTGAAAAAATCGGCTGCTACGCGCTCACCGAACCGCAAGCTGGTTCGAACGCCGCTGCGCTGCAAACCAAGGCCCTGAAAAAAGGCGACACGTACGTCCTCAACGGAACCAAAGCGTGGATCACCAACGGAGGCGCCGCCGACGCCGCTATCGTCTACGTGAACACCGATCCGGCCAAGGGCGAAAAAGGCATTACCGCGCTTGTCGTGGAGAAAGGCACGCCCGGCTTCAAAGTCGGTAAGGAAGAAAAGAAGCTTGGCATCAACGCCACCGCCTGCTGTGAGCTGGTCTTCACCGATTGCGAAGTCCCCGCCGCCAACCGCATCGGCAACGAAGGCGAAGGCTACAAAGTCGCGCTCTCCACTCTCGATGGCGGCCGCATCGGCATTGCCGCGCAAGCCACCGGCATCGCGCAAGGCGCATTCGAAGCCGCGCTCGCCTGGTCGCAACAGCGCATGGCCTTCGGCCACCCGATCTCCCAATTTCAAGCCATCCAATTCATGCTCGCGGACATGTCCACCGAAATCGACGCTGCCCGGCTGCTCGTTCGCAAAGCCGCGTGGAAACAAGACACCGGTGCGCGCTTCAGCATGGACGCCGCTATCGCAAAACTTTTCGCCAGCGAAATGGCCACGCGCGTCACCCACAAAGCCATCCAGATTCACGGCGGCTACGGCTACAGCCGCGAATACCCTGTCGAGCGAGCTTATCGCGACGCCCGCATCACCGAAATCTACGAAGGCACCAGCGAAATCCAGCGCCTGGTCATTTCTTCCTGGGTACTGAAGTCCTGAGCCGCGTAGTATCCTGAAACAGTGCTGGAACTGGATTGCGGTCTCCCCTTCGATCTCGCCCGCTCCGACGATTTCTTCTCCGCGCTCCCACCGCGACCAGCCGTTTGCTTGATCGAGCTGCGGAATGATGCCGCCGAGCCGTTGCTTATCCGCACGCAGGACTTGCGCCGCCGACTGCAGCGTCTGCTCGGCCCGCCCGATCCGCCAAGCAAACGCCTGAATCTCCGCGAAGTCGCGCGTGGCATCCGCTATCGGCTGACCGGATCGCGCTTCGAACAAATTTTCACGTACTACCTCCACGCCAAACAGCTTTTCCCAAGGCGTTACCAAGACATGCTGCGTCTGCGCCCTCCCGCCGTCCTGAAGGTGAGCCTCCGCAACGCTTATCCGCGCTGCTACGTCACTCGCCGCATCGCTGCCGATGACTCCGGCGCACCCACCGTGGGCGCCTACTATGGCCCTTTTGCGTCGCGGCGCTCCGCCGAAGCTTTCGCCGGCAGCGCGCTCGATTTTTTCAAAGTGCGCCGCTGCCAGATCAAAATCCGTCGCGATCCTTCCTTCCCCGGCTGCATGTACTCCGAAATGAAAATGTGCCTGGCTCCATGTTTCGCGGGCTGCACAAAAGAGGACTACGACGTCGAGGTGCAGAGGCTGGTTCAGTTCCTGGACACCAGCGGGGGCTCGCTGCGCGATTCGCTCGAGCAAGAACGCGAGGGCGCCAGCGAGCAGCTCGATTTCGAGCGCGCCGCAGCCCTGCACAAGAAAATTGAGAAGCTCGACGACACCCTCCGCGGCTCGCCTGAACTGCCGCGCCGTATCCAAGACTTAAATGCCGTCATCCTCCAACGTACCGGCGAAGAACAAACTATCGCCGTCTACGCTGTTCATAGCGGATGGCTCGCCGAGCCCACCGTCGTCCGCTTCGCCGAAATTGCCGGACAGCCGCGCTCCGCCGAACACATCTTTCGCGAATACCTGGAAGGACCTTCGGCCAGGCCGCAAGAAAACTCGCCGGGGAACGCTGCAGCATTGGGCAAAGACAAAAACACGCTCAGCGAGCATTTGTGGTTAGTGGCGCGCTGGTATTACAGTAATCCCCGCGAGGGCGAAATTTTCTTTCGCGAAAAGGATTGGCCGTACCGCAGAATCATGCGCGGATGCTCGCGCCTGCTGGCGCCGAAAGCGGAACCCGAGTCCAGCGGCGCACCCCCACACGCGCCCGCATCCTAGAAGGAGCAGCATGACCACATCCGCGACACCAGCGGGAACCGCGCGTTACGCCAAGAGATTCTCCGGCATCGCCGCGCCAGCGCATTTCCGCGAAGCACAAAAGCTCAACGTCTCCTCCCTGGGCATCGGCACCTACCTGGGCCAGCCCGGCGATAAAACCGACGTCGGCTACGCAGCCTCTGTCACAGCCGCCATCGAGAACGGCCTCAACGTAATCGACACGGCCATCAACTATCGCTTCCAACGCAGCGAGCGCAGCATCGGTTCCGCCCTCCGGCAGCTTGCACAAAAAGGCTTCTCACGCGACGAATGCATTCTCTGCACCAAAGGCGGGTATCTCACCCCCGATGGCTCCATGCCCTCCGAACCCAACGAATATTTCTACCGCGAGTACATTCAGCCCGGCATCTTGAAGCCCCATGACATCGTGCAAGGCAGCCATTGCATGACGCCGCGCTTCCTGGAAAATCAACTCGGCCGCAGCTTGCGTAATCTTGGCGTGGATTCCATCGACGTCTACTACCTGCACAATCCGGAAACACAGCTTAGCGAAGTATCGCGCCCGGATTTCCTCGAGCGCGTGCGCGATGCATTCATTTATTTGGAGTCAGCCGCGGCCGAAGGAAAAATTCAGTTCTATGGCATGGCGACCTGGAACGGCTTCCGCCAGGAAGCTACCGCGCGCGAGTCCTTGCAGCTTGGTGAACTCGAGCAGCTTGCCCGCGACATTGCCGGTGAATCGCACCATTTCCGGTTCGTGCAGATCCCTTTCAATCTCGCGATGACCGAGGCATTGACGCTCGGCAATCAGACCATCGCCGGCACCGTGAAAACCGTGATGGAAGCCGCCAGCGAGCTCGGAATCACGCTGATCGCCAGTGCTTCGCTTTTCCAGGGCCAAGTCGCCCGCAACTTGCCGCCTTTCGTAGCGCAAGCGCTGGGCTTGGAATCCGATGCGGAACGCGCTCTGCAATTCGTGCGCTCTTCGCCCGGAATCACCACCGCACTGGTCGGCATGTCGCACCCGGAGCACGTGCGAGCCAACGCCCGCCTTGTCGGGGTACCACCAGCCACCGTGGAAGAATTCAGTAAGCTTTTCACAAGAGGCGAAGGCGCTTAACTCCCAGGTGGCCTAGCCATTCAACAATTACAATTTCTCGTCCGTAATCTCCAGATGCCGTTCCTTCAGCCAGCCACGAATCGCTTCATCAACCTGGTCCAGCTTCCCTACAAAGAAATGATTCGCCCCCTGAACCACGACCAACCGGTTCTCTTCAGGCAAAGACTTCACCAGCGCCTTTACCTTCCCAATCTCCCCATGCTCGTCATTCTCCCCGTGCACAAATAACTTTGGTTTTTCGCAGTTTCGCAAAAATGAGAAATCAGTGTTGTTAACCGGTGTGCCCAGCCCGATCAATTCCCGCACACGCTCATCCGCGCACCCCACGCGCAAACCAACCCAGCAACCAAAACTAAAACCGGCCACCAATAGCGGAACTCCCGGAAATTCCCCGGCCAAAAAATCGAGAGCGGTGCTCACATCGCCCTGCTCGCCCCGCCCGCGGTCGTGCGTCCCGGCACTCATTCCCGCGCCACGAAAATTAAATCGCAGCACCGGCAAGCCGAGCGCAGCCAGCGATTTCGCCACCTGGTACACGACTTTGTTGTGCATCGTCCCGCCGAACAACGGATGCGGATGGCTGACCAGCGCCGCTAAAGGAGGACGAGCCTGCGCGGCCGGCTTCCACAGAAGCGCTTCCAGCCGTCCCGCGGGCCCTTCCAGAAAAAAATTGCGAGACTCATGAGCCGCTTTGTTGTCTGTCATCGTTTCATGTGGAACGAAAGGAATCGGCAAGCGTATCGCAAAGAGGAATTACCCTTCGCGGACAATCGTGACCACGAGCGCAGTGCTTTCCGGCACCCCCTCGATGCGCAGAACGCGAGCGGCTGTTTCCGAAGCAACTGGCCATGGAGACGAAGCCGCCGGTTCGAACGAAACCAGCAAACGATCGCTTTCCTGATATTCGCGGCTGCACAGAAAACGCAAGCCGTCCGCGCACACGTCAATGGTCATCGCTTCTTCGAACCACGGGACGTGCTCAGGACGCACGCGAACCGGAAGCGCCAGCGCACGTCGCGGACTCTCGCGCCGCTCCC
>Ga0206866_1093_pt1 | contig 19683 bp, 17 predicted proteins | sample Alteio_BWOrgCont_40_FD_152626 | JGI IMG/M metagenome (GOLD analysis project Ga0206866, IMG submission 152626) | Enriched cells from forest soil in Barre Woods Harvard Forest LTER site, Petersham, Massachusetts, United States -... | ecosystem: Environmental > Terrestrial > Soil > Temperate forest >... | reverse complement strand
GAGGGAGCTCAGGCTTGGTCGAACAGTTTGAGTGCTAGTGCGCCATGCGTTGCGGCTGCGCCGGCCCTGAGCGCTGCGGCCAGGAAGGCGGCTTCGGCGACCTCTTTGCGAGTGGCGCCCGCGCGTTTCGCATTTCGCGTGTGGACGTCCAAACAGTAGGGACACTGCGTGGTGCAAGCGACGGCGAGGGCAATCAATTCGCGATATTTTCGCGGAATCGCGCCGTCCTCTTTGCCTACGATTGCATCCAGCGCTACGAAACCCTTGAACTCGTCGGGCGCCAACGTCTTCAATTCCGAGAAGAGCTTCAGGTCATCCCCGTCGTGGTAGTGAGTCATTTGGCCTCCTGGCGATTCAACTGTATCGCGAAAAGCGCATGGCGTGGGGGCGGACCGACTTTTCGCACGGCGTGGCGAGAGGCGCGGGAGAGGCCGGAGAAAATTGCAGGAACGAAGGCCCGGGGGGTGAGCCCATTTTGAGAGCGGGCGCTCTCGTTTGTCAGTCGTGCGAGAACGTGCAGCAGTCGTATCCTGCGGCTATACGACTCCGTTAAGAAGAATTCCAAGAGCGAGCGGACCGGCCACTCGCCTGGCCTGGCAGAAGACGCGCGAAGTAAGGGACTGCTCTCCGCGCGCCGTGTGCGAGTTGTCTGGCGGCCTTCCACACGACAGACAAGACCAATGCTAGCGCACCAAGAAATGCGCAAGCAGCCCCGAGAATGGCTAAAACGGGTAGCACCTCTCGTACGGTGTAAAAATACATGTGCGCCGGAGCTAGATGCTGCTGGAGGTTCCGCGCCCGATGTGCATAAACAGGCTCGCGAGAAACATCACGAGAAAAATAAAGAAACAGATCTTCGCAATTCCCGCCGCCGCGAACGCCACAAAACCAAATCCCAAGGCTCCAGCAATCAACGCGACCAGCAAGAAAACCAAGGTGTAATACAGCATTTTGTTTTCCCCCTTTCACCGCCGGACGATGAAAGAGGAGCAAGTGGCTGGCCACTTCGGGCAAGTGGCTGGCCACTTCGGGCAAGTGGCTGGCCACTTCGGGCAAGTGGCTGGCCACTTCGGGCAAGTGGCTAAGTCCAGCGGGCAGAGCGCAAACGCCAAGCGGCTCAAGCATTCGCTGTATGCCGGCACCGTGTAATTTGTCCGGGGTTCTCCGGCGCTCCATCTGTTTCCGGAGAGAACAGAACGGATCAAGGTCGCCTTCCGAGAAGCCGGACGGAGGGACACTTGCTTACCGCGAACGCTGGACTAAATCGACCGTAGCGCGCCTTACCGGCGCCTGCATGCCTTCAGCAGGTGGTCCGCTCACTTAGCGTATTCAAGTGGTCACACGCGGGCGGAAATTCTATTCCAGCGTGAGGCGTTGGAGCGCCACCCTTCTGTGCGCTGGCACAATTTTCCTGGGTGGTTGTGTGCGCATGATTCAAATGTGGTCTGTGAGCGGTTATGACCTCGAGATTCGGCACGCCGGCGCAGCTGTGGCAGCGGCCAAAAACGATCAGCAGCGCTCCGCGGCGTACGCCAACCGGGCTGACGCCTACAACGAAAAGGCCCGGTACTCGCGAGTCACGAAAATGATCGGCGGCGAAGAATACAACAGACTCTTCGATTTGGCCCTTCAGGATTACAACCAGGCGATCGCGCTGGCCCCGGAGAACGCCGACATCTACTACCGACGGGGCAATGCTTACTATTCCCGCGCCGGCCTGGACATGATCTACGACCCCACGCCTTCGCCGTCTCTCGTTCCGGCCAGAGCTGATTTTTCGCGGGTCGTGGAAAAGAATCCCAAAGATGCGATGGCTCTCGACATGCTTGGTTTAACGGATGCTTCGATGAGAGATTGGACCCAGGCCCTCGCTGATTTCGAGCAGGAAGCCGCGCTGAAGCCGAACATGCGTTTTCGCGTTTCGGACGCCTACTGCAATCGCGGATCCAGTTATCCCAAGGAGAAGAACGATCTGGCCATTGCGGATTTGGATCAGGCGATCCAGATGCGCACACCGACGGATGCTTGCGAATGCGAGCCTTACAATCCGTTGGTGGCGATCTATCTCACACAGACGCAGGAATACGACAAGGCGCGAGAGGTGGTTGCGCTTGCGCAGCGCTCAGGAAAGTGGATTGCCCCGGAATATCTGGCACAACTGAAGGCGTTGAGCGCTGCCCGATAATTCTTGCTGCGCGTCTGTGCGAAACCTTGTGGCTCTCAAAGGGCCAGCCACCTGCCCCACGGCACAATGAGCCGCGTTTTGTCACTGTTTGTCGAAAGGAAACCCGTTGCAACTTCTACCTTTTCCTCTACGCGGCGTTCGAGTACTTTGAGCTAGATATGCGAAACAAACAGAAAGGCTTTTCACTCATCGAACTTCTGGTGGTCGTGGCGATCATTCTGATCATTGCGGCCATCGCCATCCCCAACTTGCTGCGCGCGAAGGTGGCGGCGAACGAAGCATCGGCCGTCGGATCGTTGCGAACCATCAATACGAGCGCAATTGCCTACAACATCACCTACGGCGCCTATCCTCAGACGCTGCTGAGGCTCGGCGGACCGGCAAGCAGCGCAGCGACCTTCACCTCATCGGAGTTGATTGACTCCGTGCTCGCCAGCGGCACCAAGAGCGGTTACACCTTCGCCTACACAACGGGGGCGACCGACGCCACCGGCAACGTGCTGCAGTACACGGTCACGGCAACACCGACCAGCGTTGGCCTTACCGGACAGCGCCGATTCTTCACCGATCAGTCGGGCGTGATCCGCGCCAACGCAACGGGTACGGCCAACATCAACAGCACACCGCTCAGCTAAGCAACTACCTAAATTCCGCTATCTCTACGAGGGAGCCAAGATGCTCCCTTTTTTCATTTTCGGGCGGCGATTGTGAGAGAAGCCGACTTTTCAGGACTGTTGTCGAATGGGGTGTCGCTATCCGCTAGCGGCAAATCAGCGCTCGATACGCATGGACATTTTTCTTGCGAAGGCGGGGGCGTTCGGCGAGGCGGCACCGGGCTGCGGCGGCGGACCGTAGAACGCGTCCTGAATTCGGACCTGAGTGTTCAGCCGCAGGCCGGCGCGCTTCTCGACCTCGGAAACGATCCACTGCGCTTCTTGCCGGCTCTGGATTTCGTCGACCAGGGTGTGGGTCTTGCCAGCGTTGGTTTGCAGGCGCAGGAAATACAGCGTGCTGCCTGAGGAACTCGCCTGCTGAATGCTGGTGACGGCCAGGACTGCGGCCACGTCGGCAATCGGCATCTGGCGGGTACGGCCGATACCCAAAACGGAGTGGCGCCACGAGATCGCGCCGTTTCCCACAACGATGCGGGTGGACGTGAGAGCGGTATGGATGGAAGCCAGGGTCAAGAAGAACGTCAGCAGGCCGACGATAGCCAACGCGAAGATCGGTTGCCGCTGCGGCATGCGAAGCATGGCATAGAGAAGCGCCCCACAACCCGCGGCAAGAACCACGCAGAGCGCGGCACGGAAGAAGTTGCGTCCGGCGCGGAAATAGAATTTCAGGCCCTCAGGGGAGTCGGTTACGGTCACGCGGTGCTGCGCTGGTTCGGGGACTTCGGCGTTCGCTTCGGAAGGCGTCGCGGTTGGGCTGCCGCCTGGCATCTCAAATGACCAATTCGCGTGCATCGAGGGGGCGGGAGCCAGAGCCTCGGCTGATTGGGCTGTGCGAAAAACGGGCAGCTCAAATTCGTCGGAGTAGCTCACTCCGGGGACGTCTGCATTCACGTTGAGCGACCATTGGATTTGGTCGTCGGGATTTTCATGGTCGGTCTGGAGAGCGTCCGATGGAATCGTAAATTCCACTGGAATGATGGTGTCGAGCGGCCCGCGGACGAGGGAGGCTGCGGGAATGTTTTTCGACTCTTCCCAGAGCGGCATCTTGTGCGTTTCGCGGTCCTTGCCGAAATCGCTCACGACGATGCGGGCGCAGCTTAGCTTCAGGTCGACTCCGCGACGGACATCTGTATCGAGGTGAATATGAATGGAGCCAGTTAGGCGGCTTCCTGGCGAAAAAGGCAAGGCAGCCATCTCGAAATAGGTTTTGCCAAAGCGCTCCAAACGGACGGTCGCGCGAACGGCCCCGAAGAGCACAAGGAGGCCAATGAGGCCTAATGCGGACGGGACGATGTACGTGGGGTCCTGCGTGGAGAGGCCTTTGGAGACGCTCCCCAGGGATATGGGCAGGAAAAGCATGTTCGCCAGGACCGCAGCGACCAACCAGCCGAGGGTGGTTGATTTATTCTTGCTTTCGACGCGATTGGCAGCCCAATCCTGACGCCAGAGCCAGGGGGAGGCAGGATTCGCCGACTCGCGCTGAGCTTGAACTTTTTGCAGGGAATAGCCGTATAGCGATCCGAAAATAAGGCCGCCGCCGATCACGGCGAATACTGACGCAAAAATGGCGGCTCCGATCCTAGCTGCCAGAGGCTGATTCGGCGTATTCAGGAAGCTGTAAGCAGCGAAAAGGCCCATTCCCAGGAAAGGGAGTCCAAAGATACTCAGGACCACGGGACCCGACTTGGATGGCTTCGTCACAAGCCATTTTCACCTGGAATTGCGCCCGGCGGGAATTGGCATTCGGTTGGGTTCATCGGAAAGGTAAACGGCGGAGCGGGTTCTCAATTCCCTGCTGCCCGAGTGGAGGTGTGTTCAAGTCATTCGATCTGCCAAATCGTGTGAGCTCGATCACGATTGACCATGCGCGGGATCACGGCATCACCCGGATGGATTGGAGGAGCATGAGCGGGTGTCTGTTCGGCACGGGAGGCCAACATGCCATCGCTCAGCATGCAAACAGTCGTGATTGTAAGTATGCTTTTATTTATTGTTCTGCTTTTTGGTGCGCTCGTGGGTTTTTCAGTGCTGCAGGAGAGGAAGTATCACCCGCCCAAGTAACGTTTTGCCCACCGCCGAGGAATTGTAACGACGCGCCAGAGGTGACTCTAAGGAGTTCGCCCACGCTTGCGGCGATCTTGACCGCTGTCTGATTGCCTTTCCCATTCCTCCGCCGCCAGTCGCCCTAGTCCTTGTATATACCCTTCTCACTGTATTAGGTGCGGTGTACCCGTTGGAGCAGCGTCCGTCATCTTATGGTGGAGTCACGGCAAGCGACTCTCCGCGAAGAGAGTTCGCGACTGAACGACCTCGCGGTCGTATTGCAGGCGAAGAAGCCTATGTGTTCAATCCGCAGACTGGAAAGAGGCAGCTTATGAAACGGATCGTTTTACTGGTAGTTGGAATTATAGCGGTGGCCGGCGTAGTCGTGTCCCTGGCCCCTGCATCCGGGCGCGCCGATGATCAGGCCGTACCGATCTTCGGAATCAAAATTCCCGCTGGATACCGCGACTGGAGGCTGGTTTCCGTGGCCCACGAAGAAGGGAACCTCCACAGCTTCGCTGCGATTTTGGGCAACGACGTAGCCATCAAGGCCTATCGCCAGGGGACGCTTCCCTACCCCGACGGCAGCATCATTGCTGCTTTGCACTACGGCCACGTGCCCTCGGAGGAAAACAACAAGGTCTTTGGCGATCCGCAATCTTTCGTTCCCGGGCCGCCCACGAACGTTCAGTTCATGGTCAAGGACTCCAAGAAGTACGCGTCCACGGGAGGATGGGGATTCGCTCACTTCGGCGCGGACGGCAAACCTGGCGGCGAGGCGTTGCTCAAGACCTGCGCCCCCTGCCACGCGATGGCTTCTCGCGACTTTGTCTTTACACGGTACGCACCTTGATATAGAGAATCGCGACGGAGAGCAATGCTGACCACCCTTCATTGGGTGGTCCGCCGGCAGTCTTGTTGAGCTTTTCGCCGCCAAGTAAGGCCGTTCACGCGCTCATGCCCGGTCCGCTGGGTAAAATAACGTTGTGAACACTCTCTCTTCGCGGTTGCAGCTGGTTGCCTTGGCATATGCTGCCGTTTTTGCGATTGCGGCGGCGATCCTCTACGCGCGGCACCTGCAGGAACTCCTTTATCCCGCGGAGGCCTCCGGTGGCATGTGGGCAGCTGGCGACGCAATGCTTTACATATTCATCGCCTGTCTCTTCATGCTCCCGACCATGTTTTTCTTGTTGGTCACTGCAAAGTTTGAATCCTTCTACACGGCGTGTTCGCAATTCGTGCTGGGCCTCAGCTTGAGCGCGCCAGTTTGTCTGGGCGTGCTGTGGTTCGGCGAGCATCGCCTGGCGGAAGGCTTCATCGATTTCTGCTTGTACAGGCTATTGTGCTCGCCTTTTTTGCTGGTGGGGATCGGCGTGAGCTGGCTGGCGGCGCGATTTGATCGCGCGAAGAGGCTGGTCGCTTATGCGCTCGTGGTCGAGGGGTTGACGCTCGGTGTTGCCGTTGCGCTGCTCATCCGCGCCTTCGGGGCCGCCAAACATTGATTGAACGGCGCGCGCGTGAATCGTAGAAGAGATCAAGGAAGCGTAGACCGCCGAACCGGGCCACTCGCCTGAATTGCCGCTCGGTTCAGTTCACGGTAAGGCTGAACGTGCTGGTGTGGCTGAGGGCGCCGGATGTGGCCGTGACGGTGATTGTGTAGGTTCCCACAGGAGTACCAGTTTGGCCCCCCGAAGATGTGCCACCGCTGCTTTTCGTGACGACCCCGCAGGAGGTGGCGAAAAGCATCATCAGGGTGACACTGCACAGGACGAATCGATTTTGCTTTTTGCGCGCGAGCATGCAAATGGGTAGGAGCGCCCCCAGTACCAACAGAGGAAGGATCATGCGCCCGAGCAAAGCCGGGGGCGTAACGCGCCACGCAGGGATGGACAACGAGCGAGCGGTGGTCGTGATTGTCACCATAGCGGAGGCCGCCGCGGAGCCCGAAGGCGTGACGGAATTGGTCGAGGGCGAGCAGGTGGCGCCAGCAGGCGCGCCGCTGCAGGCGAGCGAAACAGCTTGGTTGAACCCGCCCATGGACGTAACGGTCACGCCGAAGTTGGTGGGTTGCCCGGCGTTGATGCTGCCTGAGGTCGGCGAACTGGCCACCGAGAAATCGCGTTGCGACGAGCCCGTACCCGAAAGGCTGGCGGTCTGCGGACTTCCGGAAGCGTTGTCGGCGACGTTGAGAGTGGCGCCACGAGCGCCGAGGGCGCCGGGGGTAAAAGTGACATTGATGGTGCAACTGGAGCCAGCCGCAAGCGATGAGCCGCAGTTGTTGGTCTGGCCGAAGTCAGTGATGTCGATTCCGGTGATGGAGATTCCAGTGATCGTCAAAGGGGCGTTGCCGTTGTTTGAGAGACTTACGGGTTGCTGCCCGCTTGTAGTGCTGACGGCCTGATTCCCAAAGGGAACATTCGCCGGCGCTAAGCTCGCGGACGGAGTAGGGGGTGCGCCCGAACCACACCCGGAAGGCGCATTCGGCGGCGGTACGCCATTCCCGCCGTTCAATTCATAGGCGCCGATATCGATCGCGGCGCCGCTCACGGATCGTTGCTCGGCACACAGGTTGTTGACGTACTGGAATGCCGGGGCGAGCGACATGCCGGCGTTCGTGCCCGGAGCCGATCCCGCGTCCACGGCAGGCGATCCCGACTGTAGGTGATAATTGAAATTCGTGGGATCGACAAGTTTTGCGTCGCCGGAGAAGTTTGTATCGAGGGTGGCGCCCGATTGGGTGGTGACCGTGCCGGGACCCTCGAAGATATTGTTCTGGATCACAGCCGCAACGCTGACCGACGAATCGATGTAGACGAACGTGCCGTTCGTGTAATCGTTTACAAAGGTGTTGTTCACGACAAACAGCTGGTGGCTTGGATTGCCGGAGCTGGCCCCTTCTTCCTGGTAAGCGAGAATGTTGCTGTTCTGCGTTTGCGGACCTTGCTCGATGAGGTTGCCGATCACGTAGGACAAACCACCGTTGGGCAGATCCAGTTCGTAGCTTCCGGAGCCGCTCGGCCCGTCGGCAAGCAAGTTGTAGAGAATGTCGTTTTCCGCCGCGCGCGACTTCAAAAGGTGGCCAACGACGGAATCATGAGAGTAGTTGTAACGGAAAATCAGCTTGGTGATGTTTCCGATGTAGAGGTTGTGCGTCTGGCCGTCGCCCGCGCCATTGTGAGCAAACTCGCTGAATTCGATGAGGATGGTGCTGTTGCCCGCGTCGGTGAGGATCCCGTCCTGATTGTCATGAAAATAGCAGTTGCGAATCGTGAGGTTCGACCCTTCCTGGCGGATCCCGGCGCCGTTCATATCCGGGACGGTAGCGCCGGTGAATTCGATATTCTCAACCGTCGTGTTGTCTCCCGAAATGACCCAGATGGCTTTGCCTTCCGAGTTGTTGCCGGCGGCGTTGATCACCGCGCGGCCGGGGCCGACGCCGATGAGGGTCAAATTGCTGGTGGACCATTGGCAGACGTCTCCGCTGTAGTTGCCGGAAGTGGCAATCTGAATGGTGTCGCCGGAAGAGGCGGCGGCGATGGCAGCGCAAGGAGCAGCATATTGCTGGCTCGGGCCCACCTGCAAAGTATTGGCGTTCACGCCCGGTACGAGAAAAAACAGAGCTAAGACGGACAAGAGCGTGGCTGCAAGAGAGATTCTTTTCACGCGAACGTCACCCCTAGGTGCTGGCGAAAACGGCGAGTCCCCAGCAGCATTCAGACCGTCGAACGCTTTCATTTAGATTTATCGATGGCGACCGGAATGCAATACTGGCCGGGAGACCAGTTTTGGAACAGGTTGCCTGAGGTGAACGGGGTCTTCGAGCGATCAGCGCGGCGATCCTTTCCCCTGACTGGCGGCTAGGCAACCCAAGTCCCTTCCATGAGAAGACCGGGGTGAGTCAAGATCGTTTTGTCCCTCTAGCGCCCTACCGAAGCAGTCGGCAGACTCAATGGATCTGACTTATAATCGCAGCCATTATGCGAAACGCTGTGACATGTTTGGTTCTTCTGTTTGGCTTGGGCGCGCTTTCTGGGTTACCCGCTTATTCACAAAATAAGGCGGCCTGCGAGTTGCTTTCCAAAGCCGACGCGGAAGCCGTTTTGGGAGTCGGTCTCCAGCCGCCGAAGGCCACCATTCCCTTTCGCTCGCTTTTGGACCCGGATTTCACCAGCGGCACGGCCGACCAGGGATGTACCTTCACAAACTTTGTTCCCAATCAGCCCAAGCCGGCGAAGGTGGTTAACGTCGAGCTGGAAGTGCGGTACGCGACGACGCCCGACGCTAACGCTGTAGACGAGGCTCGCAAGCAGGTAGATACGCGCACCTATGACCATCCGACGGAATTGCCCGGTCTGGGCGATGCGGCCTTCTGGATCGGACCGCCCAATAACGTGACCCTGTTTGTTTTCGTTGGCGGCACGACACGATTGATGATCGGTCCAAGTGAGATCGGCCTGGACCAGGAGAAGGCGCTGGCCGTGAAGGCGCTCGCGTCGCTCGGGAAGACCAACTTCAGTTACGGAACCCAACCGACTGGACTGAAAAAGCCAGTACTGGAGGCCTCTAATCGAAGCCCACTCGACCAACTAAAACGCGCACTCACCGCGAAGGCCGAAACGGGAGACACAAAAGCTCAGACCGCGCTCGGGAAACTCTATGAATCGGGCAGCCTGGGCCGGGACGGGAAAGTGCAACATGACTACTCCGGTGCCGCCTACTGGTATCACCAAGCGTCAGATCACGGTGATGCGCAGGCGGCCTACGAACTCTCAATCCTTTACCACGATGGACTGGGCGTGCCTGCTGACGCGTCGCAGTCATTCCAGCTTTTGCAAAAGGCCGCCGAAGGCAACTACGTCCCGTCGATGGTGCTGCTATCCGATACCTACGCTGAGCAAAAAACTCCCGTTAGCGCCGAGCGCGCAACTGATTGGGCAATGAAAGCGGCGGAAGGGGGCGACCCCGCAGGATGGCTGATTCTGGGTTTTGAATACAACGCGGGAGATCTGGGCGGCGATCCACCATTTTGGTACACCAGCGCCATGGCGGCATTTAAGAAGGCCGCCGACGGCGGCAATTGCGTCGCGATGATGGAAATTGGTGACTTGTATTCCAAGGGGAATGGCGTTCCCGCCGACAAGACTTTGGCGCAGAGCTGGCAGGCGAAGGGCGAATCATGCCGGGGCGGCAATGTGGCACTACTGCAGCAGCAAATTACCCAGTTTCGGGCCCGAGCTGCGGCATCGCGGCAAACCGCGCTCGTCCCCATGTTCGCCGCGATTCCCGACATCCCGAAATCTGCGCCTCCCGTAGCCTGGAATGGGCACATTTCTGCCAGTGGCGTACTCACTGTAATCGCTGTTGCCGCAGCCGTCGGGATCGCACTTACTCTGCTGCTTCCCGACGAAGGCTCCGTCTCCACCGGAGGTCAAACCCCCAACCTTGATTCTCCTACACCGCAGAATTGGGACCGCGATTTCGGGAAGAATTGCCAGGCCGAGGTGGGAAATTGGGGAGTAACGGACACAATACCGGTGTTTTGCCAGTATTGACCCGCAATCAAGGAGCTCCTCCGTCTGTCAATCTTGACAGCTGCCGCCCCGCCGCAACTCAGTACCTTCTAGGCTGCCTAGTCGACTGGAGAAATTGAGAGGAGAAACCCATGTCGAAAAAGCCCAACATTCTATTCATCATGGCCGACGATATCGGCTGGTTCAATGTTAGCTGCTACAACCACGGCATCATGGGATATCGGACGCCGAACATCGATCGCATCGCCAAAGAGGGCGCGATGTTTACGGATTTCTACGGCCAGCAGAGCTGCACGGCCGGCCGCGCGGCGTTCATCACCGGGCAGTCACCTATCCGCACCGGGCTGACCAAGGTGGGCATGCCGGGCGCGACGCTGGGACTGAGCGCCGAAGATCCTTGCATTGCGCAGTTTCTGAAGAAGTTCGGCTACGCCACCGGCCAATTTGGCAAGAACCATCTCGGGGATCGCAACGAGCACTTGCCGACCGTGCACGGCTTCGACGAGTTCTTCGGCAATCTCTACCACCTCAACGCCGAAGAAGAGCCCGATTATCCGAACTATCCCAAGGACCCGGCATTCCGCAAGAGATTCGGCCCGCGCGGGGTGCTGCGCTGCAAGGCCACTGATAAGGATGACTCGACCGTGGACCCGCAATTTGGCAAGGTCGGCAAACAAACGATAGAGAACACCGGCCCGCTTCCCATCAAGCGCATGGAAACCGTTGACGAAGAGTTCCTCGCTGCGGCGCTGGACTTCATGGATCGAAAAACAAAAGACGGCGGTCCGTGGTTCTGCTATTTCAATCCCACGCGGATGCACGTTTTCACGCACTTGAAACCATCGTCGGACGGCAAGACCGGACTCGGGCTGTATCCCGACGGAATGGTGGAACTGGACGGCTACGTCGGCCAGTTGCTCAAGAAGCTGGAACATCTCGGCGTCGCAGACAACACCATCGTGGTGTTCACGACTGACAATGGCGCAGAGGTGTTGTCGTGGCCGGACGGCGGCTCCACTCCATTTCGCGGCGAGAAGGACACGAACTGGGAAGGCGGCTGGCGCGTGCCCTGCGTGATGCGCTGGCCCGGCGTGATCGAGGCTGGCCAGGTCATCAACGAAATTTGCTCATTGCAGGACTTCATCCCGACCTTCGCCGCAGCGGCGGGCGAGCCCGACTTGGTCGAGAAGGTGAAGAAGGGCTACTCGATGGGCGGCAAAACGTTCAAGGTGCATCTGGACGGCGTCAACCTGCTGCCCTTCCTGTCCGGCAAGGAAGAAAAATCGCCCCGCGATGGGTTCATCTATTGGAGCGACGATGGCGAGGTCATGGCCATGCGCATGGGCCGCTACAAGATCGTCTTCAATGAACAGCGAAGCAAGGGCATCGACGTCTGGCGTGAACCCTTGTCGCCGATGCGGATCCCCAAGATCTTCGACCTTCGCGCCGACCCGTTCGAGCGTGGCGAGGAGAGTTTCAAGTACTACGACTGGTTCGTGCAGCAGATGTTCCTGCAGTACGCTGCGCCGCCGCTGCTTATGAAGTGGATGGAGAGCTTCAGAGAATTCCCCATCCGCCAAAAGCCTGCGAGCTTCAATCTCGATCGCGTGCTGGAGGTGATGTCACCGAAAGCTGCAAGCGCCGCAGCGGGCAAGTAACCCGGTCACATTGCGATTCCTTAAGCCGGGTTTGAGATTGTCCGAAAATGCAGCGCCGGATCGTCCGACACCTTGGTCAGATTCGGACCTTGCAGCTCGCCCGACGCTAAATCAACGCGCCAATCTTCCGTGAATAGCCGCGTGCAATTCACGTCTACGTACTCGGCATGGAGTCGAGGCCCGTCCAGCGATAGGTTCACGTGGCCGTTGAAACCCACGTCAATATTTTCGCCATTCTCGTAGCGGCGGTTGTCCCAGGCCAGCCAAGGGCAATCGAGATCGGGCGGCTGGCCGCGTTCGACCGGCATTCCCCCGTGTCCGACGCAGCGGCCGTGCGCTTCGATCCCTCCTGGTACATGATAACGGTCATAAATCGCCAGCTTGTGTTCATGTCCCCAAAACCAGATCGCCGGCCGGCGAATGATGCCGCTCAGTTGCTGCGCCGGAATCCGATACCAATCGCTGAACGCGGAACAGAATCCGTGATGCGCTAATAGAATCAGCCCGCGTTTGTCGACATCCGGGTTCACGGCGTTCCGCAGCCAGGAAAGCATCGCATCGGGCAGCGTGCATCGCGGCTTGAACCACTTCGATTGGCGAAGCCATTTGCTCTTCTCGAAGACTGGCAGCTTGCCCCAATCGAAGCCGGTCGCGTTGTACCCGGTATCGAGTCCGACGATCCGCCAGTATTTATTTTCCAGGCAGAAAAAGCTGGCCCATTGGCCGTTTCCCCAGTCGGCGCCGGCTTTCCGCAGTCCCATCTTCGGCAAAATGGTCTCGAAGTATCCTTGGCCGCGCGCGTACATTTCATGATTACCGGTGAGCGCAAAGCTGCCGAGCTTGCCCAGCGGCCATTTCACCGGCCGATAGGGACTGGTAGACTCGCCCAGGAAATTTTCTTTAATCTCGATGGCATCTCCGACGAAGTACACATCGCCTAAATGGATCGTGTAGTCCGGCCCGAATTTCTGCACGCAATCCGAAACCATTTGCGCTTCGTTCGTTCCTGTTCCCCAGTCGCCCACCAGGCTCAGAGTCGCGGCGTCCTCGATCGTGAAGATGCCCGTGCCGTTGCCAGCCGAGGAGTAATCGCGAAACGCGTGCTTCTTGTGAAACCAATAGCGGACCACGTGAGGAATCCAGGCCGCCAGATGGCTGGGCAAGAACGCGCTGATCGGATCGTAAGTCGTTCGGGAATAGCACGAACCTCCGGCCCGAAAATGCGCCCCCAAGCCGGTGTGCAGCATTCCCACGAAGTTTCTGAGGCGTTTGTGGCGGGGCTTGTCGCCGTGTGTTGGGTCCGTGGTCATCGATTTCTTCGCCGGCTACTTTACCCTAAATGCCGATGAAGGCGAGCCGCCGGCGGCAAACCACAATCGGCTAAGCGTTCCAGGAAGGGCAAGCTAGTGCCTGCGAAACGGGATTGCCGGATACTGAGAATCGGGGTTTTCCACGCGACGATGAGCCGACTTCACGGGACTTGGCCGAGGATGACTTTCCGTCGCGCATTCAAGCGAGGCGAACGAAAATCGCGGGAACGACCTTCCAAAAGGGGATCGGAGAGAGCCATACCCAATGGACGACACGGATGAAGAGATAGAGAGCCGACGCCGCGAGAAGTGCCATGAATACGTAGCGCCGGAAAGAGATTGCTCCTCTCGAAGAAATGACGACCACCAGACAACATGCAACAATACCGACTGCGGCTAGATCAGCTTCGAGCATGAACTTCTACTCCTTCGTTCCATTGTATTTCGGCAGGCCACATTCCGAGAAGACTTCGCAGGACTTGGCCCAATTATCCAGATCGAAGAGTTAGCTGAATTATCGGGGGCACACGACTGCTGCTAGACGTTTCAAGTGCCTTGCGCCCCACGATCCGTTACTCACACCGTGGACCAGTCCGCGCCATTTCTGATATCCTCGCGGCCTAATTGACAGTTGACAACGACCGGCTGAATTCTAGTCAACGTCTTATCGTCTTTCACTTAACAACTTCAAATATGACGAACACACCGAAAGTTTTTGTAAGCGCGGGCACCCCTGGCAATGATTCCCAGCGAGCTTTCCGTGACGCGGTGGTCCGATCAATTGACCATGCCGGGTTGGAGCCGCGACTAATGACTGAACGTGATTGGGACTACAAGAACCCTTTGCGAGGACTTCGGCGGGCAATGTCTGATTGTTCGGGGGCGATTGTGGTTGCATACGCTCGGTATCATTTTCCAAACGGAGAGGAACTTCGCGCAGACGGTGTGCGCTCGCTTACGGATGTCATATTCCCAACCGCCTGGAATCAGATTGAAGCGGCCATGGCGTATGAAAGGGGCCTTCCGCTGCTGGTTCTCGCGCAATCCGGCCTGCGAGCCGATGCCGTTCTCGAAGGTACTCACGATATTCGTCCATTTTGGACTAAGCTCGATCCAGACGTCTGCAATTCAGATGGATTTGTCGGATATCTTCGCAGTTGGAAGGAGGACGTGGAAGCTAACGCAAATAAAGCTGCTGAAACCTCCGCAGAAGAAAACAGTAGAGTATCAGTACGTCAGCTCTTTATGTCTCTCGAATGGCAAGACGCCCTGGTAGTCGTTGGCACGATCGTCGCGATCGTTCTCGGCGCACTTTCGATCGGATATCGAATCGGGATGCATCAGTGGCCGTTTAGTTGAAGCGAGCCTGGAGTCCAAGGGCACCCAAGCAGAAATCTACGCTAGTGTACGAGAAACAATAGATAGGTCCTGAGAAACGGTCTCATCGGAGACTGGCTTTTCGCGGCCTGACTCACGGCGATGCACTTGGCGTATACCGCTCGGGCTCCGGGAATTCTCGTCAACTGAGGATCGCGGTTTCCTACATGACGATAAGACGACGTATCCTTACATCAAATCAAGCCAGCTTCTCCAGCACACCGGATGGTGGGACTCGTCCGATTCGGTGTTCTGGCCCGGCTGAATGGTTACCAACGAAAGGGCGCAATCGCCGGGTTCGGCTCCGCCAAATACCGTGAAGTCGCGTTGATGGTTCCGGGCGTCGGTCATGGCTACGGTGACCCGCGATTTCTCGTTCGGCCGGACGTAGACGCGTTGGCGGCCGCCCGGCGCGAGGTCCGGGACGGGGTAGATTTTTCCGGTGTTTTCGACTTTCACGCTCACATTACGGACGCTTTGCTTGCTGGTGTTGCGGATCTCCACGCAACTTCCCAAGAGCTGGCGTACGGCGACTCCTGAGAAATAGACGCCGGAGACTATGGCCAGGGCCAAGACGGCCCGGACGATGGGCGAGCGGAACATCGGTACCTCCTTTGGGTGAGAGTGGCTCGTGTTCAGAAATGGCTAGCGTCTAGCTTAGTCGGAGTCCGAGAGCGGACTCGAACAAGATGCGAGGATTCTGCGAATCAGTTACGCAACACCAAGCGGGGCCACCACTCAAGCCAAAAAGAAGATCCCCCACCCTTCGGAACAAGTCGCGAAGGGTGGGGGATACGTAGCGAACGAAACGTCAAAGACAGCGTGGCGAAGGCGGACTAGCGACCGCGATCGTCATCATGCCGACTTCAGTAGGATGAATTGTGGCAGAACCCGAAGCCCTTGTCGCTGTAACCGCCATTCGTATTCGGCGCAGGAAATGTAGGACCATTGGCTGCGACTAAAGCTGCAGGACCTGCCAGTGCCGACTCGTAATCCCAGTGGTAGCCGTCCGGATCGAGCGTGAGGGACATCACACCCCAGTAGTCCCCGGTATACGCCTGGAGATTAGTTGTGTTGAAGCTCGTGTTGCCGCTAGGATCCTCCAAGTTTGTTTCGCCTGAGCCGCTCGTCACTGTGGCTTGGGCGATCGGATCGAGCGTCTCGCCGCCGGTGCCCACGATGAATTCCCGTATGCCCCTCTCTTTATCGGGAGTCCCATTGGGTCCAAGGGGTTGGTAGCGAGCGTAAAGGTGGTCGTGGCCGTTCAGCACCAAGTCGGCCCTGTGGTCGTAGAGCAGTTGCCAAAAGGCCTGAGCGGCAATGCCCTCCGGGGTGATGCCGTTCGTGGCGCTGAACGTGGGCTGATGCCAGTAGGCGGCTGTGCACGCGGAACGATTCTCCTCGAGATCCTTTTTCAGCCATGAGAGTTCGGCGGCAAACCAGGAGCCGGTGTCCGAACAGCCGCCCGGCTGCGTCGAGCACTCTATATTGAGCGAGATAAGGTGCCACGAGCCGAGATTGTAGGAGTACCAGCCATCTCCGACCCCGATTGGGTCTTCCGCCGTGGATCCAATTCCTCCCGTCTGTTCGAAGTGCCCGGCCTGTCCATCAGACCGCGGTATGGGTTGGGGGTTGAAAGGGGTAAGGCCCGGATAGTTGCATGCCGCCGCCAGGGCTGATGTGCACTGCTCCGGGACCGTAGTCGTGATGGGTGTGGCCGGATTCCCTGTGGTGGTAAAGGGGTTGCCGGAGGTGATGGTGGGGGTGGGGATGTTGATCTGGAAGCCGTTGAAGTAGGAGAAGTAACCGTAGCCGCCAACGCCTCTCTCGCTATGCTCGTCATAAAACTCGTGGTTGCCGGGGGCGGGCTTCGTGATCGCCTTGAAAGCGCCATACGTCAAGTCGTACGACTGCTCAAAGTCTTGGAATTGGCCTACCTGGTATTGCAGATCTCCGACGATCGCGACGGCATCAGGCTTGATAGCCTCAATCTGATTCGCAGTGGCCTCCTGGGATTGCCAAAGAGAGGTGCCGGTGTAGGGAGACTTGGGGTCGAAGCAGAATTCACTCTTAGCCTCACCTGCCGGCGCCACCACAGTCACAGTAGCCACAGGAGGAGTACCGCTCGTCGTCGTCTCCACCTCGCCGTCCGGCTGGCAGGCGATGTCGCCAACCACCACCAGCACGGGCGATTTACCCGTCGTTGAGCCGAAGCGCCACGAATCGTCGTTCGAGTTTCGATCCTGTGCCTTGGCCCCAGCTGCAAATGCCAAAACCGAGACGGCCGCTCCCATGAGCACTACCGCTCGGAACCTTCCTTGCATCGTCTTCATTCGGTTTCTCCCCTTTGAACTTGTGGTTGGATAATTGCGGAGACGGTGTCTTTTATCGCTTCAATGTTTCGCGTGTATGTCGGGTGTGTGAAAAAGCTGTAATGCGGATTATTTGGGAGGTCGATTGCCACCGCGCCCGGTTCGCAACGCCAACGGCGGAACATCGGGGGCAGCAATTAGTCCAGGTGATATTATCCACCCGCACGAAGAGGCGCGGCGTAACCACGCCGAAAGGCGGCCGGAAAGCCTCGCCTTGCGAAAACGTTGGAGTGATGATGCCCAGTCGTAAAACGGTCCCCGCAAGACGTCGGCCGGACCCCGGTCCTATTGCGCGCGAACTCGTCTCCCGTCTGTTCGAAGACATATTGCGGGAGGATTGCGTCGTTTTCGTCGGGGCCGGGGCCACGACGGAACGCAGAGGACAGGTCAGACAATCTTTCTATGACCTCATAATGGCGGGTTCCGGGCTCTCGGCGACATCCCCCCGCCCGACGTTTCCCGAGCTAATGCAGTACTTCTGCGATAAACGTGATGGGGGGCGCCACAATCGTCTTATTCGAGAAGTGATCTCCCGCATAGAAGCCTTTTGCGTCCGCGGTGAGGATAACGCGCTCGCTAACATGTTCACGTCGAGCCTCGCCGAAATCCCTTACCTGAATAGATTCGTAACGACGAACTGGGACCCATTCCTCGAGAGGTCACTAGACGTTCTGGTTGCCATGGTGGAGGATCGAGATCTTGCCTTCTGGGACGATCGCAAGAGACAAGTACTAAAGATCCATGGTTGTGTTACCCGCCCTTACTCTATTGTCGCAACTCAAAGCGACTACGACCGTTGCATGACCTCGAATCCGCTTATCTTCAACAAGCTGAAGGATCTTATGGCGACAAAGACGTTTTTGTTCGCCGGCTATAGCATGCGTGACGCTGATTTCCGAACGATATGGGATGGAATCATACAGTCGTTAGGCCGTTTCGCTAAGTTGGCCTACGCTCTCGACCCTAACGCTACAGCCGACGAAATCTCGTTTTGGGCTGAGCGGGGGATTCAACTTATTGGGATTACCGATGTCATGTTCATTAGAACCCTTCGCGAGCGCTTGGAGAAGACGAACCTAATCCCATCCGAGCGGTTTCTGGAGTTCTTGGAGCGCCAAAGGCGCCGGATCACAGCCATTCACATCAGCCTCAGTCAAAAGTCTCACGGAGGATTGATATCAGCCATGTACCAAGACGGTCTGCTACACGGATTGGGAGACGTACTCGTTGCCACGATGCTAGGAACTAAAAAGAGGGATGATTTCGGGGCGGACCTCCGGGGAGCAGAGGAACAATTTGAGAAGCAGCAACAGCGAGGCAACGTCATAGAGATAGCGTACAGCGGCGGCAGATGCGAGGTTCTCAAAAGGTTCATCAGACGAACGAGCACTCCCATTCCGGCATACTTCCACCCTTACCGCCTGAAGCCGACGACCACTCTGGTAAAGGGCAAAAAGATGTAACTGGGCGGGTTCTATATCTATAAAAGGGGATGTCAAGAGAAAACACCTCTCCCCCCAGATTCGAGGCTGAGGATTTTCTGACATCCAGCCCCTTGGCGCGGCTACCGAGACCGTGAGCCTCACAGAATCGCCGCTGCGCCCAGTTCCCGGGCGGTGCGGTGCTTAGGCGTAGCGAAACAGCGCCTTGAAACCAAAGTCCATGTGGTGCTGGATATGGCAGTGAAACAGCGTGAGGCCCGGCTGGTCGGCAACCAGATCCACGGTGGCGCGTCCAAATGCGGGAACGATCACCGTATCCTTCATAATGCCGGCGGTCGGCTTGCCGTTGAGCTCGACGAGCTCGAACAGGTGCCGGTGGATGTGCACCGGGTGGGTGTCATCGCTGCGATTGTGAAACACCAGCCGGTATCGGCCTCCCTGGCGGAAAACGAATTCCCGTTCATGCGGATATTCCTTGCCGTTGACGAGCCAGTGATTGATCCCGCGGGGCCCACCCGGCACTTTTTCAAAGACCATGTCGATGGTCTGGTCTGGCGCGGGATGCGGCGCAGGCTTGCCGAAGATGGTGTAGTCCCAGCGCGACGGCGCAGGCGGAAGCCATTGCGGGCGCGGCTGTACCTGATTGGCGTACTCCACAACGATGCCCATGCCGGATTGCCGCGCGGCATCGCGCAGTTCGCCTAAAATCCAAACCCCTGGCAGATTCATCTCCACGATCGCATCTACGCGCTCGCCTGGGGCGATTTCAATCACATCGACGCGCTGAGGCGTGGGCACGGGATTGCCGTCCAGTGCGATCACCTGAAAATGGTGGCCGAATAAACCTATGCGATGAATTTGCGAGGCGCTGGCGTTGAGCAGGTGCATCAAGACGCGCTCACCGGGCCGCACCCGGAGGGGGTCCCCCGCGCCGAGGATTTTGTCGTTAATCGAGTAAAGAGGAGCGCCGACTTGGAGCCCGTCAGGGCGCGTATCCGGGATGGCCGGCTTTTCGGGCATCGGATCGTTGGGATCCGTCTGCTCCTCGTCGGGGTCTACCGTGGTCAGAAAGGGCTGCCATTCACGCAGCG
>Ga0206866_1092_pt1 | contig 19787 bp, 17 predicted proteins | sample Alteio_BWOrgCont_40_FD_152626 | JGI IMG/M metagenome (GOLD analysis project Ga0206866, IMG submission 152626) | Enriched cells from forest soil in Barre Woods Harvard Forest LTER site, Petersham, Massachusetts, United States -... | ecosystem: Environmental > Terrestrial > Soil > Temperate forest >... | reverse complement strand
CTCCGCCACCACAGCTGACTCTGGAGCAGCTAACGAATGCAGATTTACCGGCTACAATAACGTTGCTGAAACCCACGAGGATTCCGTTCAAAAAGGGCAGCCATTTTATCGTTACTTCCGCCGCGCCGCTTTTCTTTTTGAAGGACTATGTACGGGACGCAAAAGTTGGCGACCAGTTCGAGATTCTTGATTTCATCCCAGAAACGAATCGCGTTTACCTTCGGTCACAGGATTCCACGGGAAATACAATTGCGCTAAACACCTTGGCATTGCATGGCGATGATCGGGAGATTGACATATTGCCGATCAACACCGTCGTTACCCTTCGCGGACTCCTGAACGGGGCGCCGCTTGTCGAATACAACGGCAATAGATTTACCGTGTCAGGGGATGACACTGATCTTCTCAAGCGAGCGCGTGAACAAAGGGCACAAAATCAAATACTGGCCACAAATGATGCCGTTGATCAAGATTCGACACAGGCGGCCTCCACTTTCGCTGAGATTTCTTCGGCAGAACCCACGCCCGATCGCGATCGCTCAACGCTGTTTTCCGATGACGAGCCAACGCCGACCAGCCAACCCTCCGACGATTCAGAGCCGGTTGACAAGGCGACGACAGACTACCTAACCGGGACGGACTTTCTGCGTAAGAGCGCAGCCTTCGAGGCATCTATTCTGAAATCCACTGCTGTATTTCAAGAGGTTTACGATAGGGTTCAAAACCATACGCTACTTACCAGCGAAGACTGGGAACCCGAGCTTCATCAAGCCTGTCACGATTTGCACGCCGTATGCAGGAGTACCTTTCGATTACGGTCTCTCGGAAATCTTCGGAGTCGTTTGCGGCTGAGTCGCGAGTCGCGAAGGCCGAAGACAACCTCGCCTCTGCGTATGAACAATTCTTGTCGGCGGTCGATCGCGGCGACGATAGTGCGATTCTGGATGCCTACAAGCAGGTAGGCGAGTTGACGCGCGAAGCGGTCGCTTTCCAGCAACAATCGCTGGCATTGCAAAAATTACATCAGGACGAGTACTTCCTGCAGTTTGCCTCCATTGGATCTTCCGTGGAGCAAACAGACCAGATTTATGGCCCCGGTACCGACGTCGAAATTGGCAACAATCCGGGTGAGATGTGGCGAGAATATCACGTAGGAGATTTTATAATTGGTGTATCGTTTTTAAACGGCACATCGGCTGCGGAGATCATTTCGAAGGCTGACAAATCCGAAATCAATGAATCAGAAATGAAGGCTATCATAAACGGAAGTGGGCCATTGTCACAATGGAAAGGGCCGATAACCATTCAGCCAGATGGAGTCGGATACGCTAATGCAGAACGCCAATACATATTCGCTTACAGCTCTGGGCAGCGAACTGCAATCTTGGATACACTAAGCTACTTTAGACAGGAGCAGGCCTTGCAAGCGGACGGCGAGGAAAGTCAAATAGATGCGTGGGAACGTCTTAATGATACTGGTAACGGCACTCACAGAAGTATATTGGAACAGGATGTCACGGGTGCGATTGGTCAGTAATTCACGCTCATGGGATTCGCGGAACAGGTATTGAGAGCAGGTTCTTTCAGGATCGGCTACGGAGTGGCGCCGATTATCAAATTATCGAGGAGCTTGGGTAACGAGGTGTCCCAGGGAAAGTTCCTTCCGGCTCCGTGTTCTTGCTGGAAGATCCATTTATTGGCTTTTTTTAAAAGTCCTGGGTGCTGCGACAGAGGGACGAAGAAAGAGCCGATTATTTCGTGAAAAAGATTCCACTGGCCGTGAAGGGATAGCCCCTTCAAAACATTTTTCGTTCCGAATAGAAAGCGTAGCGTGTGTCTTCTGTCTATCGGGGGAACGGCCTTTGGAAGGAAATGAGCAAGCAGCTTGGCATGGCCGACGAGCTTCGGCGGTCCGACCATCACATTGACCCCGAGAAATATCTTTTTGAGGAGCTGAAAGTCGTCCTCCCGGAGAGACCCAAGACGAGCGGTCGATGCCGCTATGACCGTATCTTTGAGTTCCCACATACTCTCGGAAAAGTCTTTGAAATCGACCATTTCTGCGGCGAGAGCATTCATTCCCCAAGCTACGAGAGCCGCATAGACAAATTCGATTTTGAGGCCGTAATCTGACTCCGCCAACGCCCGGCGGTGAAAATGCAAAGCTGGACCCCTGAAATGCATCCGATCCGCGTAAAACCTCTTATGGTAATCCCGGGCGTGGGTGACGATATTTTGTGTGACCTGTGCGTACGATTTCACAGGACTAGCGTAGATGGGGTTCGATGGCCGCACAAGCGGCTCCGCGTGAAGCGATTCGAGGCGCAAGGCACGAAGAATTCAAGGAGAGCCTCTGCTCGCCGCTGAATGAGAGGTTGTGGAGAGAGGCGAGGCGAGATCGAGTGAGAGATGACAGCCGGATCGTCTTGGAATTGTCGCCGCGCGCGTAACCACCTTCATCGATCAATTGCCGCTGCGTGTACGATGCGCGGCGCCGTGCTTGATCGTCGTTCATGATCCGGGCGTGCAGGCATTCGCGGCCACGGACGGGATCAGTTCGATGGGGCGCTGAACGAGCATTCAATGCCGGTCGTAACGGCTCGTACAAGAGCCGTTCACTTTTCCTAAGTTTTGCTTAGGGGTAGGGCGTCTCTCCTCCCAACCCATGGCTCTTGCCATGGATGAAGAGGGGATTCAGGCGGCTTCCTTGCCGGCTACGCCGCGTTGGCTTCGGCTTCGAAGGGCAGGATGTTCTTGCCCTTTCTGACCGGCTCCAAAGTGACCCGGTTCGCTTGTGCCTTGCTGTGATCGTCCCGCAGATGGCCATATACCTTCATGGCGAGGACTCCGCCGTCTTTGTGGCCGAGCCAGCGCGAGACCGTGGGGATGTCCACGCCGGACTCAATGCAGACCGTGGCGAAGAAATGGCGCAGATCGTGATGAGTGATTCGCGGGATTCCCAGATTCCTGCAACCCCTGTCGATGGCCCTTTGCGCTTCGCCGACCTTGAACACCTTTGCCGATTCCGATTCACGCCGGCGCGCGGACCGCATCCGCTCGAAGAGCGCCCTTGCATGCGGAATCATCGGGACGCGGTAAACGCCCCAATTCTTCGTCCCCGTTTCCGGGTCGCCGCGGATGACGATTTCGCCCTTCTCGAAGTCCAGGTCGCGCCATTCCATCTGTTTCGCATCCCGAAGCCGCGCGCCGGTAACGGCCAGCCCCTCGACGAAATCGGCGCAATGCTTCGAACACCACGCCCCGGCCGCCCGGATCGTCGCGAGGAGCTGAATGAACTGGCTCGCGCTCGGCAGGGTCAATTGCTTCGCCCGCACCGGTACCCGCTCCAGCCGCACCGCCGGATTCGTGTAAATGATTCCCGCATCTATCGCGACTTCGAAGACGTGCCGGAGACCGGCAATTGAATTGTTGAACCGGATGGGGGAAGCGGTCTTGCCGAACTGCTTTGCCCAGGCTTTGCATTCGTTTGCGGTGATGCGCCGCACATCGCGTCCACCGAGGTCCGGCCAGCTTTTCAGGATCGCCTTGAATATCTGGTCCCAATAGTGCGCGGTCGATGCCTTGGTGCGCCTTGCTTCGACATCGTCCTTGACGCGTTGCTGGTGGGCCGCCAGCGCGTTGGCAAAGGTCATCTTGCCGGCTACCAATGCTTTCACCTTGCTCCGGTAGGCCCGGCGCTCCGCCAGGAATTTCGACAGCTTCGCCTCGGCAACGCCGAAGTGCGAAGTCTCAAGCGACTTCCAAACTTCTTTGCCTCCCTCGAAGGCTCGGGCATAGTACCTGCCTGATTGAACATTCCGCACCATATTTTGAAGCCTTGTTTTTTCCCAGCGTTTCGCTGTCTTGCGCTTGCTCATTCGCAGACCGTAGAATATGACCGTAGAAAAAGCAAATCGGATGCGGTGCAAAACGCCATTTTTCCAAGTAAAACGGGCCTGTAGCTCAGCGGTTAGAGCAGGGGACTCATAATCCCTTGGTCGTGGGTTCGAATCCCACCGGGCCCATCGCGACGGAATGCTCAACCGGCCTCCCTGCACTGACGCTCAGGAAACGCGCGGGATCGTGGCCGTGTAGAGCAGCGTTCCCTTGTCGTCGATCATCCGCACGGTCATCTGGCCGGCTTGCAGGTTTACTGTCGTAAAACCGGAGCACGCTTTCGCGAATTTTGTGCGCGGGGTTGTCGACGTCCCACGGAATTGCGAACCCGCGCCGGAGTCAAATAGATTCACCGCGCCCGCCTGCAGGTGCTGCAGGTCATGGTCGTGGCCGTTGAAATAAGCCTGGACCTTGTGCTCATGCAATAGCGGCAGGATCGCCGCGATAAGCTCCGGCGTATCGCCGTGTTCGCCGCCGGAATAGATGGGGTGATGGCCGACCACGATCTTCCATTGCGCGGTCGAGACGGCGAGCGCCGCCTTGAACCACGCCAGTTGTTTGGGAACGTCCTGCGTGATTACCTGGTCGCGGGTCTTCTCGCTGTTATCCGTGGCGTAGTATTTCTTCACCATCGGCGTCGTATCGATGTAAATGAAATCGACCGTCGTCTCGGGGTCGATTCTTTCGGACTGGATATGGTAACGCGCCGGCATCTTCCAGCGTGGACTGATCTTACTGTAGGCTATCTGCGCGTCGCAGTTCGCATGATAGTCGTGATTCCCGAGGATGACCCGCCACGGAACTTGGAGGGAGGGCGCGCTGTAAACTTTCTCAAACGAACTCTGCCATTGCTTGTCGTTCACGGAGACCACGCCGTCTTCGTAGAAGTTATCGCCCACGGATATGACAAACTTCGCGCCAATCGTCTCCGCCGCCTTCGCCATCTGACCCGCGACGGCCATTTGGTCCGGCTCGCCATTGCGGCCCCAATCGCCGAAGACGATGAAGTTCAACCCCTCCGGCGGCCCTAGCGTATCCGCCGCGCGCACGGCGCCTGGCAAAAACCGCCCGGCGAGAGCGGCCTGCGTGGCGACAAACAGGGTGCGTACAAATTTACGGCGCGATTGTTTCATAAAGTCGGTCACGCGATTATACCGGAACGGTCCGCTTCACCAACCGGAAAATTTTGGGGAGCGAAGGCCCGGAACAGGCGCCAGGGCATTTCAAATCACAGCGTGGTCGATTAGCCGCGCCGATAGCCCGGGGTTCAAGTTCAAGAGTAAGTTCAAGTCCACGCTGGCGCGCATTCCAGCGCGCCAAAGCCATAGCATTTCCTGAACCGCTCTAGGGAATACTCCCATGCTGAAATAGTCGTTCAGACTTACGGAGATATTCTTGACTGCGCTTTCTCACCTGTCTATTACTCGGCCTCCGGTTTTAACATGTTGGCAATCGTGGCTCCCCGTTAAAGTATCTACAATGCCTAAAAACCAGAAAGGCTAGAAATACTCCCTATGAAACTCGTAAAAGCTCTCAAACTAATATCGTATGGCGTGGCATTATCAGTACTGGCGCCTTTCGCACAAGGCCAGACTTTTAGTAATCTCCATACATTTGTCGGCATGTATGAAAAATCGCTTCCTTACGGAGGTTTGATTGAGTCCGGCACCACGCTCTATGGGACAACCTGGGGCGGCGGAGTAGGAACCGGGACAGTATTCAAAATCAATTCCGACGGCTCGGGCAAAGCGACGCTGCATGAATTCAGCACCTTCGGGGCGGGAGGGACCAATAGCGACGGAGCCAATCCGTATGCGAGCTTGTTTCTCTCCGGAACGACGCTCTACGGAACGGCGAGCGCCGGCGGCGCTTCGGGCTTTGGAACAGTATTCAAGGTAAATACCGACGGCAGCGGTTTCGCCACTCTTTACACCTTCACCGACGGGAGCGATGGAGGCACGCCGATGGGCAGCCTGATCGTCTCCAATAACACCCTCTACGGAACGGCGAGCGCCGGCGGCGCTTCGGGCTTCGGCGCCGTATTCAAAGTGGGCACGACCGGGACTGGCTTTACCACGGTTTACACGTTTACCGACCTCGCTGATGGCGCCAATCCCATGGGGAGCCTCATCCTCTCCAGCGGCACGCTGTATGGAACCGCGTTCAATGGCGGTTTTGATGAAGTGGGTTTCGGTTTTGGCACTGTCTTTTCGGTAACTACGGCGGGCGCCAATTTTAACACAATATTTGCTTTCGAAGACGGAGCCGACGGCGCCAATCCGGCTGGGGGGCTCGTTTTATCAGGCAGCACTTTGTATGGGACAACAAGCATGGGCGGCCAGGGGGAGAATTACAGCGAGGCCGGCGCGGTGTTTCAGGTCAATACGAACGGCAGTAATTTCAATACCCTTCATGATTTCGGATACGATTTGAATGACGGGGCGAACCCCTATTCAACCCTGGCAATATCCGGGACGACGCTCTACGGGACGACGACCACGGACGGCACGAACGGAACTGGCACGGTCTTTGCCATCGGTGTCACCACCAGCGGCTCGAGCTTCAGGTTGATTCACGCATTCGGCCCGCTCGTGGCGGGAACCAACAGCGACGGCGCCCTTCCGTACGCGGGGGTCAGCATTTCCAGCGGCACGCTTTACGGTGCGGCCGCGCAGGGAGGAACCGGAGCTACAGGCGCGCTCTATTCGGTGAAGGCCGCCGGCGGCAGCTTCACCAATTTTCATTCATTCAGTTCCGTCAGCAGCGCGGACTTCCCGCGGGGGACGGCGATGATCTTATCGGGCACGACATTTTACGGAACGACCGAGGGCGACGCAGGAGTTAATGACGGGGACAGCGGAACAGTATTCTCCATCAATGAGGACGGGTCGGGGTTCTCCGTGCTGCATGCCTTCAGCTATGTCACTTTCAACACTATGACCGGGCTGTCTCCAAATAGCGACGGGGCCGGTCCATACGGGGGCCTGGTCCTCTCGGGAACTACGCTCTTTGGAACGGCGGTCGAGGGCGGCACTACGGCCGGCGGCACATTGTACAAGGTGAATGTCAACGGCTCCGGCTTCACGGTGCTCCATACCTTCCCCAGTCCCAACAATGTTCCGTCCCAGCCATACGGGGCGCTCGCGCTATCCGGAAGCACGATTTATGGAACGACGGCGTTTGGCGGCGCGGACGGCTTCGGCGCGGTGTATTCCATCCACACGGATGGGTCCGGCTTTACGACGTTGTATAGTTTCACCAATGGCGCCGATGGAGTAAATCCCTTCGGCGTCCTACTTTCCAGCGGCACGCTCTTCGGCGTCACCCAAGGCGCGGCTACCGGCACATTGTTCAAGGTTAATGTCAACGGCGCGAACTTCACCACGATTCATACCTTTGCCGTGGACGGGTCCACCCCCCAGGGAACTCTGGTCTTGTCCGGAACTACGCTCTACGGCGTCACTTTTGGAGGCGGCACGCACAGTTGGGGGACCATCTTTTCGATTGGCATCGACGGCTCCGGCAAGACGACCTTGTATAACTTCACGGGCGGCGACGACGGAGGAAATCCCATGGCAGGGCTGGCGCTGAGCGGCGGCACGCTCTATGGAACGACTAACGAGGGCGGGGCGAACGATGATGGCAGTGTATTCTCGCTCACCACCAGCGGCGCGAGCTTTACGACGCTTTACAGTTTTACGGGCACGACGGATGGAGCCGATCCCGACGCGGGATTGACCCTCTCCGGAGGCACAATCTACGGGACTGCCTCGGCGGGCGGCGACTTCGGCGCTGGCACGGTGTTTTCGGTGGTTCCTTGAACGATGAGGCGCGGAAGCGGGTCGGGCGGTGGATTCCGCCGGCCCCGATTCGCGGACGCTTTCTCTTACCAAACATATCAAGATGACAATTCCCCATTGAATCCGGATTTCCCAGATTGGCTTCACAAAAAGAGACCGCCAATAATTTGAAGGCGCTAGGGTATAGTCTCATGCGGAAATAGTAGGTTGCACTTATGAAATATCCTTGACTTAATTTACTGCGCGAATTACATGTGAGCCACGCGGTATCGGATTTACGGCGATCAATATCCCCTTAAAATTAGAGCTTACGTATTAGGTACTGAGCATTTGAGTGTTGGTAATACCTCAAAAAAACCAAAAAACAACGGAATCCCCTATGAAATATCTGAAAACTCTCAAATTCATATCCTGCAGCATTGCAATTGGGTCTATCGCATCCTTCGCGCAGGCCCAGACTTTCACCACTCTTCACAGTTTCGTCGGCGCCAATGAGCGGTCGCTTCCTTACGGCGGCGTGATCCAGTCCGGCACCACCTTTTATGGGACGAGTTGGGGAGGGGGCGTTGGAACCGGGATCGTGTTCAAGATCAATTCCGACGGCTCGGGCAAGACAACCCTCCATGAATTTAGCGCGTTCGGCTTGGGAGGGACCAACAACGACGGCGCCAAGCCGTATGCGAGCCTGCTTTTGTCCGGCACGTCGCTCTATGGGACGGCGAGCGCGGGAGGGACTTCGGGTTGGGGCACGGTATTCAAGGTCAATATCGACGGCAGCGGTTTCAGCACGCTTCACACGTTCACCGGCCTGAGCGACGGCGGGATACCGATGGGGAGCCTGATCGTAGCCAATAACACCCTATATGGAACATCATCCGGCACTTCGGACGGCAATAGTACCGGGACAGGCACGAACTATGGCACGGTATTCAAGGTCGGCACGAGCGGAACGGGCTTTACGACGATTTATAGTTTCGAGGACATGGACGATGGGGCGACTCCAATGGGGAGCCTGGTCCTGTCCGGCGGTACGCTTTATGGAACGGCGTACTACGGCGGCGATATGGATATGAGCGTCCCCACCACCTTGGGCACGGTGTTCTCGGTGACTACGGCTGGCAACAACTTTACAACGATCTACGCTTTCCAGGGCGAAGCCGACGGCGGCAATCCGACGGCAGGATTGGTCTTATCCGGCAGCACATTGTATGGGACAACGAGCATGTACGGTACCGGAGAGTATAACGATGTCACGGCTGGCACAGTGTTTTCGGTCCGCACCAATGGCAGTGATTTCACTGCCCTTCATGATTTCGATTCCACCGAGCCCGACGACGGGGCCAACTCGTATTCGACCCTGGTCTTGTCCGGCACGCTGCTTTATGGGACGACAACCGAGGGCGGAACGAATGGAAGCGGCATCGTATTTGCAGCCGGCACGACCGGGACAAGCTATAAGACGGTTTACGCCTTCAGCGCGCTCGAGACGGGAACGAACAGCGACGGAGCCTTTCCGTACGCCGGCGTGATCCTATCGAGCGGCACGCTCTATGGATCGGCAGTGGAAGGCGGCAGCGGCGCCAATGGGACGCTCTATTCGGTGAAAACCAACGGGACCGGTTTCACCAATTTTCATAACTTCAGCTCCGGCAACGGTGGAGACTTTCCGCAGGGAACAGTCATGATCCTGTCAGGTACGACATTCTATGGCACAACAGAGGGCAACAGCGGCGGCGGCGGCCCGGACACCGGGACAGTATTCTCCATCCATGACGACGGCACGGGCTTTACCACGCTTCATGTTTTCAGCGAACTGAATTCCGACGCCACCAACAGCGACGGGGCTGCTCCCGATGGGGGCTTGGCGCTTTCCGGCTCCACATTGTACGGAACCGCGAGCGAAGGCGGCGGCAGCGCCGCTGGCACGATCTTCAAGGTGAACACCGACGGCAGCGGCTTCGCGGTCCTATACACGTTCCTAGACACTGGGACTGGCGGAAATATCCCAAATGGCGGGATTGCATTGTCGGGCGACACAATTTATGGGACGACCATCTTTGGCGGCACAAATGGAAACGGCCTGGTCTATTCAATCAACACCAACGGTTCCGGCGTTGCCACGCTTTATTCATTCCCGAGCGGCAGCGGCGCACCCAATCCGATGGGAGTAATCTTGTCCGGAACCACGCTTTACGGAGTCACAAACAACGCGAGCACCGGCGCCGGCGCTGTATTTAAACTAGGGACCAATGGCGCGGGCTTCATGACGCTCTCCTCCGTGCCGTCCGCCTCGGGAAACCTCGTGCTTTCCGGCTCCACGCTTTACGGAGTGACTTCCTTCGGCGGCAGCGACGGCTTTGGGACAGTATATTCGATGAGCATTACCGGCTCGAACCTTACCACGCTCCATACCTTTGACTTTTCCAATGGAGAGGGAGAGGATCCCGAAGGGGGGCTGTTATTGTCCGGCACGACCCTTTACGGGACCACCGCGGCGGGCGGCTCCAATAACAATGGCATCGTATTCTCGATCGGCGTCAATGGCTCCCAATTCACCATCCTCCATAACTTCAGCGCGACCTCGGGACCGCCTAACTATGACTATAACAGTGACGGACTCTTTCCCGCCGCCGGATTGACTTTATCAGGAACGACCCTCTACGGCACAGCCGACGGAGGGGGCTATTTTGGCAATGGCACGGTGTTTTCGATCGTTCCCTGAACGAGGGCGCAGGAAGCCGGAAAATCGGAGATCGGTCCGGGCGATTGAAGAATTGAGCGACATTACCAACTAGCGCGCTTGCGTCCGCAAGCCCGCGGGGTAGTATCGCCCTATGAAATTCCGCGCCCTCACTCGGATCATTCTCTGCTGCGCATTTGCCTCGTTGATCTGCCGCGCCGCGATGGCCGCTGGAATGTCCAATCAAGGCGCCGGCGCGCCGCCTCAATTCATTCGGATAGACGCGCAGTACGGATATTTATCGAGCGCCGCGATACGGGACATCGACGCGCGCAAGAGCCAGTTGCCGGACGCGTGGCTGGTCGATCAGTTGGACGATGCAATCCAGGGCCGAAGTAAGAGCTCTCTGGGCAATCCTCCCGTTATGGCTGTGATCGACAGGGAGCAGGACTTTCAGGGGATTATCCGATTGCTGAACTCAACCAAGGGAGTCGATCCGTTCCGGGGACCGAGTGTGACAATGAGATCCGGGCAGAGCGCCGTCATAGAAATACCGGAGCAATTTACCTATTCAAGCGCCCAGGGGCGCACCGCCGTGTCGCCCGCCGCGCTTGAGACGAGGCAACTCGGCCTCAGGCTCGACGTGAGCGCCAGCGTCGGTCCGGATGGGCAATCCATCAATTTGAAAGTCAACTCACAATTCGCCGCGTTTCAGGGATTCCTCCGAGCCGACGGCCGGCGCGTCGCCTCGGACCGGCAGGTCGATGGGAGCGCTCCGATCTTCTCTTTGTGGGCGACTGGTGAGATATCCGGCGCCGTCCAATCGGGAGGCCATCTGGCGCTCGGGTACGTATCGCCGGGGCCAAATCCCAAATTGCCGGCGAATGACAAGGGCGTTTGGCTGGATTTCATCAATGCCAGGCTCGTTGGCGCGGCGGGGCGCTGATCGCAGGGTCGCGAGGGCTTGCACACGCCCATCCAGCCGGTAGGATGGCGGTCTCATGAAATTCCGGACGTACCGCAACACCGATTTGACTGTCAGCGAGGTGGGATTCGGCCTTTGGACCGTCTCGACCGGCTGGTGGGGCCAGTACACCGAGGGCGAGGCGCTGGCGCTCATGCACAAGGCTTTCGATCTCGGCGTCACGCTCTTTGACGCCGCCGACACCTACGGCAACGGCCTCAGCGAGGAGTACATAGCCAAGGCTTTCCCCACCCGCCGCGATGACATCGTCATCGCCACAAAGATCGGTTACGACTTCGTTCAGCACGGCGAGGCGCGCGGACGCGGCCAGCGCGAAATCCCGCAGGATTTTTCCCCCGAGGCCCTCGTCCGCGCCACCGACGCCGCGCTCAAGCGCCTGAAGACCGACCGCATCGATCTCCTGCAGCTTCACAACATCCGCATGGAGCAAGTCTATGACGACGCCGTCTGGCGCACGCTCGATTCCCTCAAGGAGCAGGGAAAAGTGCGGCATTACGGCGTCGCGCTCGGCCCGGCCATCGGCTGGCTCTACGAGGGGATCAACGCGGTCCGCCAGCGCGAGATCGCCAGCGTGCAGCACATTTACAACATGCTCGAGCAATACCCGGGCCGGCAGATACAGGCCGCCGCGGAGGATAGGGAGACGATGTTCCTCATTCGCGTGACGCATTCCTCCGGCATGCTCGAGGGGAAATACACGCCCGAGACCAAATTCCCGCCGAACGATCACCGCTCGCATCGCCCGCGCGCGTGGCTGCTCAACGGCGTCAAGAAGGTCGATCAACTCCGCTTCCTCGAGAGCGCCGACCGCACGCTCGGCCAGGCCGCGCTCCTCTGGCTGCTCGCCGATGACCGCGTCGCCTCGACGCTGCCGAACATTTACAATGAGGAGCAATTGCGCGAGTTCGCCGCCGCGCCCGACTGCCCGCCATTGACCGACGAGGAAATGGACCGCGTCGCCGCGCTCTACGCGAACCGCTTCGGCCTGGAGGAAGAGCCGTCGAATTTCAAGGGCACCATGCAACTGCCCGAGCCGGCGGCGGCTGCCTGAGGGCGCCGACTTATCGCCTCATCGCATCCACGGCGGCGTCCTATGAGAATCAGGCTCCTCTTGACCGCGCTCCTTTTCCTCCCGCTCGCCGCGTTCCTGCCGGGCTGTGACCGGTTATTCAGCCAGAAAGGCGACGAGGCGCTCGGCATGGCGCAGGAGAAGGAGAAGGAAGGGGATTACCAGGCCGCAATCCAATGGTACGAGGCCTCGCTCGACGGCACGCCGCGCACCGCGGAGTCGGATTACAGCATGGCGCTCATTTACGACGACAAGCTGAATAACCCCATCGCCGCGCTCGATCACTACCAGCGCTATCTCGAACTCACGCCGAGCGGCCCGCACGCCGCCGATGCGCGGAGCTTCGCCGATCAGGATAAGTTCAAGCTCGTCAATACCTTGTCGAACGGCAACTTCATGCCCCAGCAGGACGCCGCCCGGCTGAAGAATCAGAACTTCGAGTTGCAGGAGGATTTGACCGACGCCCGCAATCAAATCGCCTCACTCCGTGCGGAGATCGCGCAAAATCCCGGCGCGCTCACCGGCTCCGACCCCGTCCCGCACGGCGCGCGCACTTACGAAGTCCAGCCCGGCGACACGCTCAGTTCCATCTCCCGCATGTTTTACAACACCACCGCCCGCTGGCGCGACATCCGCGACGCAAACATCGAGAAACTAGGCGGCTCCGTCAGGCTGAAGGTGGGAATCGTGTTGGTTATTCCGAAGGAATAACGGCGAGCTTCCGGCATTTATTGGAAGATAGTCGATGAGAAGAACGAGAAATGAATCGCCCCTACAAGGCTGGCCGATTTGGGCGGGATTGTCCTGGGGCGCTGCTCCAGGCTATTATGAGGATGGGCCTTTGGCCCTCTGGAAAAGGGGCTCCATTTATACTTAGTATCCCCTAACGGGCGTTCGAGAGCAGGTACATGCTAAGTTCGGGGTCCAATTGTCCCTCCGTTGGCGCATAGCGGCCATGAGCTTGCCGGACCAGATAGAGACGAAATCCCTGCTTCAGTTTCGGATCGAAAGAAACAAGCCAGGGGCCATTGGGAACTTGCATTCCATCGGCCCGGTAATGGTGAAGGATCAGCGTCTTTCCGGCCAGCGCACCTTTGAGAACGGCGATGACCGCGAAGGTCGTTTCGACTCCAATTACGCGCTGATCATGAAAACCTGCCACGGGGAGGGGCCCGTGTTCCTTCGTATCCCCGGTCGCAATGGGGGTGGCAATGACAACTAGGTTCGACTTATTGAAAAGCTCCTGCTGAGACCATATCTGGATCATTCGGGCGTCAACAATTCTTGAGGAAACAAGGAATGATAAGGCCGCACAAACTGCCACAAGTTTTCGGTAGCGCATGGATTATCTCGAAATCTGGGTCTTTGTTTCCTTCGCTCGCTTCTGTTCAATCCTCAAGGCCCCACTTACTCGCTCAAGTCATTCACCGCGTCGATCAATTGCCTGATCCTTCCGTAATGCCGCTGGTCGGGCGTCAAGATCAGGCGCGGCAGCGAGGCGAGTTCCGGCTCGTTCTTTTCCTCCGGCAGCGCCGCGCTTTGCTCGATTCGGCCTTGCAACAGGATGTCGGAGAATTCCGCGTTCATCTTTTCAATCGCCGCCGCGGACAATTGCTTGTTCATCCGCACCACCATTCGCTTCCCAACCCAGCGATAGGAAACGAAATTCTTATAGAACCGGACGATCTCCGCAATCGCCCCGTCGATATTATCCGTCATTTTGAAGAAGGTGAAATCAGTCTCCCCGATCATTCCCACCTTCAGCAGGTAGTCGCTCAGGAACGCGAACCATGTCCTCCAGTAATTGCCGCCTGGCGAATCGATCAGCACCAGCGGAAAGATGCGCCCCTTGCCCGTCTGCATGAGCGTCAGCACCTCGAAGCACTCGTCCATTGTCCCAAATCCTCCGGGGAAGAGCGCCACCGCGTGCGTTTCCTTCACAAAATTCAACTTCCGCGTGAAGAAGTAATTGAAATTGATCAGCTTCTCATCCCCGTCGATCACCTCGTTCGCCTTTTGCTCGAACGGCAGCCGGATGTTCAGCCCGAACGATTTCTCCCGTCCCGCCCCGCGTTGCGCCGCGCCCATGATGCCGTCCCCGCCGCCCGTGATGATCATGTAGTCGAGCGCCACCATCTTCCGCGCGAATTCCTCCGCCGCCGCGAACGACGGATCGCCCGGCCTCGTCCGCGCGGAGCCGAACACGACCACCTTCTTATACGCCGCGTAGGGCGCGAAGACCCGCGCCGCGTAGCGCAGCTCCCGCAGCGCCCGGTTGGTCAACTTCAGGTCCGCCGTGGTGATATTCTCGCGCCCCATCTTCAGCGCGGTCACGATCATCTCCCGGATCAGGTCGCTCGACCGGTTGCAGCCCCAGTCCTCGACCAGCGTCCGGATGCGCTCGTCAAAATCGTGATCGCCGATCGATCTCGGCTTGCTTGGCAGGGCGTAAATGCCGCCCGCGGTAAAATCTGCCATATACGCAAAGCATTCATGCGTACGGCGCGCGAGGCCAGAGGAAATTTCGCCTCCCGCAGGGGCCCCGAAGGGGTCGCCGGAAATAAGCCAGGGGCGAAAGCCCCCGGTAAGCCGCGAATTCCGTCACGCCAGGCACGTGCGGAAGAACGGCGGCGGCGATCCGCCAACCTCTATTCTCGGCGCTCGACAGGGCAGGGGGGAACCGGAAAACTCCCGCCAAAATGATCGTTGTCATCCGGCCAAACACGCCGCGCGAGAAAATCGACGAAGTCATCTCCGAGGTCCAAAAGCTCGGCTACGACGCCCGCGCCATCTTCGGCACGGAGCAGACCGTCGTCGCCGCAATCGGCGATGAGCGCACCCATCACACGCTCGAGTCCCTCCTCGTCCTCCCGCAGGTCGAGAACGTCCTCCGCGTCCAGAAGCGCTACAAGCTCGCCAGCCGCGAATCCCGCCCGCAGGAGACCGTCGTCAATATCGACGGCGTCCTCGTCGGCGGCCCGCATTTCTGCATGATGGCCGGGCCCTGCTCCGTCGAGAGCGAGGAGCAGCTCCTTTCGACCGCCCGCCTCGTCAAGTCCGCCGGCGCCACCCTCCTGCGCGGAGGCGCTTACAAGCCCCGCACCTCGCCCTACGAATTCCGCGGCCTCGGCAAGCCCGGCCTCGCGCTGCTCGAGCTCGCTCGGCGCGAGACCGGCCTGAAGATCATCACCGAAGTCCTCAGCGTCCGCGATGTCGATCACGTAGCCGCCGTCGCCGACGTTCTTCAGATCGGCACGCGCAACGCGCAGAATTTCGAGCTCCTCATCGAGGCCGCCCGCACGCGCAAGCCCATCCTTCTCAAGCGCGGCATGAGCGAGCGCATCGAGGAATGGCTCCTCGGCGCCGAGTACATCCTCGCGGAGGGAAACCCGAACGTCCTCCTCTGTGAGCGCGGCATCCGCACCTTCGAGACTTACACCCGCAATACGCTCGACCTCGCCGCCGTCGCCATCGCGAAGAAAGAATCGCATCTCCCCGTCATCGTCGATCCCAGCCAGGGCGCGGGCCGCGCCGACCTCGTCCGCATGCTCTGCCGCGGCGCGGTGGCGATGGGTGCGGACGGCCTGCTCATCGAGGTCCATCCCAATCCCGCCGAGGCCTTGAGCGACGGCCAGCAGCAGGTCGATTTCAACCTCTTCAAGGCGATCATGTCCGATCTCCCGCCTTTCCTCGAAATCACCGGCCGCAATCCGCTTCCGGCGCCACGCGCATGAACCGCCTCCCGGAACTCTTCGAGAGCAACCGCCGCTGGGCCGCGAAGATGAGCAAGGATCATCCCGGCTTCTTTGCGATGCTCTCCCGCCAGCAGGCGCCGAAGTACATGTGGATCGGCTGCGCCGACAGCCGCGTTCCGGCCAATGAAATCGTCGGCCTGCTCCCCGGCGAAATTTTCGTCCATCGCAACGTCGCGAATATCGTCGCGCCCTCCGATCTGAATTGCCTCGCCGCCGTCCAATTCGCCGTCGATGTGCTGAAAGTCGAGCATGTGATCGTTGTCGGCCATTACGGCTGCGGCGGCGTCCTCGGCGCGATGGAGAACGTCGAGCTGGGCCTCGTCGATCACTGGATCGCGCCCATCCGCGACGTGCTGGCGCATCACAAGGCGTCGCTCGCCGCGATCAAGGACGACCGCAAGCGCTACGACCGCCTTTGCGAGCTGAACGTCCTCGAGCAGGCGCGCAATGTCTGCCGCACCTCGATCGTCCGCTCCGCCTGGAAGCGCGGCCAGCGCCTCGCCATTCACGGCTGGATATACGATTTGAAAGACGGCCTCATCCGCGACCTCAATTTCTGCGTCAGCAAGCCGGAGGAGATTCCGACCTTGCCTCCCTGACAGGCTGTTGAATTCAACCACGGATTGCACGGATGGGCGCGGATTTAGAAAAACTCCCTCTACAATTTATCCGTGTAAATCCGTGTAATCCGTGGTCCATCAATTTCTCAACAAGCCGCTACACCGTCCGAGCAAACCGCGTTCGGGCGGCTCAAGAATCTCCGTGGCGTCATCAAGGACGGCCCGACGGAGGTATCCATCAATCCAAAGTACATGCGCGGCTTTGGCCGGTGATGGTTCTGATTCTTGAGACAAGCTTCCTCGCCGCGTGACTCCCACCATCGCGCCCCGCCGTTGAAGCTTACTCCTTCCGCCGCTCTTCCACGTACTCCGCGATCGTATTCACCGTCGCCAGCGCCTTTCGCGCCACGTCGGAGTTTGGCACGCTCACCCCGAAGCGTTTCTCGAGCGACACCACCAACTCCAGCGCATCGATCGAATCCAGCCCCAGCCCCTCCGGTCCGAAGAGCGGCGTGTCGTCGCCGATTTCCTCCTTCGGCTTCCGCAGCATCAGGCACTCGACCATCATTTCCTTGATTGATTCTTTCAGCTCGGGACTGGCCATCTCGGGGACGTGGTTAATCGATTGAAACGCCCGGCGGCGCAAGCCATTATTTTTCGCCGTGAAATCGCCGAAACAGCGCCTCGACACCCTCCTCGTCGCCCGCGGCCTGTTCGACAGCCGCGAGAAAGCTCGCCGCGCCATCATGGCCGGCGATGTCCTCGTCGCCGGCCGCCGCATGGACAAGCCCGGCGCCCAGGCCCCCGGCGACGCGGAGATCGCCGTGAAAGCCGGCCCGCGATTCGTCGGACGCGGCGGCCTCAAGCTCGAAGCCGCCCTGGACGCCTTTCGCATCGATCCCGCCGGCGCCCTCTGCCTCGATATCGGCGCCTCCACCGGCGGCTTCACCGATTGCCTCCTCCAGCGCGGCGCCGCGAAGGTGTACGCCGTCGATGTCGGCCACGGGCAACTCGATTGGAAAATCCGCTCCGATCCCCGCGTAGTCGTGCGCGAGAAGCTCAACGCCCGCCATCTCTCCCGCGCCGATCTCGACGACGCCCCCTCGATCTGCGTCATCGACGTCTCCTTCATCTCGCTGACTTTGATCTTGCCACCCGCCTTCGAGGTGCTAACTCCAACGGGCGTGATCGTTGCGCTGATCAAGCCGCAGTTTGAGTTGGGAAGGAACGAGGTCGGAAGCGGCGGCGTGGTCCGCGATCCCGCCGCCCACCGCGCGGCGGTCGCCAAAATCCACGATTTCGTCACCGGCGCGCTCGGCCGGAAGTGGGAAGGCGTCATCGAGTCGCCCATTGCCGGCGCCGATGGCAACAAGGAGTTCCTCGCATGTCTGCGCCCTTGATCGGCCTGGTGGCGCACACCGGCAAGCCCGGCGCTCTGGCAATGGCCAGCCGGCTGCGCGAGGAATTCGAACGCTGCGGCGCCTCCGTCCGCATCGAGGCGCACACCGCCAGGATGATGGGCCTGCCGGACGGCGAAACCACGCGCGAGCTCGCCGACGTGTGCGAAATCCTTGTCGCTCTCGGCGGCGACGGCACCATCCTCCAGGTGGTCCATGAGATGGGCGACAACCTCAAGCCCATCTTCGGCATCAATCTCGGCTCGCTCGGCTTTCTCACCTGCGTCAGCTCCTCCGCGGTCGAGCAAGCGGTCGAGTGCATCGTCTCCCGCCGCTACACCGAGACCCAGCGCGTCCTGATCGAGCTCGAACTGCGCCGCGGCGAGACCACCCTCGCGCGCCGCATCGGCCTCAACGACGCCGTGATCAGCCGCGGCGCCCTTTCCCGCCTGATCCGCCTCCAGACATGGATTGATGGCGCCGCCCTGACCGAGTACAACGCCGACGGCCTCGTGATCTCCACTCCCACCGGCTCGACCGCCTACTCGCTCGCCGCCGGCGGACCGATTCTCACGCCGGATTGCGGCGTCTTTGCCGTGACGCCCATCTGCCCGCACGTTCTCACCAATCGCTCGCTCATTTTCAGCGACGCATCCACCATCGTCGTCAGCCCGCGCGAGAATCAGGGCGAGATTTACGTGACTGTCGATGGCCAGGAATCGATGGCCATCTCCGCCGGCGACATGGTCCACATCCGCAAGGCGAAGCAGCGCGTCCCGCTCGCCGTCCTTCCGGGCGTCTCGTTCTTCGAGGTCTTGCGCCAGAAGCTGAAATGGAGCGGCACCGCGCTGTGATCACCATTGACGATATCCTTCGCCCTGAGCACATCGACCTGGACCTCAAGGCCGCCACCCAGGATGAGGCGATTCTCAGCGTCGCCTCGCTGCTCAAGGAAGATGACCGCGTCACGGATTGGGACGCTTTTTACAAGAGCCTCCAGACCGTCCAGCCCTGCCTCGCCGCGGCTGGCGGCGCCGGCATTTGCATCCCGCACGGCCGCACCGACTCCGTGACCGGCATGGTCATGAGCGCAGGGCGCTCCCACGCCGGCGTCATCGTCCCGGAGTCGGAATCGCCGGTTCACTTCATCTTCGTCATCGGCGTACCGCTCGCCCTCGCCGCCGATTATCTTCGCATCATTGGCGCGATGACCCGCATCTTCAAGGAATCCGGGCTCAAGACCCGCCTGCGCCGCGCGAAGAAGCCCGAAGAATTCCTGCGCCGCCTCACCTCTGCCGAAATGAAGCTCTGACTCTTTGCCTTCGCCCGACCGAAGGCGTATTCTCATCCTACTCGCCCACTATGAAGCCTCCCCGTTTTCTCCTTCTCCTCCTCTCGGCCCTCCTTCTCGCCGGCTGCGCCACGGTCAGCCAGTCGGACCGCGCCACGCTCCAGGCGCACAACGTCCCCGTCAATCTCTATAACAAGATGCTGCAGGGCGACCCGCTTTCCCTCGAGGACGTGATCGTCCTCTCGCAAAGGGGAGTGCCGCCGGGATTGATCATCCGCTACATGGATGACATGGGCACCGCCTACCGGCTTCGCAAGGTCGATGTGACCCGCCTCCGCTCCGCCGGAGTCGAT
>Ga0206866_1091_pt1 | contig 19790 bp, 18 predicted proteins | sample Alteio_BWOrgCont_40_FD_152626 | JGI IMG/M metagenome (GOLD analysis project Ga0206866, IMG submission 152626) | Enriched cells from forest soil in Barre Woods Harvard Forest LTER site, Petersham, Massachusetts, United States -... | ecosystem: Environmental > Terrestrial > Soil > Temperate forest >... | reverse complement strand
GCGTTCGATTTCCCCGGGCTGGTCGAGGAGGGAGAAAATTTCGCTGCTCAGGCGGTCGGGCGTGAGCTCCGGCTCCGGAATCACGCGGCCTGCGCCGGCGCGCGCCATCTCCTGGGCGTTGCGCAACTGGTGGCTGTCGGTGGCGTGCCCAAAAGGAATAAAGATGGCGGCGCGTCCGGAAGCGGCAATTTCCGCCGCGGTGATGGCGCCGGCTCGGCAGACGATGACGTCCGCCCAGGCGAAGCGCTCCGCCATGTTCGTGAGAAAGGGCACAACCTCCGCTGGATACTCGCGCCGCGCATATGCGGTGCGAACCGCATTATAGTCGCGTTCGCCGGTCTGGTGCACGATGGCCAGATCTTTTTTTCGCGCGGCCAGGCGGTCCATGGCGTCGACCACGGTGCGATTGATGGCCAACGCGCCCTGGCTGCCGCCGGTGATGAGCAGGCGAAATGGTTTTTGCGGAGTTCGCGGCGCAATCCCGAAGAATTCAGTACGCACGGGGCACCCGGTGACCACCGCTTTTTTACCCCAGGCTCGCGCGGAAATGTCGTAGCCGGTGGCGATGCGCCTGGAAATCTTCGCAAGCACACGATTGGTGAAGCCCGGCTCGGCGTTGGGCTCGAAGATTACGTTGGGTACTCCGCTCAACCACGTCGCGAGCAGCATCGGACCCGCCGCGTAGCCTCCGACTCCGAAGGCCGCGACGGGTTTGTGCTTGCGGAGTACGCGGAACGCATCGGCTAAGCCTGGCCCGAGCATGGCGAGATTCTTTACCAGCGTTGCGCCACCTTTACCTTTGAGCCCCGCAACGCGCAATGTCTCCAGCGGCAGCCCGGCTTGCGGCACCAGCTTCGTCTCGATTCCGCGTTGCGTTCCGACTAACACGACGTCTCGCTCTTTCCCTCGTGACATCCATTCGCGCGCGATGGCCAGCGCAGGAAAAACGTGGCCGCCCGTGCCACCGCCGGCGATGAGCAGCTTCATGGCCGGCGCTTCCACCAAGTAGGATCGATCACCATGCAGTCTCCCGGACTTGCTGCGAAATATTCAGGAGCACGCCGGTGGCCAGCAGCATCACCAGCAAACTGGAACCGCCGTAGCTGACAAACGGCAGCGGAATTCCTTTCGTCGGTACCATGCCGAGCACGACGGCAAAATTAATCAGCGCCTGGCACAGCACCATGGCTGTGATTCCGAGCGCGAGCAGCCGCCCAAATCCGTCTGGCGCTCCGAAGGCCGCGCGCAATCCGCGCCAGCCATACACTACGAACAGCGCGATGACAATCACCGCGCCGAGAAAACCCAGCTCTTCGCAAATGACCGCGTAAATAAAATCGGTGTGCGCTTCCGGCAGATAAAAAAGTTTCTGCTTACTCTCCATCAAGCCGACGCCGGTGAAGCCGCCCGAGCCGACGGCGATGAGCGATTGCAGCAATTGAAAACCGGAGCCTTGCGGATCGGAACCCGGATCGAGAAAAGCTGTGAGCCTCGCCTGCCGGTAGGTAACGTGGGTGATAAGCAGATAAAGGATGGGCAATGCCGCAGCGGCTCCGGTGACCAACCACTTCCAGGAAAGCCCCGCAACAAACAGAATGGCTGCCGTGACCAGCACGATGTCGATTGAGGTCCCGAGATCAGGCTGCAGAAGAATTAGCACGACGCAAACAAGAATCGGTCCGGCCGCGGGCAGAATGGTGTGCAAGAAATCCTCTTTGCGGAATTCCATCGACGAAGCGCCACGGCGCTTCAAATCCAGAAACCACGCCAGATAGAGAACGACAGCGAGTTTCGCTAGCTCTGACGGCTGAATATTCACCGGACCAAACTTGATCCAGCGATGTGTGGCGTGCGACTTATCCAGGAAAAAGGCGCCCACCAGCATTAGCAAGACGAGGAAGATGGTCGGGTAGACGACGGCGGGCTCGCGCAAGCGGCGATAATCGGTGCGCATCAAGGCAAACATGCCGAGCAGTCCGAGGAGTAGCCATGCAGCCTGCCGCACCAAAAAAATGTATGAGCGCCCGTACTGTTGATCCGCGGTGACCGCCGAAGCGCTGTAAATCATCACCGAGCCGAGCAAACACAGCACCAGCGTCACTCCAAACAGCCAGCGATCATTTTCAAGGCGCCTGGGCATCTATGCTCACCTCCGCGCCGAAGTTGCGCCGCGATTTGTGTTCGGCAGCTCGTTCGCGCGCAGCTCCAGTTCGTGCACCAGCGCTTTGAACACGCGTCCGCGATGCTCGTAATTTTGAAATTGATCGAAGCTCGCGCACGCAGGAGCCAGCAGGACGACATCGCCCGCGCGCGCGGCTTGCGAGGCGATTCCCACGGCGTGGTCGAGAGTACTAGCGCGCTCGATGGCCACGCTGCCGAAAATCTGGCTCTCGATTTTGTCCGCGGCTGCTCCAATCAGCAGTGCCAGAATCGCTCTTTCGCGCAACGGCGTTTGCAGCACTGTGTAGTCGCTGCCCTTATCCTTGCCGCCGAGAATCACCAGAATGCGGCCCGGAAACGAATCCAGAGCTTTCAGCGTCGCGTCGACGTTCGTCGCTTTGGAATCGTTGTAGTAGCGCACGCCGTTGATCTCGCCCACGAATTCGAGGCGATGCTCGACGCCGGCAAACGAGCGCACGCCTTCCGCAATCGCTTTGGCGCTTGCGCCTGCGATTCGCGCGGCAGCAATCGCGGCGAGCGCATTCTCGAGATTATGCGCACCCGGCAGGGGCACATCTTCGCGCTTGAGCACGACTTCTTCCTTGCCGTCAGTGCGAAACACAATATCGTCGCCGCGTAGGAACGCACCCTGCGCCGCTCGCTGCTTGCGACTGAACCAATACACATGCGGGCGCGTGGGCGCGAGCGGCGTGGTGCCGGGATCATCGGCGTTCAAAATCGCAAAGTCTTCTTCGCGCTGGTTCTCAAAAATGCGCGCCTTGGCTTTGCTGTACAGCTCCATGCTGTGATGGCGGTCCAAATGATCCGGCGTGAGATTGAGGAACACACTGATGTCCGTGCGAAATTCCAGAATGAGCTCGAGCTGGAAACTGCTCAGCTCTACTACGGTCACCGTGTCGTGGGTCATTCGCTCGACGCAGGAAATCAGCGGCGTGCCGATGTTGCCGGCCAGAATGGTGGGATATTCCGCGGTCCGCAAAATGTGCTCGACCAGCGAAGTTGTCGTGGTCTTTCCGTTCGAGCCGGTGATGCCGATGAGCTTGCCCTGCCGAAACCGGTACGCGAGTTCGATCTCGCTCCAGATCGTGACGCCTTTCGCTCGCGCGACTTGCAGCAGCGGCGCGTCCGCGGGCACTCCCGGACTGGGAATGATGAAATCTTGCTCCAGGAAAGTTTTTTCCTGATGCCCGCCAAGCTCCAGAATCACGTTTGTCGCCCGCAGTTTGTTGCAGATTTCTTCACCGATTTCAGTTTCACTGCGCGAATCGGTGGCCATGACCCTCGCCCTGCGTGCGGCGCAGAACGTCGCCGTCGCTACTCCCGTGCGCGCCAGCCCGACGACCAGCACGCGCTTATTTTTCAACTCCACCGGCCCCGGCATGCTTACCTCAATTTCAAAGTCGTCAACGCAAACAGAGCAAACACCAGCGCCACAATCCAAAAGCGCACGATCACCTTCGATTCGCTCCAGCCCAGCAATTCAAAATGATGGTGAATGGGCGCCATGCGGAAGATGCGTTTGCCGCGCAGCTTGAACGAACCGACTTGCAGAATCACGGACACCGCTTCGACGACGAAAATTCCGCCCACAAAAAAGAGCAGAATCTCCTGCTTGATGATCACCGCGATGACGCCGAGCGTTCCTCCGAGCGACAGCGAACCCACATCGCCCATAAAAATTTCGGCGGGATGCGCGTTGTACCAGAGAAATCCCAGGGAAGCGCCCACCAGCGCGCCGCACAAAACGGTCAGTTCGCCGACACGCGGGATGTACTGAATCTCGAGATACGTCGCCCAGCGATAGTTGCTGCTCACGTACGTCAGCACGGTCAAAGCGCCAGCGGCAATCACCGTGCACCCGATGGCTAAGCCGTCCAGGCCGTCGGTCAGATTCACCGCATTGGAAGCGCCGGCAATCACGATGGAAACGAAAATCAGAAACGGCACGAAGGCCAGCGGCCATAAGTGTGGTGATTTCAGCAGCGAATGGACGACCAGGTCCGGATGAACGCGCTTCAGGAACGGAATCATAAGCTCGGTGGAGTAGGCGCTGCGCGTGGCAAGAGCCAGCAGCCCGATCCCGACAATTGAGCTCACAAAGATCTGCAGCAGAAATTTGTTCTTACTGCGGAGTCCGAGATTCTGCTGCTTGGAGACTTTCGCGTAATCGTCGACAAACCCGATGGCCGCGAACGCCAGCAGCGCGAAGAGCGTCAGCAGCACAAAGCCGTTGGTCAGATCCGCCCAGAGCAGCGTGGGCACCATGGTGGAAAGAACAATCAGCACTCCGCCCATCGTCGGCGTGCCCGCCTTTTTCTGGTGATTCTGCGGACCTTCTTCGCGAATGTACTGGCCAATCTGCAGCTCTCGCAGCTTGCGAATCAGCCAGGGCCCAAAGACGAAAGCCAGAAACATGGCCGTCAGGCTGGCATAGACCGTGCGAACAGTGATGTAGCGAAACACGTTGAACGGACTGAAATATTTCTGCAGAACGTGGTAGAGAAGGTAGTAGAGCATTTAGTGCCGGACCTTCTCTGTGCTGGCGAGCTCCGGCGCGTGGACGGCGATCAAGCTCTCAACGATGCGCTCCATCTTCACGCCGCGCGATCCTTTCACCAGCAGCAAATCTCCCGGCGCGACAAAGTCTGCAAGGAACTTAGCGGCTTCTTCGGATGACGCAAAGACTTTAGTCTGCACACGGAGCACGCCCGCGGCTACCGCGCCTTCCACAATCTGCGCGGCATCGCCTTCGACGCCCACGACCCAATCGATCTTTCCGGTTTCCGCCGCAAACTTGCCGGCTTCGCGATGGAGCTGCGCCGAGGTCGCGCCGAGCTCGCGCATTTCTCCAGCGGCCAGAATCCGCCGGCGATAGTTGGGCGTGGCCGCCAATACCTTGATCATCGCGTGCAGCGCCGCAGGACTCGAGTTGTAACTGTCGTTGATCAGCGCCGCTCCGTTGGTAAAGCGCAACAATTCCCCGCGCATCGCGGGCGCATGCAAAGTGCGGAAGACACTTTGTGCTTCCGCGGCACCAATTCCCCAAACGCTGGCCGCTGCCAACGCCGCCAGCGCGTTGGAAATGACGTGGCGCCCCGGCAACGCTAACTCCAGCCGCGTGCGCTTTCCGTTTTCCACCAAAACAAAAGCTGAGCCCAGTGCGCCGCGATCTTCAATCGCTTCCGCCCGATAGTCCGCGGCGTTGTCGATCCCGTACTTCAGCGCGCGTCCCGGCGCATGCGAAGCAAACGCCGCCACCAGCGGATCGTCCGCGTTCAACACGGCAACCGAATCGCGCCCGTTCAATCCTTCAATCAACTCGCGTTTGGCCAACGCAATTTCCTCGACCGACGCAAAAAATTCCAGGTGCGCCGGCGCGACCCGCGTGACCACGCCAACGTCCGGCTTTGCGATCGCGGCAAGCTCCTGCAGCTCATACCGCCGAGACATGCCCATCTCCAGCACTGCCGCGTCGTCCTCTTCTTCCAGCCGAAACAGCGTAAGCGGCAGCCCGTACGCGTTGTTGAAATTGCCCTCGGATTTCAAGACCCGTAGCTTCGCGCCCAGCAGCGCCGCCAGGATCTCTTTTGTGGTGGTCTTGCCCACGCTGCCCGTGACACCGGCAATTTTCTTGCCCCAGGCAAGGCGCACGGCGGTCGCGAGCCGGTGCAGCGCGCGAAGGGTGTCGTCCACAACAAGGCAGGAGACGCGCAGCGCATCCGGGAATAGCCGCGCGCGCGATTCCGCCACCACTGCGGCCAGCGCTCCGCGCTGGACAGCCGCAGCCACATGATCGTGTCCGTCGTGACGCGGTCCGTGGATGGCGAAGAACAGCTCTCCAGCACGTATCGTGCGAGAATCAATCGAGACGCCGGCCACCCGGGCCAAGGGGTCGAGCCCCGCCCCAAGCGCAGCCAGCATCGGCTCAGAAATCCGTAGAAGCGTCCACCGCATAAGTTCCTCAAAGAGCTGGCGTTACGAAGATACCGCGCGCGTCGGTCAGTTTTCACCGTTTTGAGGGCTCCTCCTTAGTAAGGGTAACTACAGCTCGAAGCGCCTCTCTCCCGCTATGGATAAAGCGCGCTACGTGCCAAACCCTGGGCCGCTTTCCGGCCGGTCGAATCCACGTTCGCGGAGCGCGCGGCACGCCACTTCGCGGTCGTCAAATTCCAGTGTGCGGTCCGCGAGAATCTGGTAATTCTCGTGGCCCTTCCCGGCCAGCAGCAGGATGTCTCCGGCGCGCGCTTCGTCGATGGCCAGACCGATGGCTTTTTCGCGGTCAGGCTCAATCATGTACTTGCCGTGCGTTTTTTGCAGGCCAACCACGATGTCGCTGATGATTTTCAGCGGGTCCTCGCTCCTGGGATTGTCGCTGGACAAAATGGTGAGGTCGCTGAGGCGCCCCGCGACTTCGCCCATCACCGGGCGCTTGGTGCGGTCCTTTAGTCCGCCGCAGCCGAACAATGTGATGATTCGGCCTTTGGGATTCAGCTCCCGCGCGGTGCGAATCAGATTTTCCAGCGCATCATCCGTGTGTGCGTAATCGACAACCACCAAGAATGCCTGGCCCATAGCGATGGGCTGGAACCGGCCGGAAACATTCTTAAGACTGCGAATGCCGGCCGCGATGACTTCGTTAGAGAGGCCCAGGGCCTGCGCCGCGCCAATCGCGGCGAGAATGTTGTAAACGTTGATGCGCCCCACCAGCGGGGACTCGATGTCGATTTTGCCGTTGGGCGTCTGCGCCGTGAACGACAACCCCGAAAAAGTCAGCTGAAATTTCTTGGTAGTAAGCTGCGCCCCGGAATTTAGACCGTAGGTGACCGCATTTTTCGCCAGGCCGGCCAGGCGTCTTCCATATTCGTCGTCGGCGTTGAGCACCGCGGTGTCTGGCGCGCCCGCCCCAGTGCCCTTAAAAAGCCGCAACTTGGCTGCGAAATAATCGTCAAATGTTTTGTGATAGTCCAAGTGCTCGCGCGTGAGATTGGTGAAAACAGCCGCCGCAAAATGGCAGCCCCACAAGCGATCCATCGCCAAGGAGTGCGAACTCGCTTCCAACACGCTGTAGCGCCCGCCGGCATCGCGAATTTCCGCAAAAAATCCCTGCAAGTCCACCGATTCCGGCGTCGTGTTTGGCGCAGGATAATCGCCCAGCGGCGTGTGGTAGGCAATCGTGCCGAAGAGGCCGGTCTTCGCTCCGGAAGCCTTGATGATGGCATCCATGAGCGAAGTCGTCGTCGTCTTGCCGTTTGTGCCGGTCACCGCTACGAGCTGGAGTGCCTTGGCGGGATGCCCGAAGAAATTCGCCGCCGTGATGGCCAACGCCTTGCGCGCATGCGCCACACGGATCCACGCCACGCTGGACGGCATCGTCGCGGGCGGCACGTCTTCACTGGCAATGGCCACCGCCCCGCGCGAGACCGCGTCCCGAATAAAAGTATTTCCGTCCGCCTTGGCGCCATGCAGCGCAAAAAAAAGCGCGCGCGGCTGCACCTTGCGAGAATCGCAAGCCACCTGGCGAATGTCCAGGTCACCCGCGTTCGCGGGCACGCTGGCTTCGACCCCGGCAAACAAGGCGCTCAACTTGTTACTTTGACCGGCAATGCGACCCGGCATGGAATGGCCTCGTTCATTGTTCGCATGCGCCGCGGTTGCGTCACTTTTTTTCTCTTCCGTGTGCGGCAATCCGATACTCATCCTAGTGTCTGGACCTCGCGTGCGCCTTGGCGGGCTTCGCCGGCACCGGAGTGCCGAACTGCACGGTCACCTTTGCGCCGCGCCGCACCTGGGTCCCAGCCTCCGGACGTTGTTCTACAGCAAGATTGCTTCCAACCAGCAGCGGCTCGAGCCCGAGGCGCAAACAAATCTCAGTGACCTCGCGCATCGTCTTGCCGGAAAAGTCAGGCAAGGAGATGTCGCCGCCCTCGTCGGCAGTCATGGTCACTTCGGGAGCGTGAGACTTGGGTTCAGGCTCTGCTTGGTTGGACGCTGCGGGAGGCGCGTCGGGCTGCCCGGAGAAATCCGTGGGCGAGAAATCCTCCAGGGTCGCCGCTTCGCCTGCGATTTGGCGCTTGTACGCGGCTTGCATCAGCCGCGGATTCAACGGCACATCGCGCGGCGCATCGAGATACGAGAGTACCCGCTCGGCAACGCGCTTGAAAACAGGAGCGGCAACCTGGCCGCCTTCGTGCAAACCGACCGGCGAATCGAGCGAAACCAGGATGCTCACCGCCGGATTGCTGATCGGCGCAAAGCCGGTGAAGGAAGCGATCAGTTGCGTCGGCGAGTAGCGCCCGGTCGCGGGATCGATTTTCTGCGCCGAGCCAGTCTTGCCCGCTGCCGTCCACCCATCGAGACGCCCCAGCTTACCAGTGCCGTTCAGCACCACTCCTTCCATCAACCGGCGCAATGTCGCCGCCGTTTCCGGACGAATGACGCGCTTGGGTTCAGCAGCAGAAAGCGCAGCAGGCGTCGCCAGCACTTGCTCGCCGCGCTTTATCTGCTGCACCACATGCGGTTTGATCAGCAAGCCGCCATTGGCGATCGCGGAAACCGCGGTAATCAACTGAATCGGCGTAACGCCAATCTCCTGCCCCATTGAAACCGAGCCAATGGAAATCGCGCTCCAATTTTCCAGACGGTGTAATAGCCCCTTGCTTTCGCCCGGGAGGTCCACGCCTGTCGGTGTGCCAAAGCCAAACGCGCGAATGTATTCGTAGAATCGCGGCGCGCCCAACCGCACGGCAATCTTGATCGCGCCCACGTCGCTCGATTGCGCCAGAATGTCCGCGACATTCAGCAATCCGAACGGTTTGTGATCGCGAATGCGGTGTCCTGCGATGTAAATCGCCCCATTTTCGCAATCGAAGACTTCGCTTGGCCGCGTGATGTCCTGGTCGAAAGCCGCGGCCAGCGTAATCAGCTTGAACGTCGATCCCGGCTCGTACAGCGCACTGACCGCGCGATTCATCCGCGATTCCGCAGGCACCTCGCTCGCGACGTTAGGATTGAAGCGCGGCCAATTGGCCATGGCCAGAATCTCGCCGGTGTTCGGGTTCATCACGATGACGCTGCCGGCCACCGCGTGCGTCTTCTCGATGGCACCAAGCAGCTCGCGCTGCGCGATGTACTGAATCTTTTCGTCGAGCGTCAGCACCACGTTCGCGCCGCGTTCGCGCTGCGCTTCGCCGCCATCGAACCAGCGCTGTCGCGCGTCCGCCATCACCACAATTTTTTCGCTCTTGCTGCGAATCTGGCTGTCCAGCTCGTACTCGATCCCGGCCAGCCCCTTTTCGTCCGGATCGACAAAACCCAGAACATGCGCGGCCAAATCGCGCTTCGGATAAAATCTCTGGTTTTCATCCTGGAAATAGATGCCCTTGAGATTCAGCCCTTCAATCGCTTCGACTTTTTCGGGCGGCAGCTTGCGCGAAATCCAAACAAATGAGCGCGACGAAGCCATACGCGTCTCCAGCACGTCTTGCGGCACGCCCAGCACGCCCGAGAGCAGCCGCGCGGCCAGCGATTCGTCCGCGATTTCCACGGGCACCGCAAACGCCGACTTCACCGGCACGCTCATCGCCAGCGCGCGCAGGTTGCGGTCGTAGATGATTCCGCGCTTTGGTGTGATTTCGATGGTGCGCTGTTGTTGCCGCTGCGCGCGCGCCAGATACTCGCCGTGCTTGATCAATTGCAGGTAGGAAAGCCGCCCGAGTACTCCCGCGGTCCACAGCAGAGCCACGCCAGCGACCATCAGCAAACGGACGTGGACTCGATTTTGTCGCATGACGGTTCAGGTCGGCAAGCGCTCCGGTCGGAAGTTAATTTGAGTTGCTGAAATCCTGAGCGGCGGAAAAAAGCCGCATATTACTGAGCACGGCTTGCATGAACGTAACGTACCGCCGCCACTTCCGCCCCCGCCGGAGCATCATACTCCTGCACTTGCGTCGGCAGCGGCTCCGTCAAACCGAGTTGACGCCGCGCAATCACGTCGATGCGTCGCGGATCGCGCAGTCCCTCGATCTCCAGCCGCAACTCCGAATTGAGCGCGGACATTTTCGTTTGCCGAGCCCTCATATCCTCGAGCTGAAAGCTCAGATCGATGCACCGGAAATGCTGGTACACGTAGAACATCAGAAACACCGCAATCACCGCGCCCCAGCCTGCCGTGCGATAGAAACCCAGCATGCGCGCCGGCTCCGCATGCCGCACCAGCCGTGAATTGTCGATCCGCTTCACGGTGTGGAACTCCGTATGCGGCTTTTTCTTTCTTTTCCGCGTCATACTCAGACTCTTTCCGCGCACCGCAATTTCGCACTTCGCGAACGTGGGTTCGCCGAGATTTCCCTTTCGCTCGGCTGGATCACATGTTTGGTCAGCACCTTGAGCGTGCCCACACGCTCGCCTTGTTGAAACGCCTGCTTGACCTGACGGTCCTCTCCGGAGTGGTACGTCAGCACCACCCACCGCCCTCCTGAATTCAATGTAGCTGGGGTCCGAGAAAGAAACTGCCCGAGTTCCTCCATCTCTCGATTCACCGCTATCCGCAGCGCCAGAAACGTTTTTGTTGCGGGATGCAGTCTCTGCCTTCCCCATATCTTTCGGGCCCCAGCCACAACCGTTGCCAGGTGCGCGGTGTCGCGTATCGGCCGCGCTCGTACGATGGCCCTGGCGATCCTTCTGGAATCGTGCTCTTCGGCTTCCCGATAGAGCAGGTCGGCCACTTCTTTCTCCGACCAGCGATTCACAATCTCGTCTGCCGTCACTTCGTCACCTTCGGCGTCCATGCGCATGTCCAGCGGACCCGCCTCGCGAAACGAAAATCCCCGCGCGGCTTGATCAAGCTGCATGCTCGAAACTCCCAAGTCGGCCAAGACCCCGTCCACCCCGGGAATCCCCAACTCGCGCACGACCTCCGCAATCCTCGAGAACGGCGCCTGCCTCAGCGTCACCTTCGCCCCAAAGGTCTTCAGCCGCTCCCTCGCCAGCTCCAGCGCCTGTGCGTCCCGGTCCACGCTGATCAGCCGACCAGAGGTCAATCTCTCCGCGATGGCTGCCGAGTGCCCGCCGGCTCCCAGCGTTGCGTCTACGTAGAATCCGTCTGGCTTTAGGTCCAACCATTCCAGCACCTCATCCAACATCACCGGCGTATGTGGCGCAGCTCTTTTTTCTCGCCACTCACCACTCGCCACTCGCCACTTCCTAACTAAATCCCCAAATCTTCCAGCGCCTTGTCGTCCTCGCTCGTATACGGGTCGTTCTTCAAGCTATCGACAACGCGCGTGTGGTTCATCACCTCAAGATAATCGAGGTTCCCGAATACATCCACGTCGCCCTTCATCTGCGCCGATTCGCGCAACACCGCGGGAACCAAGACTCTGCCCTGCCCGTCGAGTTCGACTGTTTGCCCGTAATAGCTGGTGCGCATCAAGAATTTGCGCTTGACGCGGTTCTGCGAGCCCGCTTTCGCGAGCTTGTCCTCGATTTCCGACCAAACTTTCATCGGATAAATGCGCGCCGATTCGCCCGTAGGGCTGGTGATGTAAAACTGGCTGCCGTACTCCTTCAGGGCATCCAGAAACACGGCGGGTATCTTCAGACGACCCTTCTCGTCGACTTTCGCCGGACAGTTGCCCCGCAGCTTCATGCGCCCCGTCTTGAGCCGCCCCATCTTCGATCAATGGACGGCCCGCCAATAAGATGAAGTGGTATCGGATGCCCCGTTGCACCACAGCCCTCTATGACTGCCTACTTTGTTCTACGGAATTCTACTGCCGCCCACTTTGTCCCACTTTTCGCCACATCATAGGCTGCTTTTGGCCATTGTCAAGAGGAAAAAGCATGTACGCTCAAAAAAAGCTCCGCACCGAACTATGCGGGAATACGAGGAAAATCACCGCGACAGGTTGTGTTCGCGCGGTGCCGCAAAATCTATTCCTAGTGTTCTGCTTCTCGATGAGCAAACACTTATTTTGGAGGTCGCCGCGTGTTGCAGCTGCACCCTAACCCCACCCGCCGCCAAAGATTTCTCCTCTTCCTCTTTCCTGGCGCCCGTGCTATCCTGCCGGTTGTCGTTGAACTCCCTCAAGGAGCCCGCTCATGGAATGGGTTACCCCTCAGCACGAAGAGATCGACCTGAACTGCGAAATCAGCTCGTACGCCAACGCCGAGCTCTAACCTTCCAAGCACGCTCACGTAGCGCCCGCTGTTTGCTTACCCTGAGCTGCGAAGGGAAGCGGGCTCTTGGCATTTCATTTTTATTTCCGCCGTTGCACGGCCATCATCGATTGTTGTGTCTTCATGCGCGTTAAAATCCTTGGCTCCGCAGCGGGCGGCGGCTTTCCCCAATGGAATTGCTCTTGTGCGAATTGCCGGCGGATTCGCGAAGGCAGGCTGCGCGGCGTCGCACGCACGCAAACGCAAATCGCATTCTCCCCGGACCCTGACGCAAAAATCTGGTTCCTGGTATCCGCCAGCCCGGACCTGCGCGCCCAAATCCTCGCCACATCAGAACTGGCGCCGCAGGCCATGTCGCAAACTCACTCGCCAATCGCCGGCGTTTTCCTTGCGTCTCCCGACGTTGACTCCGTCATGGGACTCCTTCATCTGCGCGAGTTTCAATCCTTCTTCGTGTTTGCCGCCGCTGCGGTGCAACGGATTCTGAAAAAGGAAAACAAGATTTTTGCCGTCCTCGACCGCGCCGACCCTCCCCTGCAATGGCAAGTGCTTTCCAGCAAAGGACGCCTCGGTTGTCATCTCTCCGAAAGCCCCGGTCAAGCGCCAGCTTTCGTCTGTGTCACACTGCCGCTCGGCGGCTCTTATCCCGATTACGTCAGCGACGAGCTTCAGCGGACGCTTTCCGCCGACGAGGCTGCGCTTGGCTTTGTGTTCGAGCAAGACGGAAAAAGCGCTTTCATCGCACCCTCACTATCCGGACACAATTCCGAATGGACCAAAGCGGCAGCTTCCAGCGACCTCGTCTTGATCGACGGCACTTTCTGGAGCGACGAAGAGTTGATCAAAACCGGCCGCAGCAAAAAAACGGCTCGTGAAATCGGCCATTTGCCTTTATCCGGCACTGAAGGTTTGCTCGAGCAATTCCCGAAAAGCGCCAAGGGTCGAAAAATTCTGATTCACATCAACAACACCAATCCCATCCTCGATGAAGACAGTCCCGAGCATCGTGCCGTACTGGATGCCGGCTTCGAAATCGCCTACGATGGAATGGAATTCGAGTTATGACCATCGCGCCCGCCAAGTCGGACCGGCCACCGCTTTCCGAAGCCGAATTCATCGCCGGCTTTCACGGCATCGGAGAAGAGCGCTACCACCACAAGCATCCATTTCATCTGCTGATGCACGAAGGAAAACTCACGCGCGGGCAATTGCAAGCCTGGGCACTCAATCGCTACTACTACCAGAGCCGCATCCCCATCAAAGACGCCGCGATTCTCGCGCGCAGCGAAGATCCCGCCTTCCGCGTGGCGTGGCGCAAACGCATCCTCGATCACGATGGAGACGGCACACAGCCCGGCGGCATCGAAAAATGGTTGCGCTTGGTCGAAGCCACCGGCCTTCCCCGCGAGCGAGCGTTAAGCGGCGAAGGCATCCTCCCCGCCACGCGCTACGCCGTGCAGGCCTACGTTGATTTCGTTTCCACGCGCTCACATCTCGAAGCCGTCGCCTCTTCCCTAACCGAGCTCTTCTCGAAAAAATTGATCGTCCTGCGCATGGACCGTCTGCGCCAGCATTATCCCTGGCTATCCAGCGGTCTCGACTATTTCACCGGCCGCCTCACCCAAGCTCCCGAAGACGCCGACTTCGCGCTGACTTGGGTCGTGAAGCACGCCCACACGCGCGAACAGCAAGAGCAAGCGCTCGCCGCCCTCCGCGCAAAATGCGACATTCTTTGGGCCCAACTCGACGCCCTCTACTTCGCCTACGTAAATCCCGGCTGGCCTCCTCCCGGCGCCTTCGTCCCAACCCAGGAGCCTGCGTGACCCCGGATCCGAAGAGCAAACCGCACCTGGCCCCCGGCTGCCGCCTCGGCGAAAACAATCAGCAGCGCGTCCTGCTCATGCCCGAAAGCGCCCTGCGCCTCAACGGCCCCAGCCTCGAAATCGTCCAGCGCTGCGACGGCAAGCACACCGTCCAGCAAATCATCACCGAACTGCAGCAGATTTACTCGAAAGCAGAACCAAAAAAAGTAGAGACCGATATCCTCGACTACCTGACGCGCCTGCAGGACCAGCGCGCCCTGGACTTCGACCCGTAGCACCGACTTTTTTGGAGTGCGGCGGTCTTGCCGCCGCTTTCTCGATGTCAACGATTTGAAGGACTAAACTTCGTTTGAAAGTCATATGTACCAGCAAGTGTAGCGGCCGCCGACCGTGGCGGGCGCTTTTGGTCAAATGAGCACCGCGATTTCCAACCCGCTGGCTCTCATCGCCGAGCTAACCCATCGCTGCCCGCTGCACTGCGTCTACTGCTCCAACCCTCTCGAACTGCAAAATCGCGCCAATGAGCTCACGACGGAAACCTGGACGCGCGTCTTCCAACAGGCCGCGCAAATGGGCGTTCTCCAAGTCGACCTCACCGGCGGCGAGCCTCTCGCGCGAACCGACATCATCGAGCTCGTCCGCGCGGCCCGCACTGCCGGCCTTTACGTCAACTTGATCACCTCAGGCCTGCCGCTGGACGAAGCCCGCTTGGCCAAGTTAGTCGACGCCGGCCTCGATCACCTGCAGCTCAGCTTCCAGGGCGCACGCGAAGAAATCGCGGCTGAAATCTCTGGCACGAAATCACACGCGCAAAAGCTCCGCGTACTCGAATGGCTCAAGCAAGTTCGCGTCGCGGTAACTCTGAATTTTGTAATTCACCGCAGCAACATCGATCAAATCGAAGAAATGCTCGCCCTCGCGGAATCCTCCACCGCCACTCGCGTCGAATTCGCCAACGTCCAGTATTACGGCTGGGCCTTTGCCAATCGCGAACGCCTGCTGCCCACGCGCGCCCAACTCGATCGCTCCATCACAATTCTGAAATCAGCGGAAGAGCGTCTGCGCGGCAAAATCCGCGTCGAATATGTCGTGCCGGATTATTACGCGAAATATCCCAAGCCCTGCATGGGCGGCTGGGGACGCAAGCTCATGCTCATCACGCCCACCGGCGACGCGCTTCCCTGCCACGCCACGCAAATTATTCCAGGATTGCACTTTGAAAACGTAAAGGACCGCAGCCTGCGCGAAATCTGGGAAAATTCCGCAGCCTTCCAGAAATTTCGCGGCGAAGCTTGGATGCAAGAACCCTGCAAAACCTGTGACCGCCGCGAACAGGATTTCGGCGGCTGCCGCTGCCAGGCTCTGCTCCTGGCTGGCGACGCCTCCGCCACCGACCCCGTCTGCTCGCTGGCTCCAACACGCGGTAAAGTGGACGCCATCCTGGAAGCCGTGAACAAGCCATCCGCTGCGGAGCCTCTCGCCACTCCCGCCTGGCTCTATCGCCCCAATCCCGCATAACCACTTTCTCGTAGGGGCGCAGCATGCTGCGCCCCTAGCGCCCAGGCCTCATCACTAAGGCGCCGTTTTAATCCGTATGCGTAACGGCTGCCTCGGCCGGTGTCCGCAACCGCATCACCACGCGAAATAAAAAGACCAGACCCCCAGCGAGCACCAGCAAACCAAAAACTCCTAGCGTATACGGCGCACCAATCCGCTTCGCCACTCCGCCCGCCAGCAGCGACCCGATCGGCTGCACGCCCATGAACATCGTCGCGTACACCGCCATGATCCGCCCGCGCAATTCGTCCGGCACGCGGCTCTGAATAATCGTGTTCGTCGCAGCCATCTGCACCGTCGCCGAAAATCCCACCACAAAAAGCACCGCCATGGAAAGCCAGAACACGCGTGATTGCGAGAAAAGCACCAATCCGATCCCGCACATCGTGGAAGTCGCCGCAATCCAGCGCGCCAGCCCCTTGAACTCGGTGCGCGCGGCAAAGTGCAGCGCCCCGAGCACCGCGCCCACGCCTGCCGAGCTCATCAGCAAACCCAGCCCGCGCGCCCCGCCACGCAAAATGTCGTTGGCAAAAATCGGGAGAAAAACCGAATACTGCAGTCCCAGCAAGCTCAGCCAACTTAACAACAGCAGCGCCGAGCGGATCGGCACATCGCTCATCGCAAAGCGAAAGCCTTGAATCAAGCTTCGCAGCGGAGAGTCCGCGCTGGGCTTTCTCGTTACCGCTGGGAGTCGCATCGCCAGCAGCGCTAGGATCACCGCCAGGAAACTCACGCCATTCAGAAAGAAGCACCAGCCTTCGCCGATCCACGCGATTGCGAACCCCGCAACTGCTGGGCCCACCACGCGCGCACCGTTAAAAATCGACGAGTTTAATGCAATCGCATTCGGCAAATCCTCTTTCCCCACCATTTGCACCAGGAACGCCTGCCGGATCGGCACATCAAACGCGTTCACGATGCCTACCAGAAACGCGATAAAAATAACTACCCACGCGCCGCGCGCGTCGTGAATCGCCCCGGTCAGCGTCAGCGCCGCCAGCACAAATGCCAGGATCATCGCCGCCGTCTGCGTGGCGATCACGCCGCGATGGCGGTTGTACCGGTCCCCGACATATCCGCCGATCGAAGCCAGCAATAAAATGGGAATTTGATTGGCAAAACCGAAAACGCCCAGCAGCGCCGCGGAATTCGTCAGCTTGTAGACCAGCCAAAGCTGCGCGGTCGACTGCATCCACGTCCCGATAAGCGAAACAAGTTGCCCCGCGAAAAAGAGCTGGAAGTTGCGGTGCTGCAAAGCGCGGAAGCGCGTGGACACGAGCGGGAAATTCCTCCGTGAATTGGACGCGGCACGCCGTCATCCCGGCGCACGCAATCATTCACGATGACGTGCCCGGCCCGCCGTTGTCAATCCGCCACTCAAATCCTAACGAAGCCAAATTGCCATGTTTTACAGGAATGCCTTGCGGTGACATCAAGCAAGTCTCGGCCACAACCACAAGGCGCGTTGTCATCCTGAGGTCTCGGCGCTTTTCAGCCGGGCCGAAGGATCTCAACTGCTCCAAATTTCAAGTGGGGCGCGTTGTGGGGAGATAGAATCGCGAACGCTAAAACGAATTTTTCTTGTGAACGATGAAGACGGGCTACTGCTCTTGCGGCTGATCCGGCGCGCCCACATGCTGGTGGCTCAAATCCCGCAACATCTGCCGGTCTTCTTCGCTCATTCCGCGCGTAAAGTTCGGATCGCTCAGGTGCCGGTTGCGCGCAGACTCCGGCATGTTCTGCAGCACGCCCAGCCGCTGCTGAATGGCCCGCTGCCGGTCCGCAGGCAATTGCTGCCACCTCGGCAGCACGTCATTTTTGATGTGGTTTCGCTGCTCTGGCGTAAGCTTCTCCCAATTCTCGGCAGCTCTTTTCATATCCTGTTGTCTTTGGGGCGGCAACTGATTGAACTTCCTCTGATTTTCCGCCAAGCGGTTCCGTTCTTGCGGACTCATATTCCGCCAACGTTCCTGCACATTCGGCGGCGGAATCGCCGGCGCTTGCTGCCGATTTAGATTCTGCGCCCGGTCGTTGCCCCTATTGTTACGCCCGTAGTCCTGACCAGGGGTTCGTGTGCTTCCATTCATCCGCGAACGATCTTGACTCGAACGCTGCCTGTCCGCTTGCGCCGGTTGCCGATTCGCATTCCCGCCACGCGGTGAATTCTGCGGATGATACGACCCCGACGGCCGGTCATTCCGCGGCGGCCGGTTCGATTGCTGCGGCGCCTGCTGCTGCCTCGCGGGAGGCCGGTCGTTGGACGGGCGGTTCTGCGCACTCGCGCTAGGCGCCAGCAGCGCCGCGCTGAGTCCCAGCCCGCACAGCCAAGCTCCGAATTGGAATCGCTGCTTCATTGCACCTACATCGACTGGTTGCTGTCGGACTGGTCCGATTCATCGCTCTGCACCGGCTGCGGCAGCTCCGTCAGCGGCTCGAAATTCGCCAAAATGTCGTAGTTCTCCAGCACCGGCAGATCGTTCGGATCGACCGCCGCAACGGGATCATTCGACCCACCGTTGCCCGTGTTCACATTGCTCGGCCGCGACCCAACCCAAATCGTCGCCAGCAGCAGCACCGACGCCGCAAACGCCGCTCGCGGCGAAGGCGCAAACACCGCCCACCAACTCTGCTTCACCGGCTCCGCCGCCACGCGCGCTCGCACCCGCGCATCAAACGCGCCCGAAGGCTCGATCTGCGGCAGCTCGTCCAGCAATCCCGAGACCGCGCGAAACTCATTCACGCGCACCCGGCAAGCCGCGCACGTGGCGAGATGCGCTTCCACTTCGCGCTGCTCGCTCGCCGTCAGCCGTCCGTCCACAAACGGCATCATCTGTTTTTCCATCCGCCTGCAACTCATGTTTCCCATCCTCCTACTCCCAAACTCTTAAACTCTTCCGCTCAACCTTTCGCCACCAACGGCGCCAACTCCACTCGCAAGCTTTCATACGCTCGAAACAACAGCGACTTCAGCGCGCTCTCCGAACATGCCAAAATCTTCGCGATCTCTCCGTAATCCAATTCCTGATACTTGTGCAGCAGCACCGCCGCCCGCTGCTTCTCCGGCAGTTTGTCGATCGCGTGCCGTATCATGGCCTTTCGCGCTTCCTCCACCAGGTGCTGCTCGATGTCCGGATGCTTATCCGCCACATCCATCATCCGCTCGTCCCCGTCTTCCGCATCCGCGGTCACCGGCGCGTCCAGCGAAATCTCCATCCGCTGATGCCGCGTGTCGCGCAGCGAGTTCAGCGCCAGGTTCGTCGCAATCCGAAACAGCCAGGTCGTGAACTTCGCGCTCGGTACATAATCTGCTCTCGCCCGGTACACGCGGATAAAGACTTCCTGCGCCAGATCCTCCGCTTGCTCCCGGTTCCTCACCATCCGGTACAGGAAATTGACCAGAGGACTCCTGTAGCGCTGGAGCAGAAGCGCGAACGACTGTTCATCGCCCGCCTTCACGTCCAGCATCAGTTGGACGTCAGACCTGGCCATAGCCGCCACACTCTACCAAACCCTTGCGTTGTCAGAAAGTTGCGAAGAGAGGAAAAAAGGAAGCGAAGCTGCAGCGAATTTACACCCGCACTAACCACTGTAGAATCAACAAACTAGCCACACCCCCCAGCACCAGAAGCGCCGTCCGCCAACCCGGTTCCCGGTTCACTTCCGGCAGTAAATCCGTCGCCGCCACGTATACCGTAACCCCCGCCGACAGCGGCAGCGCGTATCGCAATTGCGCCTGCAGCAGACTCGTCAGCAGTACCCCCAACAGTGTGGCGACCCCCAAAGCTCCAGCCGCCGCCACTGCTTTCCCCCGGCTCTGCCCGCTCGCCAGCACCACCGACGCAATCGTAAATCCCTCCGGCAGCTTGTGCAGAAATATCGCCACAAAAATAACCGTGCCCAGCCACGTCGACACTAAAAATCCCGCCGCGATCGCCACGCCATCAAAAAACGTGTGAATCCCCAACCCGAACAGCACCGTGCGCGCCCGGTGATGCCCCATCATTTCCGTGTGCGTCTCTTCCCCAAAATGAAAATGTGGCGCAAGAATGTGCT
>Ga0206866_1089_pt1 | contig 20153 bp, 20 predicted proteins | sample Alteio_BWOrgCont_40_FD_152626 | JGI IMG/M metagenome (GOLD analysis project Ga0206866, IMG submission 152626) | Enriched cells from forest soil in Barre Woods Harvard Forest LTER site, Petersham, Massachusetts, United States -... | ecosystem: Environmental > Terrestrial > Soil > Temperate forest >... | reverse complement strand
GGAACTACGCCGAACGTAGCTCAACAACTGCTACAAGCGGAACAAGAATTACAGCAAGAAGAACAATTAGTACAACAAGAACGAGAAGCGGCTCAACAAGCGCAACTGCAATTACAACAAACGCGACAACGAATACGGCAAGAAGCACAGGAAGCACTACAAGCAGGCGGATTGGGAGAAGAACTAGAGCAAGAAATACGAGAAATGCTGCAAGAAATGCAGTAGGAATTGCAAGAGCAACAATAACCCAAAAAGCATATGAAAATATAAAGAGCCGATGTTATTGAGATTATTTCTCAATAACATCGGCTCTTTATTTACTTTTTACCAGAAACAATTAAATTCTTATTTTTTATACAATTTTGGATGAAGCTTCTTCATAAGCCATAGCTCGATTTTACTCATAGGTGTTAGCGTTTTGTGTAAATCGGGCCAGGTCCACATTTCTACTAACGTGTGATTTATGCCAACTATTTGCTGTTGAAAATTTGCTTCTTGAGCGGTCAGCAAGTTATAGTCAAGAGCCGTTTCTAGCGCTTCTTGTTTTGCATCTACATGATCTTTCAAGCTTTGTACCCACTGTGTATGCTCATAAATGAGCACTTGATGCACTGATCTATCATTGTTGCGATTTTGTATACATGTTAATATTCGTGCGTCCAAAGCATCTCTGCTAGGTCTAAGGTTGTCCATTCTTTTGTCGTACTGTTTTATCATTGAAAAAAAGGATTCTCGTGTTCTTATTGAAGATGGGCGCTCTTCGGGTGCCTCGCTACTGGGCCTACTGGCATGTGAGTGTTCACAATGGTGTAACAAAAATAATGATATGAGTGCGCATTTGAGGTAGTTGTTGTTCATGATTACCCTTACAATTTTGCTATTTTTTCTGAATCTTCATCGTTACCAGAAATAATTAAGCGATCTTCTGCCACAATCTCATATTCGGGATCTGCGGGGACAATGTTTTGTACATCTTTTTTGATACCAATGCAATGGACGCCATAGTTTTCATATAGATCTAGATCGACTATTTTTTTACCGACAAATTTTTTAGGTGCTTTAAGTTGGCTAATGGCAAAATCTTTGGCCAAGTGAATAATGTCAGCGAAAGGAGAACTGAGTTTGTCGGCCAAACGTATGCCGATTTCTCTTTCTGGCAATACCATTTCATCAGCACCCAGCAATGCGAGTATTTCTTGGTGAATGTCGTTAATTGCTCGTGCGATAACGCGTGGAATGGCAAGACGCTTTTTGAGCAATGCGGTGATTAAAATTGATTGTTCAAAGCTTTCGCCCGTGGCTACGATCACGGTGTCCATTTCGTCTACGCCAATACTGCGTAACGATGCTTCATCGGTGACGCGCATGCAGACAGCATGGGTAACCTGATCGCGAATCGATGCAACGATTGCCTCATGACTATCTATGGCAAGAACTTCCATGCCGTGTTCTGCCAATCCTGTTGCTACCTGAAAACCAAAACGTCCAAGACCAATGACACAAAATTTCATAAAGGTGGTTCCTTATTTATTTAACTGAGCATGACCCGTTCTTCTGGATACGAAAATGCGAGCACGTCAGGTTTTGATCTAAATCTAAGCGCCAAAATAAGCGTGAGTGATCCAATACGCCCTACAATCATACTTAACATAATAAAAACTTTACCCATTAATGATAAAAATGGTGTTATGCCGGTGGAAACACCAATATTGCTAAACCCTGAAATTGCTTCGATAAACAATGTCATAAAGTCCATTTGCTCGGTTATTAATAAACACAAAGTGGTAAATACTATCCAACCAATGCCCAGCGAAACGATCGCTATCGCTTTAAATACCTGATCTTTTGCTATAGTTCTTCCGCGTATTTCTACGCTGGTTTTACCAATAATTGCGCATTTTATGGTCGCCAAAAATATTGCAAACGTAGTAATTTTGATACCGCTGCCTGTTGACCCTGGTGCGGAACCGATGAATGCGGAAATCATGATAATAAACATGGTGGCCAACTGTAAATCGATAAAAGGTACGGTTAAGATCCCCGCACTGCGCAGGGTGATGCCATGAAAAATAGCATTAGTAACCGCCAAGCCAAACGGCATGTCGGCTAGCGTGTTGTCATGTTCAAGAACCCAAAACAGAAGAGCAAAAAACAAAATCATGGTGGCCGTGCCCCACATAATAATTTTGCTGTGAAGAGAAAATACGAAAAATTTCTTTTGTCTTTTGGCGATAAAATAACGCATAATTTCGTGCCAGGTGATAAAACCAAATCCACCACAAAACACAAGGAAACCGATAATGCCCAACATCGGCACATTGTGGCTGTAAGGAATAATGTCGCCATCAAAAAGGGTTATGCCTGCTTTACAAAATGATGATATAGAATAAAAGAATGAGAAAAATATAGATTTCATCAGGGGGAAATCACGCAAAAAAATAGGAAACATGCATGCGGCTCCCAATAGTTCTACACTCAACGTTAAGGTGATAACAAAAATAATAATTTGACGAATGTTTTTCCATGATTCAAGTTCTAATAATTTACCCGCCACTAATTGTGTTGTCATGCCCATATTGATAAAAAGTGACATAGCAAAAATTGTCAGCGTAATAAGCCCAAGTCCACCAATTTGCACCAGGGCCAGAATGACGGATTTGCCCAATGTGGTGAATGAACTCAGGGGAATAGTAAACAAGCCGGTGACGCAGGTTGCTGATGTTGCGGTAAATAAAAGATCTATAAAAGATATAGGTGTGGTGCGACAAGCGGGATGCGCCAGAAGAAGCGCGCCTACTAAAATGGTACAAAAAACAGAAAAAAGAATGATTCGACCAGGAGAAAAATGGGCGAGTGTTTTAACAATCATATTAAAATATCCTGTTTTCTAAATTTATTTTTTACGTTGTTGTGTTGATACTATTATCTTTGTATGAACCAAATGATGCCTACAAGAAGTACCATAACAAAGAGTATCAATAGGTTGAAGTAGCGGTCAATATATTGTTTAATTTGCTTGCCCCAAATGCTTATAGTGATGGCGTACAGATAAAAACGTGCACCCCGACCAATGAGCGAAGCGATAATAAATGGGGCAAGAGAAAGATTACAAAATCCAGCGGTTAATGTCGCGGCTTTATAGGGAATTGGTGTAAAGGCGGCGGCTAAAATGGCGAGTGCCTCATACTTTTTATACAGATCGCACAAATGATGGAACGTGTGGGGTGTCATAACATAACTTACCAATGGATGATGAATGATCTGCTGGCCAGCAGAAAGCCACAAGTAGTAGCCGATAAAATAACCGGTCACTCCACCAAGCACGGAAGTGATTGTTGCAATGGTAGCGTAATAATATGCCTTGTCTCTTCGTTCTATGCAGTACATAATTAACATAGGGTCCGTTGGTATAAAAAAAATGGCTTCAAGGTAAAAAAGAACACCCAGAGTGACATCTGCGTACCGGGAATATACACAATTTCCCATCCAGTCATACATTTTTTTTACATTGCTCATCATGGTTATTACGCCTTTTTAGTTAAATGCTCAATATAGTTGGTAATTTGATCGATGTTTATTCGTTCTTGTTTGGTAGTGTCTCTATCGCGTACGGTTACGCATTGATCGGTTTCGCTTTCAAAATCATAGGTAAAGCATGCAGGTGTACCCATCTCATCTTGTCGGCGATACCGTTTGCCGATAGAACCTGATTCATCAAATTCGACCATGAAACCTTTGCGCTTAATATCGGTGTATATTTTATGCATTGGCTCGCTTATTTTTTTGATCAATGGTAAAAATGCAGCTTTGATAGGGGCTATTTTTGGATGAAATTTAAGAACAACTCGAGCTTCTCCTTCCACGACATCTTCAACATACGCATCGAAAAGTATGGTTAAAAATAAACGATCAACACCGATTGATGATTCAACGATATGTGGCATATAAGAAGTTTTTGTGAGTTCATCATGTACAGCTAAATCTTTGCCAGAATGTTTGGAGTGTTGACTCAGATCGAAATCGCCGCGATAGGCAATACCTTCCAGCTCTTTCCAGCCAAAGGGGAAATGATATTCGATATCTTTACAACCCTTAGAATAATGCGCAAGTTCTTCTGGTGTTTGCACATGAAAGCGTAATTTTGTTTGATCAATGCCGATGGTTTTAAAGAAATTCATTCGTTGTTCGCACCAATATTCAAAATCAGCAGCCCCATTTTCTGGCTTGCAGAACCATTCCATTTCCATCTGTTCAAATTCGCGCATACGAAACAAAAACTGTTTTGGCGTGATTTCATTACGAAATGCTTTACCAACTTGTGAAATACCAAACGGTATTTTTACTCGATTGGTAGACATGACATTTTTAAAGTTTACATAAATAGATTGCGCTGTTTCGGGGCGTAAATAAGCGACTGCGCTGTTGTCGGTGGCAGCGCCCAAATTGGTTTGAAACATCATGTTAAAATCTCGAATGTCGGTCCATGCCTTGTTGCCGCAATGGGGACATGGTTTGTCCAGATCAATATCATCAGCGCGATAGCGATGTTTGCACTTGAGGCAATCAACCATAGGGTCATGAAAATTTTCTATGTGCCCTGATGCCTCCCATATGGCCTGCGGGGTAATGACAGAACCTTCTAATGATAATATGTCGCCGCGATCGCACTGATTCATCGCTTGCATCCAGGAAGCTCTGATATTTTGTTTCAGTAGGGTTCCTAGGTGCCCGAAATCGTAAACACCATTTAGTCCACCATATATTTCAGCAGTTTGGTAAACAAATCCTTTACGTTTACATAACGCTACAATTTTTTCTAGAGAAACAGTTGTTGGGTCAGAACTCATCGGGTTATCCTTAATAAATGGTCTGTATTGCGCAAATAACGATCTTTATCCTAAACGTTTATCCGTTTTTTGGCAAATTGATGCGTGTAATTCCTTTTCTTTTAAGATAGACTATGTTGGTCAATAAGTACATAAGACTCACTTACACTTACTATCGAAGGAAAAGTTTCGCTATGAATAGTCAAGCAAAAACAGGCTTAGCAGTTGGATTTATTATGTGTTGTGCAAGCGTGGGCATAACTGGTTATCTTTTATTTGAGCGTCAAACAGCGTTAGAAAATAAGCTTGCTGCAATAGGTGATCAAACAAATTCGTTGGCGGCAAATATTGATGTGCTTGGTGAACCAACTGTTGTTGACAAGGTGGTCTCGACAAGCCAAGTATGGCGACCGATTCAAGAGAATGTGAAGGATACGGTTGTTCAGGTGTTTGCGCATATTGCTGAAATGGATTTATTGCAACCATATAAAACTCCTAATCAAGGAACAGCAAACGGAAGTGGTTTTTTTATTAATGATAGAGGCGACTTTATTACTAATGCTCATGTCGTTGATCAAGCGCGTTCAGTATGGATTCAAATTCCATCTTTGGGAAAACGCATTATCGATGTTGATGTTCTCTCGGTAAGCCCAGAACGTGATTTGGCATTGCTTCGTGTCAAACCAGAATCGCTGCAAGTTATAAAAGATATTTTGGGGTCAGTGCCCTTTTTAACGTTGGGTGATTCTGATGTATTACACCGTTCAGACGAAATTTTGGCATTAGGTTATCCGCTTGGCCAACAGTCGCTCAAAAGCACTACGGGCGTGATCAGTGGACGAGAACAACATTTAATTCAAATGAGCGCGGCGCTCAATCCGGGTAATTCAGGTGGCCCATCACTCAATAACAAAGGCGAAGTTATTGGAATAAATGCTGCAAATATTCCATCGGCTCAAAATATTGGCTACCTCATTCCTATTAATGATCTAAAAATAGTGTTGGATGATTTGTATAAAGTTAAACTACTGCGCAAGCCATTCTTGGGTGTGCTCTTTAATAATGCAACGGATCATCTGACAGAATTTTTGGGCAATCCTGCTCCTGGTGGTTGTTATGTTGTAGAGGTTGTCAAGGGCAGCACGCTTGACAAGGCTGGCATAGAAGGCGGCGATATGATTTATGAAATCAATGGAAACCGCTTAGATGTTTTTGGTGAAATGGCCGTTGCTTGGTCAGAGGACAAGATCTCTATTATTGATTTTGTTACTAGACTTTCCATCGGAGAAGATCTTCACTTGGTTGCGTATCGCAAAGGTAGTCGTAAAGATGTGACCGTTAAATTTAGTCAAAGTGAACTGCCTGCAATTCGTAGAGTCTATCCTGGGTACGAAAAGATCGATTATGAAGTATTTGGTGGCATGGTAGTTATGCCGTTAACATTGAACCATATTCATCTTATGGGTAGTAATGCATCCGGGCTTGCAAAGTTTGCAGAGTTGAAAAATCAAGCTTGTCCAAAACTTATTATTACGCATATTTTCCCCGATTCACAACTGTTCCGAGCGCGAACCTTGGCAGTTGGTGCCACCATTAATGAACTCAATGGTGTTGAGGTTCACACGTTAGCCGATTTTAGAGCTGCAATTAAAAATCATGCAACTGATAAGTTTTTGACCATGCGTGTTTCTGACCATGTTGCTCGTGCATCTGACAACGTGTTTGTCACGTTGCCGTTCGACAAGGTGTTGCAAGAAGAACGCAAATTGGCGCTGGATTATAAATATCCGTTGTCGAGCATAGCACAAGATCTGTTCAAGGCAGCTGATGCAAACAAGGCGATAGTTTTGGCTCGTCAGGCTAAGGATGCCAAAGTGGTTGCCCCTGAGGTTGCTGCTTAATAACAGTTACAAAATAGTATAAAAACAAAAAGTGGCTCCATTTTTTATGGAGCCACTTTTTGTTACGATGATTTTTGTTTATCGATCTCGTTTTTTGCTTTCTCATACTCGATCTCAAGAAATAACGACGCATCATGTTTCCTTTGATTACCCATGAAAAATATACCCAATGCAATTTTATAACTTGGGCAACAAAAACTCATGAGCTCGGTATCAATAAATCCTATTTGGCCGTTAGCCTGGTGTATCAAATTACCAGAATGGGCATCGCAATAATATCTTTCTTTATATCGTGCGTGTTTGAAAAGGGTTGCAATATCCTGGGCTTGTTCAAGATTTATAGGATTGCCAAGAGTTCCTTCGAGTTTTTTTGCGACAACAAAACGTTGTTCTTCTTTTTCTCCTAAAATCTGACGAGCTAAGGCGCTGTGTTTTGGTGGTATGGTGTAAATAAATTGTTCAGGAACCGTTACCAACTTGAGGTTGTGCTCTTTTATGGTTTCAAAAAATATTTTGGCACCCTCAACGCGTTCGGTGTCCTTTTTGAACATGTATCCACGCAACCAATCAAATTCTGTGGTCCGTTCAAATCTCATTTTTTCTAGTACTTCATGAATATGTTCATCAATTATTTTTGTTATTCTTGCTTGTTCTTCAGCGGGTATTTCTTCACTTTGCTGTAGAGAAGTTTGAACTGTTGGTTTGAGAGCACCTTGGGCATGTGCCATCGTGCAAAATTGAAATGGTTTTTGTGCATACAACAAAGCTGCAGAAGTTGCTGCAACCGTTCCAGCTGCTAATGTTAATCTTGTTTGTGGCTTGAATTTTGCTCCGTGGTTTTTGACTGCGCGTGCAGCTTGAGCAACAAATGCCCGTGCGTATTGCATGCCATGCATTGATGGCGCAAGGGCAGCGGTGCCCAGTAGCATTAAAAAGCATAAGTGTAATGATCTTGATAAATTCATAAATAACCTCGTTTTAGGGTGAAAGTAATTAGGGTAACTATCTTTGCCACCACCACTTTTGTTTGTCGATTTCGGTTTTAATAAATAATTCTGCTTGAGGGTCCATTTCGTGAAACCATAGAAGATTCTGCAATGCTTGTGAGTATGTTGGGCAGCTGAAACCCAAGGAGGCTTCGGTATCAATAAATCCTATTTTGCCGTTAGCTTGGTGTAGTAAATTGCCATTATGGGTATCGCCATAATATTCTCCTTTGTATCTTGCATATTTTAAAAGGGTTGCAATATCCTGAGCTTGTTCAAGATTTATAGGCTTGCTAAAAGTTCCTTCGAGTTTTTTTGCGACAACAAGATGTTTATCACGTGGCGCATTGCGTTGTGGTGGTATGGTATAGATCCATTGTTCAGGAATCGTTACAAATTTGAGGTTGTGTTTGTCTATGATGCCAGAAAATATTTTTGCTCCCTCAATGCGATCGGTATTTTTCTTGAGAATATATCCAGGCAACCAAGCAAATTCTGCTACGGTGGTTACAAGCTTCATTTCTTGTGTTACTTCTGTGATGTGATCATCAATTAATTTTGTTATTCTCGCTCGTTCTCCGGGAGATGTTTGTCCGCCTTGTTGTGGAGAGTTTTTGATTGTTGTTTGGGCAGCTTTGACCTGTGTTGTTGTGTAAAATAGTAATGGTTTTTGTGCATAGAACAAAGGTGCAGAAGTTGTTTGAATATTGTTTCCTGCTGCTAACGCTAATCTTGTTTGTGGCTTGAATTTTACCCCATGATTTTTGGCTGCGCGTGCCGCTTGGGCAACAAATATTTTTGCTCGTTGCATGCCATGCATTGATGGCGCAAGGGGAGCGGTGCCGATGAGAATTAAGGCGCATAAGCGTAATCTCTTTGATATGTTCATAATAACCTCATTTTTAGGGCGAGTGGTAACAGGGTTAACTATTTCTATCGTCATCTTCTTTTTTCTTAATCTCATCTTTAACAAATAATTCTGCGTCAGGTTCCATGTTAAGATATAAAAGATCATTCAATGGTATTGCATAGCTTGAACAACGAAAACCCCTGAGTTCAGTATCAATAAATCCTATTTGACCGTTAGTTAGGTGTATCAAATTGTAGGGGGAGCCATCGCAATAGTACCATTCCTTATATTTTGTGTGTTTTAAAAGAGTGGAAATATCCCGAATTTGTTCAAGATTTATAGGTTTGGTAGAAAATTCTTTGGGTTGTTTCGCAAAACTAACGTGTTGTCCTTCAAGTTTTTTTGCAACGACAAGATGTTGTCCATCAAATTTTTCTTCCCCTACAGTGTTATATTGTGGTGATGTTCTATGTTGTGATGGTATGGTGTAAAGAATTTTTGCAGGAACCGTTACTTTTTTGAGCTTATGTTCTCTGATGGCGTCAGAAAATATTTTTCTTCCCTCAATGCGATCACTATTCTGTTTGACGACATATCCGTCCAACCAATCAAATTCTGCAACGGGGACAGAGCTCATCTTTTTCATTACTTCGGGGATGTGCCTATCAATTAATTTTGTTATTCTCGCTTCTTCTTCAGCGGGTATTTCTTCGCTTTGTTGTGGACAAGTATGAATCGTTGTTTTGGGTGCCCCTTGGGCATGTACGGTGGTGCAAAATCGTAATGGTCTTTGTGCATAGAGCAAAGCCATAGAAGTCGCTGCAACCGTTCCCACTGCTAACGCTAATCTTGTTTGTGGCCTGATCTGCTTGAGATGTGTTCCGTGGTTTTTGACGGCGCGCGCAGCTTGAGCAACGAATGTTCGTGCGCGTTGCATGCCATGCATTGATGATGCAAGGGGAGCTGTGCTGAGTAGAATTAAAGCGCATAAGCGTAATCTCTTTGATATGTTCATAATAACCTCATTTTAGGGTAAAAAGCCTGTAGTTAACCATTTTTTAACTACTCTTATTTTATCAAATAATCACAAATAGTCAAATTTTGATTAAGGTTGGCTTATTGTATGGCTAAAACGGGGTTGTGGTATTATTTTCTTAATTTTAGAAAGACAAAGTGATGATTGAATGGCTCTTTTTGTTATCTTTTGAGTCTAATAAAATGTTTTAGTTACAATCTTTATTATGCATTTGATATATTATGTAATATTTAATATAATTATTTTTGAGGACAAAATGAATTGGAAAATAGAGTTTTATAGCGACAGAGTGAAACAAAACATTATTAAAGGGTGGCCTAAAAAAATACGGACGAAGTTTGCCTTAATAACAGAGCTTATCGAAGAATTTGGTCCAGAAGAAGTTGGTATGCCACATGTAAGTCCTTTTGGTGGTGGTTTGTTTGAGATTAGGGCAAAAGGAGAGGAGGGTATTGGGCGAGCTATTTTTTGCAATACAAAAGGAAAAGTGATTGTAATACTGAATGAGTTTATTAAAAAAACTCAAAAGACTCCTCCAAGAGAACTTGAGTTGGCAAAAAAACGAATGGTAGAGGTAAAAAAAAATGAACAAAAAAAGACCTGACTTCAAAACATTTAAGAAAGAACTTTTGCAAGATGCTGAGTGCCGAAAAGAGTACGAGGCATTAAAACCGGAATTTGATCTTATCAGGGAGTTTATTAGAGCTCGACAAAAAGCTGAGATATCACAAATAGATCTCGCTAAAAAATTAAAAATTCAACAACCAACTATTGCAAGGCTTGAAGGTGGGGGATACGCAAGAACATCTTTTGCTAAACTATCTAAAGTAGCTGACGCGTTAGGATGCTCAATCAACATATCATTACAAGCTAAAAAATAGTTTTATCGGTGGGGCGGCATCTGTTGCCCCACTTGTCTCAGATAATCAAAATAGTATATATCGCAGTCTCAAATATTGAGCCTAAAATAATAGCAAAATAGCCCAAATCCTTTATACTAAGCTCATGAGTAAAAAAAGATTAGATCAATTATTGCATGAACGTTTTCCCGCGTATAGCCGCCGGCAAATCCAAAGTTGGGTGATGCAGGGCAAAGCTACAATTGAAGGCAGAACAGTCAATAAGCCTGGTACGATGGTAGGAGCCGAAGCTCACCTGTCCCTTGATATTCAGGAGCCTAAATTTGTCAGCCGTGCGGGTTTTAAGCTTGAAAAAGCATTAGATCATTTTGCTATTGATGTTACTGAGTTGACGATTCTTGATGCTGGCATTTCGACCGGCGGGTTTACCGACTGTTTGTTGCAGCGTGGTGCAAAAAAAATCTATGGCATCGATGTTGGTTACGGGCAAGTGCATGAAAAAATAAGTCATGACGAACGCGTGGTTATCAAAGAACGCACTAACTTGCGTACCTTGACCGATGTCGGTGAAAAAGTCGATCTTATTACGCTTGATTTGTCATTTATATCTATTTTAAAAGTCATGGACACGGTTGATGCAATTTTAAAACCAGATGGTATGTTGCTTGTTCTGGTCAAACCGCAGTTTGAGGCTCGACGTCAAGATGTTGGACGCGGTGGCATTATTAAAGATCCTGAAGTTCACGCTCGAGTTATTCAAGAAGTGACCGACGGCGTCAAAGAACATGGTTTTTCATTAGTTGGTGTCACCGAAAGTCCGATTGAAGGCAGTTCTGGCAACAAAGAGTTCTTGGCTTATTTCAAGCGCATAGGTAGATAATTTGTTCTGTTGACGCAATTTTACTGGTCATTCTGATGTTTTTTTGGTAAAAATAGATGATGTTTGAAATACAATGCGCCTGTAGCTTAATGGATAGAGCACCGGACTTCGAATCCGTAGGTTGAAGGTTCGAGTCCTTCCAGGCGCACCAGTCTACGCCAATCCATGTCTTCCGACTTGGCTGGCTACGACTGGCGGGGCCAGTTTTTTAAATGAAAAATTATTAAAATAACTTTGTGCCCGTAGCTTCCAGCCTTCGCACAAGCCCTTCGGCAAAAGCTCAGGAGTAAACGCGTTAAGGATGGGCAGCGGAGCCTGCCCTGAACGAAGTGAAGGGGCGGACAGGCAGTTGGACAACTTCGCAAGAAGCTTGATTTAAAAATGTTTTGCGCCCATAGCTCAGTTGGATAGAGCGACGGATTCCTAATCTGTAGGCCACAGGTTCAATTCCTGTTGGGCGCACCAGTCTACGTTTATCCGGGCCTTCCGGCTCGGCAAACTACGACTGGCGGGGCCAGTCCTTTAAATGAAAAATGATTAAAATAATTTTGCGCACATAGATCAGTTGGATAGAGCGATGGATTTCGTAATCTAAGTCCGCCGTAATCAGCCAAGCCGGTAGGCGTGGATTGATGAAGGAGGAAGGTGAGATTCCTGCCGCGCCCGCCGTAATTTTAATGAAGGCTGGGTTGGGCGCAAATGAACCTTTTTTATCTGTTGTTCACCAGAAGCGATTTGAGCATTTAATGAATCTTGTGTCCGTTAAGTCTAAAAGCTGCTTTTACATCTTCTTTGATAACATCCTGTTGTTGCCCTGTTGGTCCGTGTTGGTTATAAGCAAGCTCGGTACAGGTTAAACCAGCCTTTTTTAATATAAGAGTTGATTGCGCGCTATATTTCAGTCCGTGGCTTGTCCTTGCTAGATGTCTGAACTCGTTTGCTGCTTGGATATAAGGTAAGTGTTTCTCTTTCGCTTTTTGATCAATATCTCTTAATTGAACAATTGCAGCCGATGCTACACTTTGAAGATAATTTTTATAGTGGTCGCCGCGTTCCGTAATATGGCCACTATAAGGATAATTATCCTGACTATAATGACCATTGCGATCATAACTGGGTTGTGCCAAAAATTCTTTTAAAAATTCTTCATCTTCTGATATGGTTTTTATTTGTTTGCTGGTTGTGTTTGCTCTGGAAGGCGAGGCGGGTCTATGTGTTTGTTCTTCGCTGGTCGCAGCAGGAGCAGCAGCAGGCGCGCTGGCTAATGAAAATAAGGGTAGGGACAAGAAAGTTAATGTGGTTACTAAAAAGATATTTTTCATAGCGTTGACCTTTTGTGCATTATTGTTTAAACAAAAAAATAAGCTCAATCGGTGATATGCTACAATTTTAATAGTGCAAGTTCAAGAACTGTTTTTTTAATTTCGTGTCTTGACAAAGGGGTTCACTTTAGTTTCATTACGTATTTGGTTTGAGTTTTTGAAGTTGATGTTGAATGGAAGGTATCATAAGATCGACCTTTCTTGTATGTGTTGAATTACAAAAAGTATGAGTATAGGTTAGTCCGGCTTTTCTTAACAGTAGCGATGACTCTGCATCGGGGGTTATGCCGCTCCTTTCTGTTCCCTGTTGATCTACAACCGTCCTTATGGGTGTCAACTTTGCTGTATCACGATTAAATGTGTTAACGCTGCCTGCCTGTACGTGTAAAAGTCGCCTAATCTGTTTGCGAGCCATAATGGATGGCAAATCTTTTTGTTTGGCTTTTTGATCGATCTCTCGTAATGCCCGTGCGGCAGCAGATAATATTTGTTCGTCTTCATCGTTATCTTCGTAAAACAAAATATTTGTCAAAAATGCTCTATCGGCAGAAACATCCTTTGCATGTGAATCTTTTGCTGCGCTCGCGCTTGAATCAGGTGCTGAATGCGGAGCTCTTGATGCAATTGCGCTTAAGGTTCGTTGATTTACGCTAGGAGATGGGCATCGAACTTCTTGTTGGTGTGCCTCAAGGCTATCTTCAATGTTAGATGTACTAATTCTTGAAGGCGAGGCGGGTCTATTTGGCGTGCTTGCAGCAGCAGGCGCACTTGCCAATGAAGATGTGGGTAGGGACAATAAAGTTAATGTGATTCCTAAAAAAATATTTTTCATATTGTCCTTTTTGTGCATTGTTGTTTAATTAAAAATAAATTCGATCAGTGATATGCTACTCAGTTTTTAACGTTGCAAGTTCAAGGGCTTGATTTTCTTTCTCATATTACTTATTTTTTGTGTTGATGGAGCGGCCGCAACAACTGGCTGATTGGTTGAAGCGTTCATTTGTAATTGTTCTTGATCATTGTAACGTGCCACTACATCATCAAACCCTTCTTTTGCAATCTCAAGAAAGTCTTGCGTGCCAAGAATAGCGGGGCATCTTGCATAAAAACTTCTAGTTCCTACATCTGGCATTGGACTATGTATGTCACTTTTGGGCATATTGCCAAAATCGTTAACCGCCATATAGCACATAGTGCGACCCTCACCCTTATCCTTGATGGTATAACTTACCCATCTTTTCATGTTCCCCCATGGATCATTGGGTAAGCCCATGCCGTTCAAGCGCTCATTGACGTTAAAATAAGTGCCCTTACCCATGATTATTCGTTCGGGTGGGCGGGAAGCGACAAAATTTAAAGATGTAAAAAAAATCGTAAATGCGCATATAACATGAAATCTGTGATTCATGAAAATCCTTTTATATATATGTTTTTTATCAAAATAAGTATAGCGTACATGTATAATTTTGCTAGAATTTTTGGGGCCAGGTGTTTGTGATCCTGAATACCCTGAATATAAAAGAAAAACCAGTATTTTGGTGCCTTGGTTTGTTAAAAGCTAGATGTACCCTCAATCATGACAAATTGTCTCCAAATCCTATCTGAAATAAAAATCTTGACATATTCTGGCAAATTGTTATTATTGGTAATAATAAGGCAAAAGTGAAGGTTTTTTTTCGGGAGGTTGTCATTATGACTCATTCAATATTTTTTAGAGGTTTATATCTGTCTTTATTGACAGTTGTGGCATGTTCAAGTGTGAACTCTTGCGTGTATGGTAGCCAATACGGCAACCAAGAGCAAAAGGAAGAATCTAGGGAGCAATCACCTTCTAAGGTAGTTTTTCATGCCGATGATGTAGGTGCGTTATCTTTAGATGTTGCTATCGACGTTGGGCATAATGAAGCTAGTTTGGCACAAGAAGATTTTTTGCCCTCACAATGTTCAGTTGGTTCATTTGATGATATGACCGAAGGGGATGCTATCGTGTTTTTAAAATATTTGGGTAGCTTTAAAACTAATGATGGTAAAAGTCGGTCGCTTTTTACCAAAGAAGATCAGCAGGTATTTGATCATGTTTTTGATGTAGAAAAAAGAACTAAATGGTGGCTTAGATATGGGCAAGCGGCAATACTTGGTTCGGCGCTATCTCCGATGATAGGTTTTGTGGCATTATCAAATAATATTTCTGGTCCAGATTCTATAGTAGCTATTAGTGTGGCAACCACCTTTGCAGGGCTTATAAATGCATGGTTGGCTTTTTATGCAACAGGAACATTGCCTGATGAAGCAAGTAGAAAAGCTAATGATAGGCAATATAAATTTGCTGAACTTCAGGACATGTATAATAAAGTTGCCAGAGTTTTGATTGATTTGTATTTTTCTGATGTAGCGCAAAAACGATCAGCAGCAGGAACTATTGCTCATGACCTAGCAAAAGCTTTTGATACTTTAAGAGCTACGGCCAAAGAAAAAGTTGGTTATGATCACGCGGACAATATATTGTGTCCCATAAAAGCGGCAATAGAGTATGTTTTGCGTGGTAAAAAGTTAAAGATATCAACATCTGTGTATGATTATATCGTTCAAAAAGAAACCCAGCCAGGCAGTTAAGAAAGAGATTAGTTCATCAGTAAAAAAGAAGCCGAGTGATCAGGCAAATAATTCATTGTAATAAACGCAAAGTAAGCGTATAGATAGATGGAGAGAATTATGAGAAAAAAGTTATTTATAATAATTTTGCTGAATGCGGCGCCTATTTTTGCCGCCCAACCTGCGCCCAAACGACAAAAAGGTGAATCGGGGCAACCGGTGGCGGTGGCTGCGGGTGTTGCCATAATGGGGAAAAACAACGAAGAGTTGGGCCGCTTAGATCTTAAAGGAGAAGATCCTATAACCCATGAGCCTTTTGACGAACTGATTGAATCAAACAAAAAATTCTTATTGGCACGTGTTGAAACTCACCAAGATGGAAACAGATATGTTCATTATTTTGATGCGTTAGAAATAACGCGTCATATATATGGCGATAGATTTTTCACCCGGCTTAATAATCCTAAGGTAAATCCTATTAATAGACGACCGATAGATAGGATCAGATATTTTGTGTATAACGAGCTTGTGCCTCAATTTGAGTATCTTGGTTCGTACCGAGATTTCTTTCCACCGCATATATCAACTGATTTAGTTAAGGGTTTTGTTAATAGTGCGCGCGATATATTAATGGCGTATCGAATGCGATTTCATCTTGCGGTTTTGTTTTATATGGGGATGGGCGGTGTTGCTAAGGATTATGCGCAAGCAGAACATTATTTCACCATGGCCAATGATCCATCTATTTTAAACGAACCAGAGGTCAATCTTGCAGGTAATGTAAATGCTGCCTCGATTCTTAGGCGAATTTCCCTAATTGATTGGCAAAAGGAGGCAAAGCTATTTCTTGGTACGATATATTTTACGGGTGGTTATGGGGTTATCAAAAATTATAGTACTGCGGTGCAATTTTTAGTTGAAGCAAATCGGTCACCTGCGCCAATTGGAGTACGAAAAGAAGCACAATTCTATCTTGGCTGTGTATATTTTACGGGTGACAATGCGGTAGCCAAAAATTATATGGTAGCAAAGCGTTTTTTCACCCTGGCCAATCAGCCAGGTGCAAAGCAGAGAGAAGCGCAACTTTGTCTCGGTATTATACACTATGTGGGTGGTGATGGGGTTGTTAAAAACAATGCTACGGCACTACAATTTTTAACCGAAGCAAATCAAGTAGATGCTCCAGATCACGTGCGCAAAGAGGCGCAACTCTGTCTCGGTCTTATACATCATGCAGGTGGCGATGGGATTGTTAAAAACAATGCTACGGCAGTGCAATTTTTAACCGAAGCAAATCACGTTGGTGCTCCAACTCATACTCAGACGCAAAAAGAGGCGCAACTCTGTCTTGGTATTATACATTATGAAGGTGGCGATGGGGTTGTTAAAAACAATGCTACGGCACTACAATTTTTGGTCGAAGCAAATCAAACAGATGATCCTCAAACCCAAAAAGATGCTCAATTACATCTTGGATATATACACTATGAAGGTGGCGATGGAATTGCTAAAAATTATGAGCAAGCAGCGCAATTTTTAAACCAAGAGTTTCCAGATGCTACCATTGAAAAGCAGAGAGACGCGAAATTTTACCTTGGCTCCATGTATTATAACGGTGGCAATGGAATAGCTAAGAATTATACTACGGCAGTACATTTTTTCACTCAATTAAATAGCCTTCATGTGCCAATTGAGCGTAGAAGCAGAGCTCAACTCTATCTTGGCATCATGCATTATAAGGGCGGCAATGGGATTGTTGCAAATACTAATGAGGCACTACAATTTTTTACCTCAGCAAACCATGCCGATGCTCCAATTGAGGTGAAAAGAGAAGTTCAACTTTACTATGCGCTTATCTATTATAAGGGCAGCAATGGGGTTGTTAAAAACTATGGTTCGGCAGCGCACTTTTTTACTCAAGCAAAGCAACTTGGCGCTCCAGATCACGTGTGCAAAGAAGCGCAATTATATCTTGGTATTATACATTATGAAGGTGGTGATGGGATTGTTAAAAACAATGCTACGGCACTACAATTTTTAAGCCAAGGGGTTTCCTGTGATTCAATTGAGGAGACAAGAAAAGCGCAATTATATCTTGGTATTATACATTATGAAGGTAGCGATGGCATTGTTGCAAACAATGCTACGGCACTACCTTTTTTAACCGAAGCAAATCAAGTAGATGCTTCCATTCAAACGCAAAAAAAGGCGCAATTACATCTTGGATATATATACTATGAAGGTGACAATGGAATTGCTAAAAATTATGAACAAGCAGCACAATTTTTAAGACAGGGGGTTTCGTGTGATTCAATTGAAGAGAAAAGAAAAGCGCAATTTTATCTTGGCTGCATATACTATGAAGGCGGCGATGGAATTGCTAAAAATAATGATTTAGCGATTACCTATTTCACTGAAGCAAAGAAACAAGGGGCTTTAGTGGAACGGCAAACATTCTCGTTATACTATCTTGGCATTATATATTATGAAGGTGGCAATGAGATCGCTAAAGACTATGCGCGAGCAGAGTCCTATCTTATTGAAGCAGCGCTTGATGCACCCATCGAAATGCAAAGAGGCGCACAGCTTTATCTTGGACTTATATATCACCAAGGGGGCCCTGGTGTTATTAAAAACAATCAGCAGGCCCGCTATTACCTCACGCAGGCAAATCAACCTGGTGCATCAATTGAAACGCAAACTCGGGCGCAGGAACTGCTTAATGATATTAGAGACAATTGATGTACATTTTTCTGATGTGGCGCAAAACAAACAACTGCGCAAGTTGTTGCTAATTTGTGAGCCTGTTGCAATGTATCAATTTCCGCGCATACGAGCGTGCAGCATGTATTCGTCTTCACCCAGTTGCTTTAATATAAAGTAACCATGCTTTTGAAATGCAATGACCTGTGCGCAGTTTAGTTCGCGTAAATCAGCATCCATAAGGCCTCTTTGGATTGGTATTAATTCACCTTCTTTTTGAACATGAAATCCATCTTTGTTATAGATTAATGATACATTTCCCAATGTGTGACAGGCGACTAAGCAAGATTGTTTAATGGTGATGGATTGGTTGTCATCATGTGTTAAAAGCTCTTGAACTGATTGGGCTGATGATGGAGTTTTTTCTTTTGGCATAGATCCTACTAATGAACTTTCTGCAACAACGCATGCAAAAAATAGATAAAGTTTTAAATTTTTTAGGACTGGCTTGTTGATCGTTAATAAAGATGTGATGCGTTGCATATCAAGCTCCTCTCAATAATTGGCCAATATGATTACAGGATCAGCATACTATGGAGCTACGAGTCAATGTCAATAGAATTAAGCTTTTTAAAAAGGCATTTGTTTTGAAAAAATGGCAACATCAAAAAAATCCAGCGATAGCGTATTGCAAAAATTAGCGCTGTCGTTAAAGTAATCTAAATATGTACGCTTTTCGATTTGTTACAGCTCAATTTTTTTCTAAGGATTTATCATTATGAGAATGCTAATTTTTATCTGCTTATTCAGTTTTCAAGCGCCTGTTTATGGCTCAAGAGACAATGCACAGCAACAACAAAATGATGAAGCTTCTTGGCAAATGGCAAAGCCAAATAGATTAAAGCAAAAGCAAGAAAAACGAGAAGCGGAATGCAAAGCTCAGGAAGCAGCGCGAGCAGCTCAACTTGCACAGCGGGCAGCGCAGCGAGCTCAAAAGGAAAAAAAAGATCGTGCGCTTATAACACAAGAAGCTAACAAACGCGCGGCACAATTGCAAAATCCCAAGCCTAAAATCGCCGCCACACAAAGCCTTGTTTCTCCGTTGGATGGCGATGCAATGTGGGGTGAATCTGTATTTCGTGCCGGACCCAGTTGTGCGTCATATCCTCCATATGCTACCCTTTATTTCAAGTATGCAGGGCATGCAACGCACACTCCGGCATTAGAAGAAAAAATTGAAGCAAGGGTGACCACTATGATGGCGCATTATGCGGAGCAAAAAGCTGCCGCGGCCGCTGCAGCTCCACCTGTTGCACCAAGCATCTATAACTATAAAGCATTTCCTCCATTGCCTGGCGGTAGCGAATCGAGTGGCCAATATTGGCGATAAGAAAGATTTTACGAATCAACACATGGGCGCAGCTGCAATTAAACTTTATTGTACTTGCGCCCAATTAATTTCTGGTAAATGGTGCGTCTTCAAAAAAGCATTCGCTTTAGAAAAATGGCGACATCCCAAAAATCCAGTTACTGAAAGTGGCGAAGGATGAGCAGCTTTCAATATTAAATGTCGTGCAGGATCAATATGTGCATGCAAAAATTGCACTTTTTTTTGTGCATATGCTCCCCATAACATAAACACCGTAGGATGCTTGCGCACAAGAAGTTGTTCGATAATGGCGTCCGTGAAAAGTTCCCATCCGCGATTTGCATGCGCGGCGGGTTTTCCGTCTTCGACGGTCAAAATAGCGTTAAGCAACAATACACCTTGTTGTGCCCAGCCAGTCAAGGTACCATTTTTAGGAATAGTCATACCAACATCGCTATGCAGCTCTTTGAAGATATTGCGCAGTGACGGTGGCACTTGAACGTCTGGTGGCACACTAAAACTTAATCCATGTGCTTGTCCTGGCCCGTGATACGGATCTTGTCCAACAATAACCACGCTCACCTTATCAAATGGGACTGCTTGCAGTGCAGCAAAGATATTTTGTTTTACTGGGTATAGTGTTGCGCCCGCTGTTTCTCGTTCTTTTAAATAAGTAATGAGCCCATCAATTGTTGGTGTAGTACAAACATGCTCCAACGGTTTTTTCCAGCAATCGGGCAGTGCATCAAAAAATTTTTGTTGTTGTGCATTCATGGTTATGAGCCTTTTTATCTATGTGATGATCATAAAATAATCAGTTTAAAGGCG
>Ga0206866_1088_pt1 | contig 20178 bp, 17 predicted proteins | sample Alteio_BWOrgCont_40_FD_152626 | JGI IMG/M metagenome (GOLD analysis project Ga0206866, IMG submission 152626) | Enriched cells from forest soil in Barre Woods Harvard Forest LTER site, Petersham, Massachusetts, United States -... | ecosystem: Environmental > Terrestrial > Soil > Temperate forest >... | reverse complement strand
TCAGTTTGATGAAAACCCCTTTTTGGGAACCACTGATTAAATGGGGGTGGCCTTTGTTGCACTCAAAAGGGGCCGGGGGCAAGGCGGCTGCGAAGTCGCATCCCCGCAGCGGGCTGTAACTGAGCAGCCAACGCGGCCCCCGGCTCCTTTTCAGTGCAACCCGGAGGGCTGCAAGCCTTTGGGCCGTCTTTCGGCGTTGCTCGCTCGGGCAAGACCGCTGCGGGTATTGCCACTTCGCTCGCGCCTTGAAATACGGTCCAAAGACTTGCAGCAAAGGCCGCCCCCATTTAATCAGTGGTTCCTTAGTATGAACAGCCGTTGGGAGAACGCCGGGCCCTACGCCTAAACCGTGGGAAACCGCCGCCGGTGCCGCAGCCGCTCGATCAATCTGGCCTTTCTCAGCCGCTCGTCTTCCGGGCTCAGGCAGACCTCTTTGCCAGTCCGCGTCACGGCAAGCAGCCGGCCATCGTCCAGGACGTCGGCGGCGGTCCAGAATTTTTCCACTTCGTAAAAGTAATCGTCGCCGTTTTCAGTGCGCTGAATATTGCGGGCGCGAGGCCCGGGCCGCGATGAGACCTTGGGCTTCCGGTAGATCAAGGGATCACCCGGGGCAATGCCCGCGTGAAATACCCGGCTCAGACTGCCCAGCCACCATGAGGCGGTCGACTGGTCAAAATCCTCCAGATAGAACGCGTAGCCGATCACCGCCGGAATGACGTACAGGATGAGAATCAGGAGAAGTACAGTCATCTATTTTAAGTAAAAGCAAATATCATGCCCTTATGCGTCATGTCAACAGAATGTAACACAACTTTTTCCTCATTGTTACAATTCCCGTCTGCGAGTCCAAAAATTCACGAGAATCTATTCCCCGGGAAGCCGCTGACGGGGAGCAGATTTTCCAAACTCAGCCCCTGCCGGCGATCGCTCAAAGGGGCTGATTCCGGGCGGCCTTTGCGCTCGCATACGCCGCCTCGTACGCGGCGGCCATGGCGTCGGTGGAGAATTGCCCGGCGACGAGCCGGGCGGCGGCTTGGGCGCGGCGGGTCAATTCGGCGCGGTTGCGCAGGAGGTCGATTCCGGCGTCGTCTTCGGAGAGGCGAACGGAGTTGCTGTCGTCGAGGAAGGGCATCTCCCGGTACAAGGCTTCGGAGAGGGCGCAGGGGAGGCCCGCGGCCATGGCTTCGAGCACGGCGAAGGGCATGCCTTCGTATTCGGCGGTATGCAGGAGGAGGTCGCCGCTTGCCAGGAGCGGGGCGACGTCCTCGCGCCAGCCGAGCCGCTCTACGCGCGGGGTGATTCCCAGCGCGGCGGCGCGGGCGTCCCACTCGGCGGCGAGCGGGCCGTCGCCGATCCAGAAGAACCTGGCCTCGGGGGCGCGGGCGAGGATTCGCGCGGCAATATCCAGGAAGAGGAGCGGGCGCTTCTGCGGCGTCATCCGGCCCACGGCGAGGATGGCGAAATCCTGATCCGAAAGTCCAAGCTCCGCGCGCCGGCGGCTTCGCTCTTCGGGGGAGATCGGCGCGGAAATCGGGACGCCGTTCGGGATGGCGGCGACGTTTACGCCTGGGCCGGCGAATTTCTCGAGGTCCGCCTTGCGCGCCTCCGAGACCGCGACCAGCGCGCCGCGGAATCGCCTGAGGGCGCGCCGCGAAACCCAATCACGCAGCCGCGCGCCTTTCGCGCCGAGGAACGCGGCGCTCTGCGTGATATGGATCGTGCAGACGGCGGGGCGGTCGATGAGCCGCGTGGCGCGGAGCAGCTCCAGGCCGTCTTCGAGATTCTGCTTGTTGATGTGAACGACATCGGGCTTCAGCGCCTCCCACTCCCGTGCGGCGCGCGCGGGCGTGGCGCGGTCGATCAGCGCCGCGACGGAGCGGCGCGGGCGGTCGTAGGTGTTCGTGTAATCCGCCCGGTGAACCGCGCCGAACGGGGCAAAGCGCGCCGCGATTTCATCCATGCGCGGATGCGACGAAGCCCAAAGCGCCACCTCATGGCCGCGCCGGGCCAGCGCCTCGCCGAGATAAACCAAAAACGTCTCGCCCCCGCCGCGCGAGCCGGAGCTGCTGCTGGCGAAGAGGATCCTCATCGCCCCAGCACCTCGCTGAAGACGTCCACCCATTTCGCCGCGCCCTTGTCCGGCGTCCAGTCAACGGCCTTCGCGCGCGAGGCCGCGCCCCATTGCGCCGCCAGGGTCGGCTCCGCCGCAAACCGCTCCATGCACCGGCTCAGGGCCGGGACGTAACCGGGCTGAAATCGCAGCCCGTTCACCTCCGGCTCGACGAGGTCATGCCCCGCGCCGACCGCTTCCGAGCAAATGACCGGCAGTCCCGCGCCGATTGCCTGATTGACCACCACGCCCCAGCCGTCGTAGCGGCTTGGCAGAATGAAGACGTCCGCCCGCGCGAAAAGCCGCGGCAAATCCTCCGGCGCCACGAATCCCGCGTACTCGATGCGCGCGCGCACCGCACCCGGCATCCGGTCCAGGCGGGCGCCAAGCCCGGCCTCGCGCCCGGCCAGCAGCAGGCGGATGTGCGGGTAGCGCCCCAGCAGCAGCGCGAATGCATCGAGGAGATTGTCGAGGCCCTTGCGCGGGATCATCTGGCCGCAAAAGAGGAACACCGTGTTCGCCGAATCGCGCTCCGCGCGATGCGCATCGAGGAACGGGGCCAGTTCGCAATAATAGGGAATGTTGAAGTGCTTCGGCTTCGGGAATTGCGCCGCGTACTGCCGGTTCGCCAGCGAGCCGATGCCGGCTATCGCGGCGGCGTTATTCAGCGGCGCGGTGAAGAAATCGCGCAGGGACGGGCGCCCGGGCGGGCGCTCGCTGAGGCGCTCGCCCCAGAAAATCCACGGCTTGCCCCGCAGTCCGAAGCGCATCAGCCATTGGGCGGTGGCGGAGATCATCGTGTTGAGCACCACCAGCTCGCGGTCGCGATAATCGAGCGGCGGATAATTCACATGGCAGCGGGCGCGGCCTACCGGGAACCAGAACCCGCGCAGGATTTGCGAATAAGCGGGCAGCGGCTTTTCCGGCCAGGGGGAGTCGGGCGCGGCGGCTTCCAGGTAATCGACGCGCAGATCCACGTCCGAGCGTCGGGCGAGCGCGGCGAAGATGTCCCGCTGGTACGGCGAGGGGACCACGGAGAGAAACGCCACACGGTAATTCATGAGGAAGAAACGGAGGCCGGCTGCGGGCCGCCGGCGGCCAGCCAGCGATAGACGCCCGCCATCTCCGCCGCGATCACCGGCCAGGCATAGCGGCGCACAGCCAGCTCCCGGCCCTTCGCCCCCATCGCCTGGCGCTCGGCGTCGCTCATGGCCAGCAAAGCGCGCAGGCCGGTGAGGATGCTCTCCTCATCGGGCTCGACGCGCACGGCTGCGCCGGCTTCGAAGCCCTCGGGCAGGTTGCATTGCGGCGTCATCAGGATCGGTTTGCCGCAAGCCCACGCCTCGAGCAACACCATTGGCAATCCCTCGCTCAGCGACGGCAGCGCGAATCCATCGCAATAATGGTACGCCCCCTTTTTGTCCTGGCCGAAAACCGGGCCCGAAAAAGTGACCGACGCCTCGATGTGCAGCGCCGCGGCGATGCGGCGCAGAGCGAGATGATGATCGTGCTCGGCCCACCCGGCGATCACGAGCCGCCAGCGCTTGCGCGCCTCTGGATCGAGAAGGCTCCAGGCTTTCATCAGAGCGGGCAGGTTCTTTTTCGGGTGCAGCCGGCCCAGGTAAAGGAGGGTTTTGACGCCGGGATCGGTTTTGGTCCACCACGGGGCGGCCGGAGGCGGCTCATCCGCGGCGGGGAGATCGATGCCGTTCGGGATGACGCAAACCGGACCCGTGAAACCGTAAGCGCGGATCGAATCGGCCTCGGGAGCGTTGAGTGCGTGGAGGCAGGCGGCGGAATTGATGTTGGCGTTCTCGAAGAAGGCGGCGGCCAGGCGCTTTTTCCAGGCGGAATTGGCGAGCGCCCATGGATCGAGCATTCCGTGGGGCGAAATCATGTGCGGCCTGCGGGTCCAGCGGGTGAAAGCGAGGCTGACCGCCGAGGGATGCATCCAGAGGCCGTGGAGATGGAGCAAGTTCAGATCGGCGTCGATCACCCGGCGCATTAGCCCGGGCGCGTAGGAGAAAAACTTCGGCCCCAGTGGGCGCGCCGTGCGAGGCGTGAGAGGGCTCCATTCCGAGAGATCGGCTTTCGGCCGCGACGGTCCGAACACCTCGATCTCGATCCCCGGCTCTTTTTCGAGGACCCTGGCGAATTGCCGGACGCTTGTGAACACGCCGCCTCCCCCGCGGGTGAGATGGGCCGTTACCAACCCCGCGCGCACGACTTGCCAGCGAGCCGGGACGGGCGCGTCCATTATCGTGGCGTCGGAGCGGGCCGGGGTCGCGCGGGCGGCCTGGCCTGGGCCGGCATCGGCGGGCGCTGGCGCTTCAGGAAGACGTATCCTAGCGCCAAACCGGCCAGCGTGGGGAGCAGCGCGGTGCTGAACCAATCCATTGAGCGCATGGTGATGACCGCCGAGAAAAAGCCCGACGCGTAAACCAGGATGCCATACTCCGAGTTTTTCGGCGAGGCGAGCAGGTTCCACCACGCGCAGCATGCGCCGAAGAGGACTGACATCAGGAAAACGGCGATGAACCCGTGCATGATGTACTCTTCGCCCACCACGCTGGTCGCGACCGTATAGCCTTCCGCGCCGAAGATGTCCTCGACGGTGATGCTCATGCCTTCGGGCTTGCCCGGCCAGAGCACGCGCGGGATCGGGTGGATCAGCGACAGGTAGGGGATTTCAAAATTCGTATAGGGATGGTGCGCCGGGAAATACTCGATCACGCGGGTGATGGCATAGAGGTTGTTATCGACCGCCAGCGATTGCCCCTCGGCGGTGTGCGACGCTTGCTTATAATAGCCCTGCGTGACGTAATCCGAGAGGCCCACGTCGCGGAAATCGAGCATCACCTTGGTCGAGACAACCAGCGCCGCGACCGTGAGGACCGTGACGATGGCAATCTCTTTCGTCTGGCGCCGGTTCGCGGCGAAGCAATAGCCGATCAGGAACGTGACCAGGTAGGAGGCGAAGACATTCCGCGTCCCGCTCGAGAATCCATAGAACAAGGTGAACAAAACCCCCAGCATCACGAGGACGACCTGGAACTTCGAGTATTTCGCCCGGCGCGCGACCAGGATGCCGCCAAGCGGAGGCACGAGATAAAGGAACATGCTCAGCTCGTAGAGCATCGCTTGCCAATTCCCGAGCCGGCCGCGCTGCCACGGCTGGGCGAAGCGCGGCTCCATGAACCACTGGACCATCGCGACCACGTTGAAATCGACGGCGATGAGCATGTTTAGGTAGCCGATGATGATACAGCCCCAGAAGAGCCCGAAAAGCAGTGCGCCGGGCATCGGCTGCTGAAAGAGATCGTGAAGAGGATGCTTCCAGGTCGCCGGGATGAGATGCCGCCCGATCACCATGCCGCCGTAGGCCACGATGCACGCCAGGACGGCGCTGCGGGTCGAGTCCATGCGGGCGACGGCGTTGAATTGCCCCTGCTTCACGAGGAATTCCGTTAAAGTGAGGAAATAGAGCGACATCAGCGCCATCAGGTCCGTCCGCACCAGGTTGTGGAAACCGCCGCGGCGGAAGTCCATCGCCACGCTGAGCCCGAGGCTAATCAAAACGCCGAACGCGCCAAACCGGGCCACGTCCTCCGGCGTTGACCCGCGAAGGAACAGTGCCGTCGCGCCGAGCCCCACGAGGCAGAGCAAGCTCCCGAATTTATCCGCCCGGGGCGGTCCGGGCTCGATGGCCGGCGTCACAGGCCGCGCCGTCACGGGTGTGGTCGGGCTCGGAGAGGTGGGGCGGGCGACGGCGCGCTGCATAGGGAAAGTATGAAGTATGAAGGGTGAAGGATGAAGAATGAAGTATTAGCAGGAAGCGTGAAGGGGGAGGGGGGAAAGTATGAAGGATGAAGGGACGGTTGGCATGGGGAGCCGAAGTCTTATTGCACTCTTTTGCATACTCCTGGGGCCGCTGCTGCCGCCTTTCAACCTTCATCCTTCAACCTTCATACTTAATAGGAGCTTTTGCGTCTGTTCCTTCCACCCATGCTCTCCCTCCGCCGGCCTCCAGTTCTCCTCCCACCATGCCAGCTCGGCGGCCAGGGCGGCGCTGTCGCCGACTGGGAAAATCGAGCCATTTTCGCGATGGCGGATCAGGTCCTTGCCGCCGACGCGGTCGCTGACGATGCAGGGGAGGCCGCAGTTGAGGGCCTGGGGGATGACGAGGCCGAAACCCTCCTCGAGCGAGGGCAGGACCAGGACCGAGGCCTGGCGGAAGGCGTCGGCCAGGGCCGGTTGGCTCACCGGGCCGTGGCGGGTGAGGGGGATGCGGCCTGCGTAGGCGGCGAAATCCGCATCGGCCTCGGGTGCGGCGCCGCCATAGAAGTGCATTTCCCAATCGCGCTCGCCAAGGAGCTGCAAGGCGTCGAGGAGGGTTCGAATCCCCTTCCGGAGGCTGGCCTGGCCGGCGAAGAGGATGCGGAATCGCGCGGGTTTCGAACGGCCTTTTGCATGGAAAATCTCCGTGTCAGCCCCATAGCCGGCCACCCAGATCCGTTCGGCGGAGATGCCCAGGCCGAGCAATTGATCGCGCACCACTGTCGATGCTACGCAGTGGAAATCGGCCAGCGCGTATTCGCGCTCCTCGCGGGCGAACCAGGCCTCGTCGTACGGACACACGTCGGTCAGGCGCAGGCCCACGCGCCGGTACTCGGGTTCCATGATGCGCACCCATTCGCGGACCGGGCCTGTGGCGTGATTGAGCACGGTCCGCGCACCGAGCTTCTTCGCGCGCTCGAAGCCGCGCAGCGCCTGGCCGGGCATCGCGTGGAACAGATCGCACGGATCGAGCCTTCGCCCCACCCACGCGTCGAATCCATGATCCTGCCAGAGGAAGAGCGAGCGCGGGCTCGGGCGCAGGGAAGCGGGGAGATATTTCAGCGCGCCATAGACCATCGTCGTGCGCACCGAATGCGTGAGCACCGGCATGCCGGCGGGCGCGCGCAGCTTCCAGGCCGGGTAGCCGGAGTAATAACAACCGAGCGCGTTCGCCTTTGCCAGCTCGATGGCGAGCGGGAACAAATGGCACGGATTGGTCGCGGCGATGGAAATTTTCACCGCTCCCTCCCGAATTCGGCCTGCCATTCCTCGAGCGACGCGACGGGGCGGCGGGTCAGGCGCAGCCACGCCCAATAGATGCGCGCCGGCGCCGGCTTGCGATTGCGGAGCGTCGCCGGCAGCCCGCGCAGCGCCATCCACCACCAGCGCGGCTCGCGCAACAGCCAGCCGAGGCCGCGTTTGCGCGCGTAATTGAGCTGGCTCAGCGCCCGGTACGCCGAGACAGCCAGCACGCCCGGGAAGGGGCAGCGCCGCCAGACGCACCACTGCTCGTTGCGCGCGTGGCGATGATGATTGTGAACCTCATTCCGTTTCAGCCGGCTGAAATGATGCCGGATCACGGCGCCGGTGTCGTGATAGACGGCGTAACCGGCGCTCAGGCATTGGATGCTGTAGTCGGTTTCGTCGTACAGGTGCTCGAAGTCCGCGGGCCAGCCTTCGAGTTCCATGTACGCGCTCCGGCGGAACGCGGCGGCGGCGTTGATGTAATTGCCCACGTAAAGGCTCGGGCCGAAATCGGAGATATCGAGCGTCTCGGGGAACTCGTCCGTCCGCTGCGGGAATGAGGCGACTGCGACCTCCGGGTGATTGGCGAAAAGATTGCGCACGCGCCCGACGAAATCGGGATCGCACGGGTAACTGTCGTCGTCCAGGCTGATGACGATGTCGCTCGCAGACGCGCGCATTAGCTCGATGCGCGAACGGATCGAGCCGTGCGATTTCTCGTGTACGATGAATTTCGCATTCGGAAAATTCTCCCGCACATACTCGACCGTCCCATCGTCGCAGCCGTCCGCGCAGAGCAGCAATTCATCCGGCGGCGGCTCGAGCGCGGCGACGACGCCGAGCGTGCGGCGCAATTCCGGCAGGCGATTGTGCGTGGCGATGCTGACGGCGCAGGTGAGTTCGTTCATGGCCAGACGCCGGTGGAGTGGAGCAGGCGCTTGAGCAGGCGGCGTGCGCGCGGCTCATGGGATTGGCGGAGGATTTCCTCCTCGACGATGAGGCGGCCGTCGTTTTCATCGCGGTGCAGGTCGCTGCTGGGGGCGATTTTTTCGCGCCAGCTTTCCTCCTTCTCGTGGTCCCAGCCTTCGAAGCCGCGCGCGCGATTGTCCCGCCGCACGTCGAGCCGCGTCTGGATCTGGCGCGGGCTGCGGTAGGGATAATGGCGGAAATGAAGCGGCCTCGAGTGCGTCACGCCCAGATGCGCGGGCCACGCGGCGTCGAGCGACCATTGCAGCCCGCGCCGGTGCCGGAAGAAGCGCGGCTCCGCGCACGCGGCGCGGTAGTAGCGGAGCTTCGCGCGGGTCTCGGCGAAGCCGCCGTCGAGGTCCGATCCGGCGATGTCTTTCTCGGTCATGTAATACTGGATGTTCACGCCCCAGACCACGTGCTCGAACGGCGGGACCTCGCGCAGGAATTCATCGGGCCGCTCGACATAAAACTCGTCCGCGTTCAACTGGCACCACCAATCCCCCTCCGCCGCCTCCGCGCGAAAAGCGGCGAACACCTCCGCCCGCAGCCCCTCGCGAAAGACGGCGCCGTCGCTCTTCCACGGCACGATGCGGTCGCTCTTCATCGCCTGCACTTTTTCCCAGGTGCCGTCGGTGCTCGCGCCGTCATAGACGAAAATGCGATCCGACCAGCGCGCGGCCTCGGCGAGGCAGGCCTCGACGACGTCCGCTTCGTTTCTGGTCAGGCAAATGCTGCGGATTTTCATCGTTGGCAGGCCGTTGAATTAAACCACGGATTACACGGATGGGCACGGATTTAGAAAAACTCCCTCTGAAATTTATCCGTGTAAATCCATGTAATCCGTGGTTCATCAATTTTTCAACAGGCTGGTTAGGGAACCACTGATTAAATGGGGATGGCCTTTGTTGCACTCAAAATGGGGCCGGCTCGCCCACCCTCCAACCCTCACTTGTCCCCTCCGCCACCTCGGGGGGCAAGGCGGCTGCGAAGGCGCATGGACATTGCCCGCGCTTACGGTTATAGCGACGGCAGTGTAATCACTCAAATTCTCAAGAGCCTGCAAGCGCAGGCGGGATCGACGCCCGCGGTCGCCAGCCGAATGCTGCGTCTGAAAACCAAAATCGGTGATTTCCTGTCAGCTCAAGAGCTGATCCCGTTTACCAACAAATCCATCCACTCTCGATGCAGAGGTAACATCATCGCCCTTTTCTAACAATCTGAGCATCCTCAAGGCGAATCGAATTACTTCCCACGCCAAAGGGTGGTGGCACAAGTCTGTCCAGTGTTCCAACAATTGTAATCCTATCACCGATTGCAACGTCGTTAAATCCAGGGACGGCCCCATCCTTCAAAGCAACCTGAACGTCATAGGCGGTTGTCAAAAATCCGCCGCCTTTGAAAACCAACAATTCCTCCTCACTGTTCTTCCTAACAACAGTTCCAGCATAACGGACCGTTCTGCCTGAATATTGCGATCTAAAATTTGCCGCCATGATTTGGAGATTAGTATTTAAAATGCTTTCCACTACATCTTCTGGACTGAGTATTGGAATCGTGCCTATATCTGGTTCTGGTGTGACGGCTTGCACTGGCTCTGTATCGAACGTGTCGCCCGCTCCTGTTGGCGCAGTCGGTGGTGGAGGAACAGTGGATGAAGAATCGAAAGATGAAGTCGACTGTTGATTCACATATCCTGTGTTGCCGTTTCGTAGAGCATTTCTACGAGCTGCTAGTATCTCCACGTCAGCCTTCTCGTCAGCGGTGAACATTTGTTCCGCCATGTCTGAGGTTCTGCCAGGGATGCGATGATACCACGGCTGACGATCTGCCCATTCCTGGGTTGTCTGCTTTGGAAACTCCACACCATATTGAGCATAAATTGTATTTATTGCATCTTGCACCTGCTGGAGACTGTAATTGTTGATATCGTCGGCAGTTAAACGTTTCGTAACATTTGTATTTCCTGGCGACACTGGTTCAGTCTGTGGCACATCAGGTTGAGCGATGGGCGGAGTTGCTTGGTCCACTGATGGAGTTGCAGTTGCCTCACCCACCATGACAGAATCAGGAGTGGTCGAAGGGACAGGGGATCCGGATTCAGTCATTTCTGGCAATTGGGCCGGTGTGGAAGGTGTCGGTGACAAGGATGATATCGGAGAAGGGTTTTCAATTGATTCCGGTGCTTGAGAAGGAGTATCAGATGTCGTGTCACGCGGCGAAATTTCACCCGGACTTGATTTAGCCTGACCACCCTCGTCCTCTCCATGAATCGCTTTAGCCTGCTTTATTCGTTCCGCCAGCGCAGGAAAAGCAAATGCCAGTGACGAAGCAACGCCCGACGAAAGAAATGGAGCACACAGCACAAAGAGCGGAACAACAATGATAGTGCTGAGAAGAATGAAAATTCCCTTGAGCGTTCCGCCACGTGTAATGATGATAATGGATAAAATGAATGTTACAAGCAGAATGGGTATTACTATAAACCATGATGCGAACCCGAAAAAGGGAACCAAGGAAGCACAACACAGCAGGAGCAGAATAATCCAGGAGGCAGTGAAAAGGCTGTTGTATTTCTGGCTGACTACAATATTCGTCGGTTGCGGAGGAGCGTTGAATGTTATATTTTGCGAATGCGGTGAAGGCGATAGCGGCTCCGGGTTACTTGGCGCAAACGGTGCCCGTGATTCACCGAGCATCTCTCCACAATGCTTGCACTTTATGGCCTCATCCTGAATTTCCTCCGCACAGAAGGGGCATTTTTTCATATGTGTGGATACTGGAAGGTGATCTTAAGGGCTGAACCAGTTCTCTGTCTTCTGGTCCAACCATTTCATCTTGCCTCTGCGCGGTGAACGGGGTCAACTTCCTCTTGACAGGAGATCATCGATTTTGGTTTTCAGATGCAACATTCGGTCGGCGACCACGGGCGTCGATCCCGCCTGCGCTTGCAGCCTTTTGAGTATTTGAGTGATTGCACTGCCGTCCTTATAGCCGTAGGCGCGGGCAATGTCTATGCGCCGCTCTCCGCCCAGGTGCACTCGGACCCACACTTGCCAGGAGCGTTCTGGCTGGCGGCCGGCCAGGGCTTTGGCCGCCTCGCCGCGTCGATTCGCCCGCTCTTCCCGCGCCACCTATTTAGGGCAATTTAAATGAACCTGTGGCGGCGTGAAATGAATCGCCCCTACAGGGCTGGCCGATCTGGGCGGGATTATCCTGGGGCGCTGCCCCAGGCTGTTATGAGCACGGGCCCTTGGCCCTGCGGAAAAGCGGCTACATTTGTATTTAGAGCATTTTAAATAAATGTGTAGCCATGCCTCCAGAGGGCCAAAGGCCCGGCTTCATAATAGCCTGGGGCAACGCCCCAGGTAACCCGCCCCAATTCGGCAAAGCTCTGAAGGAGCGTTTCAATCTGCTTCTGCAGCGCCGCGCCTCCGAGCACCAGGCCCGTTCGCAAATGCTGCGGATTTTCATAGCCACGTGCCCGCGATGCGCCGTATGAAGCCGGGGTCGCGCCGGCGGAGAAGGTACGCGGTGACGAAGAGGCGATGGAGCAGCAGCTTCAGCTCGAACGCCGGGCCGGAAAAGCCGAGCACCTCGCTCGCAACGCGGCGCTGGTTGCGGATGCGGTTGCGTTCCATTTGCAGGAAATCGCGCTTCCACGGGCTCGAGGCGTCGTGGTGCTCGAAACGCGCGGCGGAGTGAAAAAAGAGCCGCTGCCGCCGCGCGACGCGGGCGGAGAGATGGACATCCTCCATGAAGCTGTAGCCGGGAAAGTCCGGGAAGAGTTCGCGCAGAAACGAGCCGGTGCGATAGAAGACGCAGGTCGAGCTGAGCCAATCCGCGGGGATGAGCTCGCCCTCGGCGGCCTCGGTGTAACTCGGGTAGCAATTGATCGCGGGACCGAAGAGCTTTCCGCCGTAAGTGGGATGATCGTACCCGGCCTGGATGCGGTAATACCAGCGTAGCAGCCCTTCCGGCACGGGGCGGTCGGCGCCGGAGAGGCGTGCGGAGACGCCGCCGATCTGGCCTTCGGCGTCGCTCTCGAAAACGGCGCAGAGCTTTTCGCACGCGTCGGGCGCGAGCGCGGCGTCGTCATCGATGAACGCGACGAGCGGCGTCGAGACGAGCCGCGCGCCCTGGTTGCGCTGCTGCGCGGCGCTGGGCGTCTGTGCGCGTTCGTATTGGATCGGGAGGCGTTTCGACATTTCCTCGACGGCCACGCGGGTGAGGTCGTCGCGCGAGGCGTCGATGACGATCGTCCGCTCCGGCGGGCGCGTCTGCTCCGCGAGCGTGCCGAGCATCCGGGCGAGGAAATCGGGACGCTCGTAGGTCGCGATGACGGGCGTGTAACCTAGGCGTTCCATGGATTAGGCCCTAGCAGCCTGTTAAAAAATTGATGAACCACGGATTACACGGATTTACACGGATAAATTTCAGAGGGAGTTTTTCTAAATCCGTGCCCATCCGTGTAATCCGTGGTTTAATTCAGCAGCCTGCTACCGTAGCGAGCGGGCCAGCGTTTCCGCGCCGCCAAAACCAAGCGTGCGGTAGGCGACCCGGTAGGCGAGCGGCGCGGCGGGGCCGGCGAGGCGGATGTCCCGCTTGCGCGCGGCGTGATAGCGCCTGGCGAACTTCAGGTCCTCGCTGGCCAGCTTGCGCGCCATTTCGAGAAAGCATTGGCCGAGCGCGTCGCGATGTTGCGCGGACCATTCGCTGCGCGCCTCGAGCCAGTCGCGAAGCGCCTCGCACAGCGCCGTGCGGCTGAAGATGACCGGGCGCTGGTTGGCATAGCTGCGCGTCTCCTCGGACCAGATGCGATAGACGCCGTTGGGCGTCGGCGCGAAGACGAACCGGGCGCCGCCTTTGAGCGCGCGGAAGTAGCAATCGTGCTCGTCGCAAAGCTGCGCCGGGTCCTCGTCCCATCCGCCTGCGGCCTCGAGAGTTTGCCTTCGCCAAAGCGCGCCGCTGGTCTGCGGCAGCTCCCAGCGCAGCAGTTGCGTGTAAATATCCGCGCTGGAGTCGAGCGGCGCGGGCGTGAGCGGAAGGGGATGGCCGTCCTGCCAATTCTCGATGAGCACCGGGCTGTAGATCACATCGGCGTTTTCCGCCGATCCGGCTTCCTCGAATTGGCGCGCGATCTTTTCATTCCGCAGGTAATCGTCGGCGTCGAGGTATTGAATCCACTCGCCGCGCGCAGCCTTGAGCAAAAGATTGCGCACACGGTTCGCGCCGCCGTGCGCGGCCCGCTCGACGCGGATCGCGCCGCCGAATTTTCGCAAAACATCCAGCGTGCCGTCGGTCGAGCCGTCATCGGCGACGATGATCTCCTTCTCCGGCCATGTCTGGTCGAGGGCGCTCTGCACCGAGGCCGCGATCCATTGCGACGCGTTGTAGCACGGGATGGCTATGGTGACGAGCGGAGGCATCAGGGCGAAAGTTTCAATACCCTTGGCAAAGCAAACGTTATGCTACCTCCCTGTACATGCGGGCGGTTTCGCGCGCAATCCGGCTCCAGGCCGTGGCCTCGCGCCAGCCGGCGGCAGAGGCGTAATCGGGCTTTGCGGCAAACGCGGATTCGAGCGCGGATTTGAAATCGGTCTCGAGCGCATCGAACCGAACAACGAGCGGATGCGGCTCGGCAAGATCGACCGTGTCGAGCCTGCGCGGGATCAAGATCGGAATCCCGAGCGAGCGCGCCAGGCAGGCCGCTCCGGAGGTGAAGACCGCCCGGTAATGGAAGAGCGTGCAATCGGCCGCGGCGAGCCAGCGTTTGAGGGCCCCGTCGCTCTGCCAGGCGAGGTCGAGGCGGATGTTCGCGGACGTTCCTGCGCGCTCGCGGATCGCGGCGGCGTATTCCGGCGAGAACGGCTTGCCGGCGATGGCGAGCGTTGCGGGAGGATCGGCGGCGCGCCACCAATCGAGCACGGGCTCGATTCCCTTGTACGGCTCGACCGTGCCGAACATGAGGCAGAGCCGGTCGGACTCGGCGAGGCCGAGCGCGGCGCGCGATTCGGATCGCGAGGGAAGCGGGGCGAAGGCGGCGGAGAGATCACCGTGCGGGATTACGCGCACCTTTTCGCGCTTCGTCTTGTAGGCCGCGCAGACCGCCTCCGCGGCCTTTTCGGAATGGACCACGACCGCGCGCGCCGTGTCGTAAGTGAGCCGGAAGTTGCTTGCCAGGATCGATTCGCCGGGCCGGTTATGCGGCAGCAGATCGTGCGCGGTCAGGACGATCGGAACGCGGCGCGCGGCGAGCGCGAGGTCGAGCGAGTAGCGGACCTTCCGCCAGAAATCGAGTCCGTCCCGCCGCGCCTCGAAAAATTTCTCCGGCCAATGCAAATGCAACACGTCGCCGCTCCAGCCCTCGAGCCCGCGCGAGAGCGGCAGCACACGCCGATGTCCGAATGGGAAAGTGACTTCGACCCCCTCCGCCTCGAGCGCGGCGGCCAGGAGCGCCTGGTACGCCACGCCCTCGCGGTAATCCGGCGCGAAGAAGACATTCATCGGCTTGGAACCACTGATTAAATGGGGGCGGCCTTTGCTGCAAGCATTTGGGCCGTATTTCAAGGCGCGAGCGAAGCGGCAATACCCGCAGCGGTCTTGCCCGAGCGAGCAACGCCGAAAGACGGCCCAAAGGCTTGCAGCCCTCCGGGTTGCACTGAAAAGGGGCCGGGGGCCGCGTTGGCTGCTCAGTTACAGCCCGCTACGGGGATGCGCCTTCGCAGCCGCCTTGCCCCCGACCCCTTTTGAGTGCAACAAAGGCCACCCCCATTTAATCAGTGGTTCCTTACAACAGCACTTTCTTCAGGCGCGCGATACCTTCGGCGTAAAAGCGATGCCGGACGGCGCCGACGTAGTGGCGCGCCACGGCGCTCTTGCCCGCGTTGCGCGCCTTCGAGATTTCGTACTCTTCGGGCAGCAAGCCGCCGCGTCCGACGGCCGAGGCGCAGATGGCGAAGAGCGTCTGCTCGACGAGCCAGATGTGTTTTTCGCGGAGATTGGTCTCGGTGAGCGCGCGCTCGCAAAGGTCGAACTTGATCGCGGGCCGGTCGATGAGGCAAAGCCCGCTGTTGACGCGATGCCAGACGTCGATGCCGAGCTTCTCCCGCACCTGCGTGCGCGAGATCGGCATCGCCTCGCGCACATCCTTGTTGAACCAGCATTGGCCCGCGCCGTCGGCGCACCAGCGCAGGATCGCCTCCGGTTTGCGAAAGAAGAGCAGGTCGCTGTCCAGGATGATGAAGCGATCCGAGCGCGCGAGGAGCGGCATGTCGAAGATTTTCCGCGCGAGCGGATGGGCCATGCGATATTCGCGGCAAGCTTGGTAAGGCGTCAGCGCGTCGAGGACCGCGCGGTCGGCTTCGACGGCGGAGACGCCGCGCACGCCCGAGATCATCTTGACGAACGCGGGCCGCGCCTCGGGCGGCAGGCGTCCGTCGTCGTGGATCACCACGCGCCAGTTTCGTTCGGTGAAGTGGAACCAGCTAGCCAGCATCCAGCAGGCGAGCAGCCAATCGTCGCTGCCCGTGAGGATGTGGATTGGGATTTCCTCGTGCGGCTTGTCGGCGTGAGGGTTGCGCCAGTTGAGGATGCGCTGGCTGACGAAGCGGTCGTGGTACGCGGCGGCAAAGCCCCGTTTCACATCCCGATTGAACTCATAGAGAATCCTGCCCGGCCTCATATCCTGTCCCGTGACCGGCCGAGGCTTCGCATGGAGATCAGGAGCCGCTCGCGCACGGCGGGCGCGCGCAGCCATGAGGGATTGCGCAGGAGGGCCTTCGCAAACGTTGGCTTGGGCTGGGGGGCGAGTTGGTACATATCGTAATTGATCTGGGCGATGATTCGGGCGCGCGCCCCGGCGGAGATCGGCGGATGAAGCGCCAGCGCCTTGCGGACGATCTCGCGCATCTCCGACGCCGCCTTCGCGGCGTTCGCCGATTTCTGTTGCTCGTGCAGGCGGAATTGCGCCAGCACGCGCGGCAGCCGGAGCGCGCGCGCTCCGGCCATCAGGCATTCCACCCAAAAGGCGTAGTCGAACGCCAGATCATATTCCAGGCTGAACGGCCCGGCCTTTTCCCACAGCGAGCGCCGGAGAAAGACCTCCGGCTGCACCCATTGGCGCCTGCCGAACCAGACGGTGTAGATGTCCAGCAGCTCCTCGAGGCTCGAAATATTCCCCTGATGCCGTCCGGTCACATTGCCATCGGCGTCGATCCACTCCACCTCGCCATAGACCAGGTCGATCTCAGGATTCCGCTCGAACGCCTCGAGCACCGCCGCCGCCGCGCCGGGCGCGAGCAAATCGTCGCCGTTGATGAAGCCGACAATCTCCCCGCCCATGCGCGCGAACGCCTTGTTGAGCGCGTCCGATTGCCCGCGGTCGCGCTCGCTTTCGACCACGTCTCCCTCGCGGGCGAATTTGCGCGCGATCTCAGCCGTGCCGTCGCGCGACGCGCCATCCTGCAGCCGCCAGCGCACCGCATCGCCTTGCGCCGCGAGGGATGCGAGGGTCGCCGGGAGAAACCGGGCGCAGTTAAAAGTGGGAATGGCGAGGACCAGCGGGCCGGACATGAGGATTATGCCGCCTCGCCGCTCGCAGCCGCCGGGTCGGCGCTCCGCCAGCGGTGCTTCATCACGGTCATGGTCCACTCGCGCTTGGGCAGCTTGCCGGTGCCGTAAAAGTCATCCACCTCAACGTCGAAATAGGCGGCGTAGGTGATGCGGTCGGCCAGCTGATGGCCGTGGATCAGGTCGAGGTTGACGTAGCAGCGGCCCGGCGTCACGCCCAGCCGGTCGGTCTCGCAAATGAGCGTCCCCTCGGCGGGCAGGACCTCCGGCAGTCCGCCGGTCGCTTCGGTGTCGAGCTGGAAGAGGGAGACATGGGTCAGGTCGTAAATCGTCAGGAGAAAGCGCGCGTTGCGCACCGGCTTTGCGCTCTTGTATCGGATGGTCACCTTGCAACGGCCGCCGGTGCGAATGGTCGCGCCGCCGTCGGCGTTCTCGATGGAAATGGACTCGTACCGCACTGAGCCGTCGCCTTCGCGGTCATAGCGCTCGCTCAGCGCCACCGTCTCCTCGGGCTTCGAGGTTTCGATGTAGGCGTGGACGATCTCCTGAACCGGCCCCACGCGCGCGACGGTTCCGTATTTCAGCATCACCGCGCGCTGGCAGAGCGAGAGGATCGAAGCCATGTTGTGCGAGACGACGAGCACCGTCCGCCCCTGGCGCGCCACGTCCCCCATTTTTCCGAGGCATTTTTTCTGGAAGGCCGCGTCGCCAACCGAGAGCACCTCATCGACCAGCAGGATTTCCGGCTCGAGATGCGCCGCGACGGCGAACGCCAGCCGAAGATGCATCCCGCTCGAGTAGCGCTTTACCGGCGTGTCGATGAAATCCTCCACCTCGGCAAATGCGACGATTTCGTCGAATTTCCGCGTAATTTCCGCGTGTTTCATCCCAAGGATCGCGCCGTTGAGGTAAATATTGTCGCGCCCGGTCAATTCCGGGTGAAAACCGGTGCCGACTTCCAGGAGCGAAGCCACGCGCCCGCGGAGGATCGCCCGGCCTTTCGTCGGCTCGGTGATTCGGGAGAGAATCTTGAGCAGCGTCGATTTTCCCGCCCCGTTCTGGCCGATCAGCCCGATGACTTCCCCCGGCTGCACGGCGAATGAAATGTCGCGCAACGCCCAAAAAGTATGCGGGACCGGTCCGACCTGCTCCGGAGCGAATCGCGCCGTGAGTGACTTGCCATTGGGATGCGGCTGGCCGCGAAGCTTCGCCCAGAGCGCCTCGACTGATTCGCGCAGACTGGTGGCGCCGATGCTGCCGAGCGTGTAGAGCTTCGAGAGGTTTTCGATCTCGATGATCGGTTTGTCCATGGCGCGCGCTTACACTGTATCGATGAACGTACGCTCCGTGCGCTGAAATACGAGAATGCCCGTCAGCAGCAGAATGGCCGTGCCCGCCAGGGAGGAAGCCGCCGAGGCCGGCGTGAGCGTCCCGGTTCCGAGCAGGCAAATGCGGAACGCCTCGAGGATGGCCGTCATCGGATTGATCTCCGCCACCCAGCGCCACTTGGCGGGAAATCTCGAAAGCGGATAAAGCACCGGCGAGGCGAACATCCAAAGCTGCACGACCAACTGGAGCACCTGGGTCAGGTCGCGGTACTTCGCGGTCAGCGAGGACATCCAGAGGCAGATGCCGAGCGACAGGGCGCCGGTCATCAGGTAGAGGACCGGGGTCAGCAGCGCCCACAGGCCGAGATGCAGCCCCGTCGCGCCCGGCACGATCAGTACGTAGAAACCGTAGATCACGAGAAACGAGAGCATCTGCAGGGCGCAGGCGAAGAGATTCGAGAGCACCACCGAGAGCGGCATCACCAGCCGCGGGAAATAGACCTTGCCGAAGAGGCCGGCATTATTGGTAAAGATCGCGCCGCCGGTCATCAGGTTCTGCTGAAGATAATTCCAGCCAAGCTGATTGCAGAGGTAAAAGAGCACCGGGGGAATGCCGTCGGTGGGCATCTTCGCCACCCGGCCCATGAAGATGGTGTAGATCACCGAGGTCATGAGCGGCTGGAGGATGAACCAGGCGGGGCCGAGGATGGTCTGCTTGTATTTCGAGGCGAATTCCCGGTGCACCAGCAGGCCGAGCAAATCGCGGTATTCCCAAAGCTGGCCCCAGTGGACGCGGAGCCAGGATTGGTCCGGCTCGATGATGGTCTCGTGATAGGCGAGCGTCACGGAGCCCGCCGCGGCAGATGGCTCGGGCTTCATGAGGCGTTAACAGACGTTTAACACTGCCAGTCCCAGTAGAGCACTTCCGGATTCGGGCCGCCCTGCACCGCGAGCGCGGCGATGAAGTCCGCCTCGGGGGAGAATCCCGTAAGGCGGCAGCGTTGAACGGCCTGGGAAGATGGGCGGGCTTGCGCGCACGCCTCATTGCTCGTCCAGAATCGAAAGAATTTCCATGCCTTTTCTTGCTTCGACCAGGTAATCCGCAAATCCCATTGCGAATGCGGATCGAGGAAGCCGTCGGCCATCTCTTCGAATGGGATGTCATCCCGGACGCGCTCGAGATCGAGGCCGACTTCGCGCACATTCCGCGACACGGCGATGAGCGCCAGGTGATCACACTGGGCGACGTCGACGCGAAAACCCGACGAAGGGCCGGTGACGATGCCCGGGCGCGGGAAGCGGCCGGCGTAGCGCTCGATGATGTCCCGGCGGAAGATCGAGGTCTTGATCCGCTCGCCGCAGTCGCGCGAGACGGGGCACTCCTCGGTGGGCGACCAACGTGGCTCCTCGATGCAGACGCGCCAGAGGTGAAGCTCGTCGATGGGGAGGGAAGGGGATTCGGGGCCAGGGAGCCAGAGCGGTTCCTCGAGGCTCGGCAATGTTTTCGGCGACAGCAGGATGGACATGAGAATATAGACCCGGGCAAAGGAATGGCATTGAGCCTTTTCCCGGCCTTGGGTAGAAGCAGCGGCTATGCCAATTGGCGCACTGCACCGGGGCGGCTCATGATCGATCTGGCCGGCTATACGACGGGCGGCTTCCAGCGCGGGGCCTCGCCGCTCAAGGAGGCCGCGTGGTGGGCGGTGCGGGCGCTTTTTTTCCAGACATCGGTCCCGTGGCCCTCGGAGCTGCGGGCGGCGTTGCTGCGGCTTTTCGGGGCTAAAATCGGCGCCGGGGTGGTGATCCGGTCGGGGGTGAATATCACGTTCCCGTGGCGATTCTCGGCCGGCGATCATGTCTGGCTGGGAGAGGAGGTGCTCATCCTGAGCCTGGCGCATGTGGTCATTGAGTCGAATTGCTGCATCTCGCAACGGGCGTTCCTCTGCACCGGCTCACACGATTTCTCGTCGCCCGCGTTCACGCTGGTCACGAAGCCGCTGACCATCCGGACGGGAAGCTGGGTGGCCGCGAACGCGTTCATCGCCCCCGGCGTGCAGATCGGCCCCGGCAGCATGGTTACTGCGGGCAGCGTGGTGATGGAGGACGTGCCGGAAAAAGTGA
>Ga0206866_1076_pt2 | contig 20431 bp, 19 predicted proteins | sample Alteio_BWOrgCont_40_FD_152626 | JGI IMG/M metagenome (GOLD analysis project Ga0206866, IMG submission 152626) | Enriched cells from forest soil in Barre Woods Harvard Forest LTER site, Petersham, Massachusetts, United States -... | ecosystem: Environmental > Terrestrial > Soil > Temperate forest >... | reverse complement strand
CGTCGGCACGCACGGGAATCGCGGCGAATAGCAGCACACAGAGGAATGCGGAGATCGCGCCGGAAACTGGTAAGCCGCGAAGATTTAAAGTGGCCCGTGGGCGCTGCGTTTGCGTCATTCGTTCGTGAACACCACTCGGCCGTCGGCCGCGACCGTGCGATAAATCGGCGGCGGCGCCGGTGGCACAAACCTCGGTGCGACCAAACCAAGTGCGATCGGGCTAGGCGCGTAATACGTCGATGTAACTTTCTGGACGTAACTGCGCGTTTCGGGGAAATTCGGAACACCGCCGAAGCGGTCTACCGCGCCCGGACCGGCGTTATAAGCCGCCAGGGCCTTGTTGAGATCGCCGTTATAGCGCTCGAGCAGCATTCCCAGGTACCGCACACCAGCGTCCACATTCTGCGCCGGATCAAAGGCGTTGCCAACCCCTAACCGCTGTGCCGTTCCAGGGATAAGTTGCATCAGGCCCAGCGCGCCCTTGCGCGAGACGGCGGAAGTGTTCCAGTTCGATTCCGTCCTGATCACCGCGCGGACCAGATCGGGGTCGACGTGGTGCTTCTCCGCAGTCTTCTGCACCAGCGTGTCGAGTTCGACCGGGGCTGCCTTTACGGGAGTAGCAGTAACAGCTCCTGCAGTCCCCGCCAATGGCCCTAGCTTGGTGGTTGCGGGGCGGTCAGTCAGAGCAGGGTTGGTATACACAACGTCGCCATCTTCGTCGACGGAGCGGGAAATCTGTGCGCGCGCAGGAATAGCTGATAACACGCATATTATCAGCGTAATAGCGAAGCCTGGGAGGCGAAATCTCATGGTGGTTCGGGGAAACCTCTCCGCAGCGTTCAAAATGCTCACGCAGGCGCGCGAACGGCGCAGAAAGGGATTATAACATCCGCTCGATAAGGGTATAAACCCTTGACAAGGCACTTTTTAGGTTGGATGTGTCTTTTCCGGCAGCCTCCGCCAGATCGGGCCTACCCCCGCCTTTGCCGCCAATTTCACCCGCCACGGCCTGGATAATCTTCCCCGCATGGAGGCGGCTGGAGAGATCCCGGGTGACACTCGATATCAGGGCAACGTTACCGTTTTCGACGGCGGCCAGGACAAAGACGCCCGAGCCCATTTTTTGGCGCAGGGGATCGACCAGTTGCCGCAGACCCTCCCGGTCCACCCCGTCGATTTCCGTGGCCAATACCCGCACGTCTTTGACCGTGCGGACCTCCGTCAGCAGCGAATCGAGCTTGGTCAGAGCGGCCTTACGGCGCACCGTCTCGAGCTGCTTTTCGGCTTGTTTTTGCGCTTGCGCCAGTCGCTCTAGCGCGGCCCCGACTTCCCCCTCAGAGACGTGTAGGCGTCCCGCTACTTCGGAGAGCAACTGCCGGGCACGCTGATAGTCCGCCAAAGCTCCTTCGCCGGTGATGGCCTCGATGCGGCGCACGCCTGCCGCGACCGATTGCTCCACGGCGATCTTGAACACACCAATGTCGCCGCTGCGGGTGACGTGCGTGCCGCCGCAAAGTTCCTTGCTGTAAAAGCCGCGCGGCGAGTTGGGATCGGGTATCGTCACGACGCGCACGTTCTGCTCGGGGTAGCGGTCTCCGAAAAAGGCCAGGGCTCCCGAGGCCAGGGCGTCGTCGATGGTGGTGATGTCGGTAAGGATCTCGGCATTCAGGCGAATCTGCTCGTTCACCTGCTGCTCGATGTCGGTGAGCTCGGCCGCGTCCACAGCGGCAAAGTGCGTGAAATCGAAGCGCAGCCGGTCCGGTGCCACCAACGAGCCCGCCTGCTTGACGTGCGTGCCCAGGATGTTGCGCAGCGCGGCATGCATCAGGTGCGTCGCGGTGTGATTGCGCTTGTTGCGCTCGCGGCGAAGGGCGTCGGCCTCGCCGGCTACTCGTTCGCCGACGCGCAAAGTTTCTTTCGCCAAGATGCGGTGGGCTACCAGCCCGGAAACGGGATGGTAGGCGCCGCGAACTTCCCCTAATTCCAGCGATTTCTCGTTGTTCCACAGCGTTCCGGTGTCGCCCACCTGTCCGCCAGATTCGGCGTAGAACGGCGTATGATTCAGCACAATCTCGCCTTCGGCGCCTGCGGGCAATTCATTTACAGGACCAGTTGGCGTGATGATGGCCTCGATGCGGCAGTCGCGCGCGCTCGTTCCGCGGTAGAAATCAGGATCGGTGCGGACCGTCTCGGCGAGCTTCGCATACGCCGGGCTGGCAATCTCTTTGTGTCCGCCTTTCCAGGACGCTCTGGCGCGCTCGCGCTGCTCGGCCATCGCGCGATCGAATTCCGCCGGATCGAAGGCGATGCCTTGATCGCGAAGCACATCCGTGATGAAGTCCAGCGGCAGACCGAAGGTGTCGTAGAGCCGGAAGGCTTTCTCGCCTGGATAGGTCGGGCGCGACTGGCTCGTTGTGCTTTTCGCGAGCTGCGCCAAATCCTCTTCCAGCTTCTTTAGGCCCAGGTCGATCGTATGCGCAAAACGCTCCTCTTCGTGCTTGATTACGCCTGCGACGCGGCTGATCGACTCCAATAATTCGGGATAAGGCTCGCGCATTTCTTCGGCGACGAGTTGCGCCATTTCAAACAAGAACGGCCGCTCGAGGCCGAGCATTCGCCCGTGCCGCACCGCGCGGCGGATGATCTTGCGCAGAACGTAGCCGCGTCCATCGTTGGAAGGAATCACGCCATCGCCGATCAGAAAGGCCGCGGCGCGACTGTGGTCGGCCAGGATGCGCAGCGACGCATCGGTCGAGTGATCCTTGCCGTAGGGCTTGTCGCATAGCTCGCTACCGAAATGCACGAGCGGCTGGAAGATGTCGGTATCGTAGTTGCTGATTTTTCCTTGCAGCACCGCAGCCAGGCGTTCGAGGCCCATGCCTGTATCGATCGAGGGCTTCGGGAGAGGCGTGACCTCTCCAGTTGCACTTCGATTGAACTGCATGAACACCAGATTCCAGATTTCGACGTAGCGCCCGCAATCACAGCCGAACGCGCAATCGGTATGGCCCTGATCGGAGGCCGCCGGGCCCATATCGTAATGAATCTCGCTGCACGGGCCGCATGGCCCAGTCTCGCCCATGGCCCAAAAATTCTCCGTGAGCCCGGGAACCGCGATCACGCGTCCGCGCGGCGCGCCAATGTTGACCCACAGTTCGAGCGCCTCTTCGTCCGTTCCCAGCGTCACGCCAGGGGCGACTTCGGCGCCGCCAAAAACGGTGAAATAGAGCTTGTCAACGGGGATGGCAAATCTGCCGGGAGCCGATGACGTGATCAACTCCCAGGCAAATGCCACCGCGTCCTTCTTGAAATAATCGCCAAAGGAAAAGTTCCCCAGCATTTCGAAGAAGGTGTGATGGCGGTTGGTGAAGCCGACATTTTCGAGGTCGTTGTGCTTGCCGCCGGCGCGTACGCACTTCTGAGAGCTCGTGGCGCGACGGTACTCGCGCTGCTCGAGTCCGAGGAAGACGTCCTTGAATTGATTCATCCCCGCATTGGTGAAAAGCAGGGTAGCGTCGCCCATCGGGACCAGGGAAGAGCTGCGCACGACGCGATGGCCGTTGGCGGCGAAAAAGTCCAGAACGGTACGCCGGATTTGTTGTCCAGTCAGCATGTCTGTGGGGTGTTTCCCTCTACCGCGAAAAATCCATTATCGCAGAGACGCCGGGGCGTCGCAAACGCGCCCAGGATAGCTCTCGTCAGACCGCCGCGGCCTGTGGGCGCAGGGCTTCGGCTGGTCAGGCTTCGCCGGCCGAGTCGTCCTCTGGAAGTTCCGGCACCTCCGCAGCATGCGCGGCCAGCGACACACGCAACTGACGTCGAACCAGTTCGCTGTCGAACCCCGCGCGCAGGAGCATGCGATAGAGCGACGCCGTGTGGCGCGGCTCGAGCGGCCCGCGCGCGTTTCGCAGCTTGCGCTCGATGAGTTTCTGCGCCAGCAACGCCTCGTCGGTCTCGGCGAAGGTCTGTGCGATGGCTGACTCAATGTGGCGATCGGGTACACCGCGCGTCCGCAGCTCCCGCGTAATGCGATGACGGCCCTGTTTGCGCGACCGGGCATGCTGGCGCGCGAACTCCAGCGCGTATCGCGCGTCATCAATCAGCTTCTCGCCCTTGAGGCGGGTGACCAGCCGATGAGCCAGCGCCGGCTCCTCGGAGCGCCGCTCGAGGTAGGCGTGCATCTCGTGGACCGAGTAGGCGCGGCGCATTAGCGCGCGCACGGCCGCGGTATAAAGCTCTGCTTCACTCGAAAGTTTGCGTGGGGCTGGACGCATGACGCGCCCAGCATAGAAGGTTTACCGGGAATGGGCAACGCGCCAGGGAGGCGGACTTAGTGTTTCCCGAAGCGCTCGTACTCGGCCATAGTGCGCTCCATCTCCTCGCGCGCCGCGTCGGCCGCCGAACGAATCCCTTGGATGCGCAGCTTGAAGTCGTCCGGGTTGGACGCCCGGATGAGCGCTTCCTCGTAAGTGATGAGCTCCCGTGTGTAAAGGTCGTAGAGCGATTGATCGAAGGTCTGCATTCCGTACTGGCTGGTGCCGCCGGAGATGGCGTCATGAATGAGCCGCGTCTTGTCGGGGTTAATGATGCAATCGCGGATGTACGCGGTCATGATCATCACCTCGATCGCGGGAACGCGGCCCTTGTCGTCGGACCTGCGCACCAGGCGCTGGCTGATGACGGCTTTGAGCGTGGCGGCCAGTTGCAGCCGGATCTGCTTCTGTTCCGGCGGTGGGAAGACGGCAATGATGCGCTGAATCGTCTCGGTGGCGTCCAGGGTGTGCAAGGTGGATAGCACCAGGTGTCCGGTCTCGGCGGCGAGCAGGGCGGTGGCAATCGTTTCGAGGTCGCGCATTTCGCCGACCAGAATCACGTTGGGGTCCTGGCGCAAAGCCGCTCGCAACGCGCTCGAAAAGCTAGCCGTGTCCACCTCGACTTCCCGCTGATTGATGAAGCTGTGCTTGTCTCGATGCAAAAACTCGATGGGGTCCTCGATGGTGATCACATGGTCGGAACGCGTCGAATTGATGCGGTCCACGATGGCCGCCAGGGTCGTCGATTTGCCCGAGCCCGTCGTTCCCGTCACCAGCACCAGACCGCGTTGCTCCTCGCAGATTTTTTCGATCACGCGCGGCAGGTTCAGCTCGTCCGAGGTGCGAATCTTCGTGGGGATCACGCGCAGAACCATGCCCACGTTGCCGCGTTGCTGAAATACGTTGACGCGGAATCGCCCCAGTCCCGCCACGCCGTAAGCCATATCGAGTTCGGCCGTTTCCTTGAATTTTTGCTTCTGGCGGTTGGTCATCATGCTGAACGCCATCGAGAGCATCTCTTCAGGCGTGACTCTGGCAACGTCCGTTTGCGGGTTCAGCAGGCCGTCCACGCGCAAATAGGGGTGGTTCCCGACCTTCAAATGCAGGTCCGAAGCCTTCTGTTCGACCGCGCGGCGCAGCAGTTCGTCAATGCCGAGTGCCATCAGACACCATCCTGGCTCAAGGGGCTTCCATCGAAGCTAGCATTGGGCATTGGCGGGAACAAGCGGCTGGCGCGGCTCGGTTGCCGCGTAGTAACTGCGGTGAATGAGGCGCAGGGGGATTCAGTTCTTCACGGGGCGGCGCCGGAGGAACAGCGAGCTGTAAATCGCGGCTCCTGCTGCGCCGCCTGCCAGCGGGCCCACCCAGTACACACCGTGATTGGTCCAGTGCCGGGCGGCCAGGGCCGGCCCTAGCACTCGAGCGGGGTTCATAGCGCCCCCGGTGAAGGGCCCACCAAATAGCGCAGCGGCCGCGATCAAGAGGCCAGTAACCATGCCCGCGACTGCGGGACTCGCATCGGGCTGGTCGGCCGTGGTCGCGAAGACCACGAACACCAAAAGCATCGTTAGCACGCCCTCGATCAGCATGCCGGGGGAGCGTGCAATTCCGCTGGCCAGATCCGGCGTTCCCAGCGCCACCGCGCGCCAAGTGTCCTCCGGAATCACGCCGCGCAGCAGGTAAGCGGCAGCACATGCGCCGGCCAATTGCGCGCCGCAGTAGGTCAACATGTCGAACGAGTTCAACCTGCGCGTGACCCAGTAGCCAATCGTCACAGCAGGGTTGAGATGGCCGCCGGAGATGCGGACCGTGGCGGCGACGAAGACACCAAAAGCCGAACCGTACGCCAACGCGATGCCGAGAGGGCCGAGGCTACTTCTGTTGGTTGTCTTAAGGAACTGATCAGCGCAAATCGCACCGGCGCTAATGAGCACGATTGCGAAGGTTCCAAACAGTTCTGCGGCGAGTTTTTGCGGTCTGCTGTACATACCGAGGCGACGGCCTGCAACGGCCGTGCGCCGCTATGCCACAGACGCGCCTACGGGTGAAGCGACCGGGGTGAGCCAGTTGTGACGGTCTGGCTTGCTGCCGCCGACAATAGCGAAGAACTCCTCTTGCAGCCGCCGGGTGATCGGCCCGCGTCTGCCGCTACCGATCTTGATGCGGTCGACCGAGCGCAGCGGCGTCACTTCAGCGGCCGTGCCGGTGAAGAAAACCTCGTCGGCGATGTACAGCATCTCGCGCGGAATCATCTGCTCGCGCACCGGAATATGCAGGTCCTCGCACAGAGCCATGACCGAGTTGCGTGTGATCCCAGGCAAAACGCTGGACGCCAGCGGAGGCGTGGAAACGACGCCATCCTGCACCAGGAAGATGTTCTCGCCCGAGCCCTCGCTGACATTGCCATGCACATCCAGGGCGATGCCTTCGGCGTACCCATTCACCGCCGCTTCCATTCGGATAAGCTGGGAATTCATATAATTGGCGCCGGCCTTGGCCATGGCAGGTAGCGTGTTCGGAGCCATGCGCGTCCAGGAGCTGACGCAGACGTCCACTCCCTCTTCGAGCGCCTCCGGGCCCAGATAAGCGCCCCATTCCCAGGCCGCCAGATAGACCTCGACCGGGCAACCGACCGGGCTCACGCCAACGTCGCCGTAGCCCCGCAGCACGATCGGCCGGATATAGCAGGAGCCCAAGCGGTTGGCGCGCACCAGTTCGTGCGAGGCGGACGAAAGCTGGTCCGCGGTATAAGGATTCTCCATCCGGTAGATGTGGCCGGAATTGATCAGCCGCCGCATGTGGTCGAGCACACGGAACGTCGCCGGGCCCTGCGGGGTGTCATAGCAGCGAATCCCCTCAAAAACCGACGAGCCATAGCTGACGACGTGGGAAAGCACATGAATGTTTGCGTCCTCCCAGCGAATCAGTTTCCCGTTGTGCCAGATATGCTCGGTTTTCTTCAGACTCATCGGCTGTCTCCATGGGGGATTATAACATAGCGCCCGGAGCGGCCCAGTCAGCCTGGGTGCAAACGAGCAAGAGGCTTTGCTGGGGCTCGACGACGCGGCGCCGCTCAGCCCTGGGCCTAGCGCTGAGGATTGGTAACCGCAGGCTGTTCAAACGAAAGGTAATCCTGGCGTGCGCCGGCTCGCATTTGGCCGTGAGTGCTTTCCCAAACGCCGAGCAGCAGGAAGGGAATCACCGCCGTCGCAGCCCACAGCTTCGCGCTGCGCGGCACCGTGGCCCCCGGTTCCCAGCGAAACAACTGCTGGCTGATGGCAAACGCGACGCCCGCGCACAAGGCCAGGGACAGCAGTTCGGGAGCGATCGCCAGGACGCTCACGTGAGCGACCATCACGCGTTCGAGGCCGGTGACCAGGTAGGTAGCCGGCTGAAACGCAGCCAGCGTTTGCAGCCATCCCGGCAGCATCGGCAGCGGCAACGTGGCGCCGGAAAGACCCAGGAATCCCCACCAGAGGATCTGGTTGATGATCTGGGTCTCCTGCATGGTGTTGGTGACGCTGGCGATGATGAGCCCCAGTGCGGCGAACGTCACCGTGCCCAGCGTGACCAGCAAAATGATCCCAATAATATTCCCCCAGCTGCGCAGATCGAAGATTTCTCGCGCAATGATGAATTCGAGGATCACGGTGGGCAACGTCATCAGGTAGTTGGACAAAATACTGGAGGCCAACATCGCGCCCGCACCCACAGGTGCCACACGAAATCGCCGCAGAATCCCCTGCTCGCGGAACGTGACCAGTTGCACGCTCAGGCCCCAGAAGCTGCCCATGATCGTGAGCGCCAGCACCGACGCCAGCAGATACGGCGCCGCCGCTATCCTGCCGCGTCCGATCGCGCCCAGGAAGAGGAACACGAGAGCTAGAGGCAAAATCATGCTGAAGAAAATAAAGGCGCGGTTACGCACCGCCAGCCGCATCCGGATCTTGGTCAGGGTCCATGCGTGTTTCAATCGCGCAGCCTCCTGCCGGTCAGTTCGAGGAAGACGTCCTCGAGTGTCGGCGCGGTAATCTCCAGGCCGGACAGCTCATTGCCCTCGGCCTCCAGGTGCTTCACCAGCGAAACAATCGTCTGTGGCACGCGGGTCGAATGCAGGATGTACACCCCGTCCGAAGCGAGGCAATCTGCGACTCCGTCCAGTTTCGCCAAGGCCCCATCCGGTTCGGGACGCGCCAGGCGCAGTTCGATCCGCGCCGTCCCGGCCGATCCCTGCTTCAACTCCCGCGGCGTTCCCTGGGCGATGACCAGGCCCTGGTCCACAATCGCCACATGGTCGCACAATCGTTCGGCTTCCTCGATGTAGTGGGTCGTCAGCAGGATCGTTTTGCGTTCCTTCTTCAGCTCTTCCACGATGTCATAAATCTCGCGGCGTACCTGCGGGTCGAGTCCGGCGGTCGGCTCGTCCAGGAAAATCACACTGGGATCGTTGACCAGGGACATCGCCAGGGCCAGCCGCTGTTTCTGCCCGCCGGAGAGTTGCGAGTAGTAGGCGCGCCGCTTCTCTTCGAGCCCGAAGCGCTTGAGCAGCCCGGCAGTATCCCTGTGGTGGGTGTAGAAGCTGGCGAACACATTCAGAGCTTCCTCTACGCGGATCTTGTCGGGCAGCGCCGTGGATTGCAGTACGGCTCCGATCTTTTGCTTGAAGGCGTCGCCGCTCGTTTGCGGGTCCAGGCCACAGACGCTTACGCGGCCGCCATCCGCCGGGCGCAGCCCCTCAAGGATTTCCACGGTGGAGGTCTTGCCCGCGCCGTTCGGACCCAGCAACCCGAACACTTCGCCTTCCTGAACGGCGAAACTCACGCCGCGCAAGGCTTGCACGTCCCCATAGCGCTTGGTCAGGTTCTCTACTTCGATGATCGCGGAGGTCACAGTAAACACTTATCTATAGCACATTCCGAGCCCGCGGCGAATCGCGGTGGCGAGCCTTGCGGGGCGGCGCCCCCCGAAACGGCGTACTCAACATGCTCCTCAACACCATGCTCAACGTTGTGCCCGAGGGCGGCGCTTGCGAGGTTTGGGCGGAAACCACTCGCGCCCTTCCATTTCTATGCGGCTCCCGCGGAACTCGACCCCCTCACTCTCGAGCAAGCGGCGCTGCAGGGAAGCCCGCGGCTCGCTCAACAGAATGCGCCCTCCGGCGCCAACTACCCGATGCCAGGGAATGCCCCGGCCTTTGGGACAAGCCGCCATCGCGTACCCGGCCGCGCGCGCCCCGCCGCGCAGCTTGGTCGCGCGGGCCAGCTGGCCGTAGGTGATCACGCGCCCCTTGGGGACCCGCTTTACGAAGCCAAAGATTACCTCCCATCCCATAAACATTCGCTCCCGCGCCAGCCCTTACCAGTCTGTCGCGGCCGGAATATAGCCTCCCATGCGGCCCGAACCAACGTTTTTTTCTATCCGCTGCATCTAATAACCAGTTGCGAGAAAGACCGGTGAATGCGTCGGACTAAATAGGGCTGCAATTTCGGGGTTCTTCTTCACGTTCTCCTCCGCGAAGCGCTGAACCGTTCGAACCAATCATTAACCGATACGAGGCAAACCCTAAAGAGAAACCGCGCATCTTATCGCATTGTAGTGGAAAATGCTTACACTACAGCCGATAGAGAGTGGGACGAGAGAAACAGAAGGGACTGAGGCACGGAACATGGCTTTTCTTCGCCGCAAAGGCAGTGCCTATTACCTGGTGCACAACGTGCGCCGCGCCGGCAAGGTGAAGCAGCTCCACCTGGCCCGGCTCGGGGAGCGCCCGAGGATTACCGACGACGTGGTTCGTCAGGTTTCCCGCGCCTACCCCTTCGTGGACGTGAACTGGACGGCGCTTCGAGAACAGGTCAACGACCAGGTCGAACTCTTCGACCCGAAGTCCGCCTACGTCCGCAAACTGCTGGCTGCTCTTCGCAGTTTGAATTTGGATTTGGTCGATCTTTTTCCGCCGCTTTTGGACGTGTCCGAGGCCCCTGCCGCCGGTCAAGAACTGGTGACGCAGTTGCGCCTCTTGCACTCCACGGTCGGCGTAAAGCTCGACCAGTTCGACCGGGCTCCGCGGCGAGGTTTTGCCGAGCGGAATTTCCGGTAGGAGAGACAGCCATGCGCAGCACCAGCCAGCCCCGTCAGCAACTCGATCCGACGCGTCGCAGCCTGGAATCCCAGGAATTCGACGCCGCTCTGCGGCAAAAGATCGTCGGACAGGAAGAGGCCGTCCGCGCTTTAGTGGACCTGTATCAGGTCTTCTGCGCGGATATGTGCCCCGCGGGCCGTCCCATCGGAAACTTGCTCTTCTTGGGCCCCACCGGTTCGGGCAAGACCCGCATCGTGGAGGCCACGGCAGAGATTCTCTTTGGCGACCCCCGCGCGGTTATTAAGATCGACTGCGCGGAGTTCCAGCACTCGCACGAAATCGCCAAACTGATCGGTTCGCCTCCAGGCTACTTGGGTCACCGCGAGACGCATCCGTTGATCACGCAGGAGGAGCTTGCCAAATATCACACGGACAAGATCAAGCTGAGCTTCCTGCTGTTCGACGAGATTGAGAAGGCCTCCGACGCCCTGTGGCAATTGCTGCTGGGCATGCTCGACAAGGCCACCTTGACGCTCGGCGACAACCGCCGCGTGGACCTTTCGCAGACCGTCATTTTCCTGACCTCCAACCTGGGCGGCGGGGAGATCACCGAGATGATGACCGGCGGCATGGGCTTCGTGCAGCCATCGAACAAACCAGCCGAGGTCTTCGACGGCAAGGTCGAACGCACCGCGCAGGAAGCGGCGCGCCGGAAATTCTCGCCCGAATTCATGAATCGGCTGGACAAGGTCGTCGTGTTTCACCCGCTGCGGCACGTGCAGCTCGAGCAGATCCTCGACATCGAGTTGGCCATGGTGCAGCGCCGTGTACTGGACACCGCGCGCGGGCAGTTCCTCTTCCGCGTGACGCAGGCCGCCCGCGCCTTCCTGTTGAGGGAAGGGACGGACTTGAAGTATGGTGCGCGCCACCTGAAGCGGGCCATCGAGCGCCATCTGGTCTATCCGCTGGCGAACCTGCTGGCCACCGAGCAAATTGCTCTAGGCGACATCCTGTGCATTGATTGGGATGAAGGGGCGCAGTCGCTGACGTTCGAGAAGGAAGGCGAAGGCGCCGTGCTTCCTGTCGTTGCCCCGGCCGCCGCCGCGGCGAGTGCGCTTGCGGCCAGCGCTTCCGGAGGCAAAACCGCTGAGCTGCCCGCCAAGGTAGCTGTTCGTGAGGCCCAGGCCCCGGTCGCGTCTCCGCCGGCCGCGCCGGCCCCAATGCCCGCGAGTCGCCGGAGAAACGACTCTTAATTTCCGCCCAGCAGCCCGATCCCCTGAGGGCGTTCGCCAAGCCAAACTCGGCCGGCGAACGCCCTCTTGTTTTTAGGCTGTCTTCAAGGTTGATTGGCGCTGCTGGCGGGAGGCTTAGTCGGCTGCTTCGGCGGAACTCTTCGCTTTCCAGCGCAGCACGGGCCTGCGGGCCGCGCCTACTTCGTCCAGCCGGCCCACGCGCGTTGAATGCGGTGCCGTCTTTACCAGTTCCGGCTCCATGGCGGCTTCCTCGGCGATCGAGCGCATGGCGTCGACGAACAGGTCGCACTCCTCTTTCGATTCCGACTCGGTCGGCTCGATCATCAGCGCGCCGGGAACGATCAAGGGAAACGCCGTGGTGTACGGATGAAAGCCGTAATCGATCAGGCGCTTGGCGATGTCCATCGTGTTCACGCCGAATTTTTTCTGCCGCGCGTCGCTGAATACCACCTCGTGCATCGACGGGGAATCGTAGGGCAGCTCGTAGACGTCCTCGAGACGCTTCCGAATGTAGTTCGCGTTCACCACGGCATCTTCCGTAGCCTGACGGATACCGGCGCCATAGGCCAGCGTGTAAGCCAGCGCGCGCACCAGCACCCCGAAATTGCCGGCAAACGCCCGCACGCGGCCAATCGACTGCGGACGGTGCGCGTCCAGAACCAAGCGGCCATCCCGTTCCGTCAGCACGGGAATCGGTAGGAACGGTTCCAGGTGCTTCTTGACGAGCACCGGCCCGGCGCCCGGCCCTCCGCCGCCGTGGGGCGTCGAAAAGGTCTTGTGCAGGTTCAAGTGCATGACGTCCACGCCGAAATCGCCCGGGCGCGTCACGCCCGCGAGCGCGTTCATATTGGCCCCGTCCATGTACAGCAGAGCGCCGCGCGAGTGCAGCACTTCGGCGGCCTCGGCGATGCGCGGCTCGAACGTTCCTAGGGTGGATGGGTTTGTCACCATCAGCGCCGCGACGTCGTCGGTCACCAACTCCTTCAGCCGCGCGATGTCCAATTGCCCGCGCGCGTCCGACCGGATATTTTCGACGTCGTATCCGGCGATGACCACGGTCGCTGGATTCGTGCCGTGCGCCGAATCCGGGATCAGGACCTTCTTGCGCGGGTTGCCCCGGCTGGCCAAGTAAGCGCGAATCAGCAGAAGGCCGGTTAGCTCGCCCTGCGCCCCGGCGGCGGGCTGCAGCGTGGCGGCGTCCATGCCAGTGATTTCGAGGAGGCACTGCCGCAGCGTCGCCAGAATTTTCAGGCAGCCCTGCGACAGCTCCTGCGGCTGGTAGGGATGTTCGGTGGCGATGCCGTCCAGCCGCGCAACGAATTCATTCACCCGCGGGTTGTATTTCATCGTGCAAGACCCCAGCGGGTACATGCCCAGATCGATGGCGTAGTTCCACGTGGACAGCCGCGTGAAGTGGCGGATCACCTCGATCTCACTGACCTCCGGCAGCCCTTCGACGCCATCGCGCACGTAATCGGTGCCGAGCAGTTTCCGGGCGTCCACGGCAGGCACGTCGAGCGGCGGCAACTCCACGCCGCGCTTGCCGGGAGCCGACTTCTCGAAGATCAAACCCTCGTTGCGGCTGACGTTTCGTCTCGCCGCCTTGATTCTGTCGCTCAAATCAGACTCCCCCCGAGCGGTTTAGCAAGAATGCGCTGGACACTGGCCACCAGCCGGTCAATCTCCTCGCGCGAGGTCGTCTCCGTAACGCAGACCAGTCCGCATTTGGTAAGGTCCGGATAGAATGGGCCAAGTGGCAGCGGCCCGATGATTTTCTCGCGCAACAATTCCGCGTTCACCAGCCGCACCGAGCGCGGCAATCGGATGACGAACTCGTTGAACACTGGTCCGCTCAGCGCCCGCCGCACGCCGGGAATCTCCTCCAGTTTCGCCAGCGCGTACTGCGCCTTCGCCAAGTTCTGCTCGGCCATTTCGCGCAGGCCTTGCTTGCCGAGCAGGCAAAGTTGCACGGTGGCGGCCAACGCGCACAGCGCTTGATTCGTGCAGATATTCGAAGTAGCCCTCTCGCGTCGAATATGTTGTTCCCGAGTCGCCAGCGTCAGGCAGAAGCCGCGCCGGCCCTGCGAGTCGGTGGTTTGCCCAGCCAGCCGGCCCGGCATCTGCCGGACAAACTTTTCGCGAGTAGCAATCGCCCCCGCATACGGTCCGCCATAGCTGGGCGCCAAACCAAAGCTCTGCGCTTCGAGCGCGACGATGTCCGCTTCGGCAGGCGGCCGCACCACCCCGAGCGAAACGCCCTCCGCAATTGCCACCACCGCCAGAGCCTCCGCAGCGTGCGCCAACTCGGCGATCTGCGCTACCGGCTCGATCACCCCAAGAAAATTCGGCGACTGCACCACCACTGCGGCGGTCTGTGCATCGATCGCGGCGGCCAAGGCTGCCGTATCGATCTGTCCCGACGCCGTGAAGCCGATTTCGTGGATCTCCAGTCCAACATTCTTCGCGTAGGTCGCCAGAACGGCGCGGTACTCGGGATGAAGCGATCGCGCCACCAGCACACGCTGGCGGTCCGTCAGGCGGTCGGCCATCAGCACGGCTTCGGTTGTGGCCGTCGAACCGTCCCACATCGACGCGTTGGCCACCTCCTGTCCGGTCAGCTCGCACATCAATGTTTGAAATTCGAAGATCGCCTGCAGCGTGCCCTGGCTGATCTCCGCCTGGTACGGCGTATACGACGTCAGGAATTCGCCGCGCTGGATGATCGTGTCGACGACCACCGACCGCAGGTGGTTATAAACGCCTGCGCCCAGAAAACTCGTGTAGCCCCGCGAGTTTTCCGCCGCGCGATCCTGGAAATACCGGATCAGCTCAGCCTCCGAGAGCGGTCCCGGCAGGTTTAGCGGGCGCTTCAGGCGAAACTCTTCGGGAATCGAGCGAAACAGTTCCTCGGCCGAGCGCACCCCGATGACATCGAGCATTTCCTGGCGCTCGGATGGACTCTTCGGTAGGTAGCGCATTAGGCCGAGGCTTCCTTTTCCTTCTCGGCGATGTAGGCTTGGTACGCTGCGGCATCCATCAAGGTGGTGATCTCCGACGGAGCAGCGCCTTTCACTTTCACGAGCCAGCCTTGGCCATGCGGGTCCGTATTGATGAGTTCGGGCGCGCCGGCAAGCGACGCGTTGATCTCAGTCACTTCGCCAGAAACCGGCGCGTAGATCTCGCTCACCGCTTTCACCGACTCAACCGTGCCAAACGATTTCCCGGCTGCGAGTTTCGTGCCCGCCCTCGGCATCTCCACGTACACGACGTCGCCCAGCGCGTGCTGCGCGTAATCGGTGATTCCGACGGTGGCCGTGCCGCCTTCCAGGCGAACCCACTCGTGTTCCTTCGTGTAGCGATACTCGTTGGGATACATGTGCGCTCCGTGGATGCGGCTATTTCGCCCGCTTATAAAAGGGCGTGGGCACAATCTTGGCCCGCCCTTCGTTACCGCGTATGACGACTTGAATCTCCGTGCCGGCCGCGCTGGATTCCGCAGGCACGTAAGCCATGCCGATGTTCTTCTTCAGGAATGGCGCCGGCGAGCCGCTGGTGACGCGGCCGGACTCGCGCCTGCCGATGCTAATCGAGCAGCCGTCGCGGGCAATCAGCCGGTCCTGCATCTCGAAACCGACCAGCAGCCGCCTTACGCCCTCGCGTTGCTGCGCGAGCAGGGCATCGCGCCCCAGGAAATCGCCCTTATTGGGCTTGCAGATCCAGCCAAGCTGTGCTTCCCACACCGTCGTCGTGTCGTCAATCTCATGCCCGTAGAGGCACATGGAAGCTTCCAGGCGCAGCGTATTCCGCGCGCCCAGTCCGCACGGCAGCAATCCGTCGCCCCGCCCAGCCTCCAGCAGGTTGTTCCAGAGTTGCTCGGTGTGCTCGGGCGAAAAGTACAGCTCGAATCCATCCTCGCCCGTGTATCCGGTCCGCGCGATCAGGCAGGGAACCCCGTCCACCTCGCCAAACGTAAAATGATAATACTTAAGCTGGCCGATTAGCACGGGCGTGAAGCGCTCCAAGATCGCGAGCGCCCGCGGTCCCTGCAGCGCCAGTTGCGAATAGCGAGGGCCCGCATTCTCCACCTCGGCTCCGAAGCGGTTATGCTTGCGAATGTACTCGAAATCCTTGCCCTGATTGCTAGCGTTGACGCATAGCAGGTAATGCGTATCGGAGATGCGGTGCACCAGCAAATCATCCACAAACGTCCCGGCCGACGTCAGTAGCCCGGAATATTGCGCCTGGCCGTCGTGCAAGTTGGCGGCGTTGTTCGAGGTGACGTACTGAACCAACTCCAGCGCACGCGGCCCGCGCACCTCGATCTCGCCCATGTGGCTGACGTCAAAGAGCCCCGCGGCGGTCCGCGTAGCCAAATGCTCGCGGATGATGCCGGAATACTCCACCGGCATGTCCCAGCCGCCAAAGTCCACCATTTTGGCGCCGAGGCGGCGATGCACCGAATGCAGCGCGGTCTTGCGGAGCTGCGTCGTCGTGGGAGCGGTCACGAATATTTTCTCTGTGATTCCGGTGAGAAATTCAAACTAGCACGCGCCCCGGAAAAGTGTCAAGAAAGCGGTCGGCTTGGCGCTGAATCCGACTCCGGTATTGGCTCGATCTTCCTTGCTTCGCGGTCGGGAATTGCGGCGAGTGAGTCAACTTTAAAGGTAGGGAGACTGCGCTCGAATCTAGGACTGCCTGCTGTTCTTCACGGCCTCGGCAAACGCAAGCACCGCGGCGCGATATATCTTCAGGGCTTCTAATTCGCGCGCGCTCGCGGCTCTGACGGAAGCGACGCCGTCGGAATTCCCGCCGAGGTCTTGAGACAATTGCACGGCTTGCCGAAACCTCTCCGAAGCAAGTTCCCATTCCTTGCGGGCGCGGCACATTTCGCTATACAGATTGCTTACTTCGGCGCCAGAAAACACTTCTGTCGCTGCCTTTCAGGCCTGAGATTTACGCGGAAACAAACCAAACCTAATATCACATTTCAAAGACCAAAGTCTCCAAATTCATCGCAGCCGCAGCAATCGCCGTGGATTAAAACTGCCCCGAGTCGCCTATTTGCTTGTACGACGCCTCGGTCGTGTTCGTATCTTGTTTTCGTCTCCGGCATCGCTCTATAGTCGCAGCAAATGCAAATTGCGATCTGTTCCATGTGCGATAAGCGCGAACAGGAGTGCTTGTGCGAGCGCTACTGCTGCGTTTGCATGGGCCAGCATGCCGTGCGCCTTTGCATGGACGGGCTGTATTACTGTCCCGCTTGCCGGGAGGCCTGCGATGTGAACATCGCGAATGCCGACGGCAGCTCGGCCACCAGACCAGCAAAGTTCTGAACGACTCCGAATCGGGCCCAAATTATTGAGGGATCTTGAAAGTGTTGTGCTGGATCATCCCCGTCACCTGATCGTCAGTCAGCGAGAAGCGCACCTGCAGACTGTCGCCGGCTGGCACGATGCTGGCTTGATCGAGCATCGACGCCAAATCTGGATTTGACTTGGCCGCCGTGTAGCGCTGGTAAAGAATTCCCGCCTGCATCAACGCGGCAAACGTGTTGGCGTCGTCGGGCGTCGCGCAGACGGCATCAAAGGACGCCTGGATCCCGCTGCCGCTCGTGAATTCGATGGTCAGCGCTTGCAGTCTCGTCGCCAGTTGCTGTGCTTGCGGGAACTGCTGCACGGCGGGCGCTAGTTGCTGCATCGCCAGACGCGTGTAGGGTGCGTTCAGCACCGCCCAGAACATGCCGCTTCCGTTGGCTTTCAGGATCAGCGGAGACAGATCCGCGTTGCTGAGCAAACCTTGTTCATCGCCATTGCGCACGGCAATCAGTCTTTCGATCTGTTGGCGCTGCCCAAACGCCGCCGTACTGGCGTCGATGAAGACGAAAAACAGATCCGTCGGACCCGTGCCGCCGCCAAACGCAAAGAGTGAAAAGTTGCGCACCTTCACCACCGGCAGCTTCTTGGAGTTGAAGTAGGCCTCCGCTGAATCGGGTTGGTAACTGCCCAGCGCCACGCCGACCACTTCCTCATCCGCGGGCACCGCGTTGGGGTTGCTAGCCATGTCCCCGGGAACCAGCGCCCAAACCAATTCCTCCACCTGTGAGTTCGGGTCCACGCCCGCCGAAGTGAGCAATTGCTCGAACTGCTTGAAGCGCGCCGGTAACATTTGCTGTTTGAGTTGCGGGAACCAGCTCAGGGAGCGCGCCTGTTTCAAGTCGGCGTAGGCAAACTCGCCGACGTTTTTCGGAAACATGCCAATCACGTCGGTACTGAGCGAGCTGGCGTGTGCTAAAGAAGGCAGAATGCACACCGTCACGAGCATGGCCATGCGAAGCAGGTTTCGTTTCATACTTGGTCTCCCTAATGCCTGAATCAATTCTACGTGGCCAGGTGGGCCGCGCGCGTCGCGGGCTCCTCTGCCTGTGTGCTTTCACCAAATACCGAGGCCATCCGCTCTTCTAAAATCTGCTCCCGCGAAAAGGAATCGAGTTGAAAGAAATAGTCCGCCGTCATGTCCAGCGCGCGCTTCGGCACCAGACCGACAATCTCGCTGCCCTCGATCATGCAGACGCGCCGTTCGGCCTCCCGGCGCACAGCGTCAAACACTTGCTGAATCGACGTCACCTCGAAGTCCGTCAGGTTCATCGAGACCTGTACGAGCCGGCGCGCTCGTAAGACCACGCCAATCGCTTTCACCGCTGGTAGGCCTCCGCTCGATTCGCGGATGGCCCGCGCAATCTGCTCGGCCACCGAAACATCCGCCGTACTTAGCGTGATGTTGTAAGCGATCAGCAGTTTCCTCGCGCCCACTGCAATAGCGCCGGCTGTCGGATGCAACCGCAACGCCCCTACGTCCGGAGCCCGCTCGGGGTCGCTGAGCACGTCCTCGCGCAGCCCTGCGAACTGCCCCCGGCGAATGTTTTCGAGCTTCGCGCGCTCGGGCCGCGTCGCCGCGTTCTCGTAGAAATAGACCGGAATCCCGTAGCGCTTCCAGATTTCTTCGCCTACGCGTCGCGCCACGGACACGCACTCGGCCATGGTCACGCCTTCGAGCGGCACGAACGGCAGCACGTCCGTCGCGCCGATCCGCGGATGCTCGCCGCGATGCTGATTCAGGTCGATCAGTTCCGTTGCCTTGCCCACTGCAGCCAAAGCGGCTGCTTCCACCGCTTCCGGCTCACCCGCAAAGGTCACCACGCTCCGGTTGTGGTCCGGGTCGAAATGGCAATCGAGCACCCGTGCGCCCGGAGCGCTTTCCACCTCGTGAACCAGAGCCGCGATTCGCGCCGCGTCGCGACCCTCCGAGAAATTCGGCACGCATTCAATGAGTCGCTTCATGGAAACCTGCAAAAGCCGCCGGGGTATCGCGCCGCTTGCGCGAGAAGGGAATCGAGCGGCCTCAACGAACGGCCGGCCCGCATCCCGATACTACGGGTTTCGCGTCCTTATCGCCATACCCGGCAGCAAGCGGTTCGGCGTGCTAGCCACCCCGAATCGCTGCACACCAGCCAGCCGTTTGCCAGCCCACCAATTACAGCAGGTGTGATGCCGTCCACACAGGCTTTGGGTGTGCGTCGTTGCCCAGGAATTTTACTCGATGCCTGATGAGTGACCGGCGCCGCGTCAGCGCCGCCAGCGTTGGCAGGCCGCGACACGCGCACACTAGTCGCTGCCGAGCACGCGTTCGATTCTCCTCGCCATCTCCGCCGTGCCATCGGCAACGACAGCGAGCATCGGCAGCCGCGAGCCAGGGGCCATCACTTGGTCGCCATCCTCTATTCCCACCCAGGACGCAGAGCGCGCCCGGGCGCTCAACCCAGCGAGCAATTTGTCCGTACCAGTCGTTGGCGGTGCTGCCCTTTCGTCGCCGCGATCGTCACAGCCGATCACCAGGGGCGCTTTGACTGCACCTTGCGCCACTAACTCGTTGAGCCCTAAACCAAACTTAGCCCGCACAGCCCTATCGACCAAGCACACCCGCGCCGGCAGACCTTGGAATTGCACGTATTTGCCGGCCAACTGGATCCATCGCGCGGCGGCCACGTCGGACGAGAACATATCCAGCGCCAACCGGTCGACGCGCGCGATGTCCGCGGGTTCGCCGGAAAGCGCCACCCATACGAGCGGCGCGCGGCTCTGAGACCACAGCGGCTGGATGTACGCCTCCGCGAAATCGGGAATTTCGCGCGCTCCCGGCACATCGCCCTCCGCGGCGCGCTCACCAAATCCGTCCCCAAACCGAAACGCCAGCGACCCGAGCCTCTTTAGCTCCAGTATGCCCCGCAGCTGGTCCGCCGCCGAATCGAGCGCTCTCTGCTGGTAGCTCTGAGCATCCGCGCGCCGCATTTCGCGTACCTGTTCGGCCGTCACTCCACTCGGAATATACTCGCCGACAGCCCTGTATGCAGGTGTGCAGTCGACCAGCAGGTCAGGCACGATCCCCCTGCGGGCAAGTTCGGGAATCACGTCCGCGCAATTTCCGATCAGCCCGGCCGAAGCGGCCTCGCGCCTGCGCACGCTGTTCTTCAGGATGCGCAGCGCCTCGTCAAGGTCGTTGACCATCACCTCGCAGTAGCCGCTCTTCACGCGCCGCTTGATCTGCTCCGGGTCCGCCTCAATCCCCAGAAATGCCGCGCCGTTCAAGGTGCCAGCAAGAGGCAGAGCGCCGCCCGTCGCTCCCATCCCGCACGCCACCGCTAATCGCCCAGCCAGCGTTCCTCCAAAATGTTTTTGCGCGGCTGCCCCGAATGCCTCGTACGCCGTCGGCAGCCCAGTCTGCGTTCCCAC
>Ga0206866_1073_pt2 | contig 20508 bp, 17 predicted proteins | sample Alteio_BWOrgCont_40_FD_152626 | JGI IMG/M metagenome (GOLD analysis project Ga0206866, IMG submission 152626) | Enriched cells from forest soil in Barre Woods Harvard Forest LTER site, Petersham, Massachusetts, United States -... | ecosystem: Environmental > Terrestrial > Soil > Temperate forest >... | reverse complement strand
TCAACATGGATTGGAAGGCCCCTGCGAACCAGGCGGAAATCGGCAAACGCTTGGCAGCGGAATATAAGATTCAAAGCGTTGGACAGCTGCAGAGCTGCTCCACGTGTCATCGATAGCGGACGGTATGAGCGATCACGACATCGACGGTTCCACGCACCTCCACGAAGCACACGAGCAGGACTCGCGCGAGGCTGAGCAGCCCGAGGATTTGACGCTGCGCGAGCGCCCCCTGGATTTGGCCGCGGTGCGCGCTAAGCTGCAATCGAAAAGTGGCAAGCAATATTGGCGCACCATCGAAGAGCTCGCCGAGGATCCGCATTTTGAGGATTTGCTGCATCGCGAATTCCCTCGCCAGGCTTCGGAATGGGACGAAGCCGTCGATCGCCGTGATTTCCTCAAGTTGATGGCGGCGTCCCTGGCCTTTGCCGGCCTTTCCGGCTGCAAGGCCAACGAACAGACCCACATCGTGCCGTATGTAAAGCAGCCTGACGGCATGGTTCTGGGCAAGCCTTTGTTTTTCGCCACGGCCATGCCTTTCGGCACGGACGCCATCGGTCTCCTGGTGGAAAGCCACGAAGGACGGCCGACCAAAATCGAAGGCAATCCCGATCACCCGGCCAGCCGGGGCGGGACCGATGTGTTCGCCCAAGCTTCGATTTTGAATCTGTACGATCCGGACCGCGCGCAAACCGTGACTTTCGCGGGCGAGATTCGCACTTGGTCTGCATTCCTGGATGCGGCCCAGGTCATGGCCGCGGAAATCAAGGCTGTGAATGGTGTAGGCTTTCGCATTCTCACCGGAACGGTAGTTTCGCCAACCATTGCGGAGCAGTTGCAATACCTGCTCAAGCTTTATCCCCAGGCGAAATGGCATCAGTGGGAGCCCGCGGGAAGCGACGGCGCGCGCGAGGGCGCCAAGCTGGCCTTCGGCCGCTATGTCAATACCGTCTACCGGCCGGAAAAAGCGGAAGTCATTCTCTGCCTCGATTCCGATTTCCTCGCCAGCGGACCCGGGCACATCCGCTACATGAAAGAGTTTTATCGTCGCCGCAAACTTGATCAGTTTGCCGAAGCCGATCGCGCCGGCGGCGAGATGAACCGCCTGTACGTGGTCGAGCCCACACCCTCGGTAACCGGCTCAAGCGCCGATCACCGTCTCCCTCTTAGTTTTCTTGAGGTCCAGCAGTTCGCCCGTGCTCTGGCCGCCAAGCTGGGTTTGGGCGGCAGCGGGACGCTCTCATCGGCAGCGGGAAAGTGGCTCGATGTCGCTGTAAAGGATCTGCAGAAAAATCAGCGCCGCTCCCTGGTGGTCGCCGGCGAGCAGCAGCCTGCCGAAGTGCACGCGCTGGTTCACGCCATCAACGCCGCGCTCGGCAACGTTGGCAACGCGCTCTACTACACCGAACCGGTTGAAGCCAACCCGGTCAACAACCTCGAATCGCTGCGCGAGCTTTGCGCCGATATGGACGCGGGCAAGGTGAGCATGCTGCTGATCCTCAGCAGTAATCCCGTGTACGACGCGCCCCACGATTTCGATTTCACGTCCAAGCTGCGCAAAGTCGCGCACACCATGCACCTGAGCTCGCACTTTGACGAAACCTCGGACTATTGCCAGTGGCATGTGGCGGAATCGCATTACCTGGAAACCTGGGGCGATGCGCGCTGCTTCGACGGCACGGTCAGCGTCATCCAGCCGCTGATCGCTCCGCTCTATCACACTCATTCCGCGTACGAAGTCCTTGCCGCATTCACCGACAAGCCTGGTTTGAGCACCTACGACGCAGTGCGCAATCGCCTGAAAGCCGCAAATCCCGGCGGCGATTTCGAAAAACTCTGGCGCAAGTCTTTGAATGACGGAGTCGTGGCGAACACAGCCTATCCGCCCTTGAACCTCGCGGCCAAGTTCAATGCTGCCAACTTGCCTTCCATCCCGCCTCCAAATCCCGGTGAGCTCGAGTTTCTCTTCCGGCCCGACCCCACAATTCACGACGGGCGCTTCGCCAACAATGGCTGGCTGCAGGAATTGCCGAAGCCAGTCACGAAGCTGGTCTGGGACAATGCGGCCATGTTCGGCCCCGATACTTCCTGGAATCTCGGTGTGACGCACACCGTCGTCGCGCGTGGCGGCGAGCACGGCCGAATCGCGGCCGCCGTCGTCGACATCGCGCTCTCCAACAGCAAGGTCACCGCCGCCGGCTGGATCGTCCCTGGACAAGTCGAGGGCGTCGTGGTGCTGCCGCTCGGCTACGGCCGCACAAAAGCCGGTTACACCGGCACGAATAAAGGCTTCAACGCCTATGCGGTGCGCACCTCTGGTGCGCTGTGGCGCGCCACCGCGGGTGCGGAATCGGTCAAGAAAACCGGCGAGGAATATTCGCTGGGCTGCACGCAATATCACTTCAACATGGAAGGCCGCAAGATTCTCAGCACCGGCACGCTGGAGGAATACAAGAAGAACCCCGGCTTCGCCCACGAAGGTGACGAAACTCCCCCCAAGGCGCTTTCTCTGTACCCGGAATCTAGATATCCCGCCAACGCCTGGGGTATGGCGATCGATCTCAGCAGCTGCAACGGCTGCAACGCCTGTGTCGTTGCGTGCGTAGCGGAAAACAACATTCCCGTGGTCGGGAAAGATCAGGTCCTGCGCGGCCGCGAAATGCATTGGATTCGGATCGACCGCTATTACAACGCGAAGACCAGCACAAACGATCCGCGCACAAACGAGCACGATGCGCTCGCCAATCCCGAAACATTTTTCCAGCCAGTTCCGTGCATGCAGTGCGAGAACGCGCCTTGCGAACAGGTCTGCCCGGTCGCCGCCACGGTGCACAGCGCGGAAGGCCTGAACGACATGGTCTACAACCGCTGTATCGGCACCCGCTACTGCTCCAACAACTGCCCGTACAAGGTGCGCCGCTTCAATTTCCTGCGCTTCCAGGATTGGGAAACGCCGCAGTTCAAGTTGATGCGCAATCCGGAAGTCACCGTGCGCAGCCGTGGCGTCATGGAAAAGTGCACCTATTGCGTGCAGCGCATCAACAACGCGCGCATCGAAGCGGAAAAGCAAAATCGCCCCATTCGCGATGGCGAGATCGTCACCGCGTGCCAGGCTTCTTGCCCGGCCGAAGCCATCGTCTTCGGCAACATCAATGACCCCAACAGCCGCGTCGCCAAGCTCAAGGCCCAGCAGCGCAATTACAACGTTCTCGGCGAGCTCAACACCCGGCCGCGCACCACCTATCTCGCCGCGGTGCGCAACCCCAATCCTGAAATGGAGACGGCATGAGCGCTGGCCAGCCGCCAATCGATTCTCCTCAGATTCGCCGCCTCTCTCCGGTGCTGGGGCCGGGTCATACCTTCACCTCGGTCACGGACAAAATCAGTTCGATCGTTCTCACGCGGCCTACATCCCTCGGCTGGGTCGCGGGATTCGCAATCTCATTTAGCTTGGTGATGATCCTCACTATTTCCATCGCTTGGCTCATTACCAAGGGCGTCGGAATCTGGGGCATCAATATTCCCATCGGCTGGGGCTTTGCGATCGTCAACTTCGTCTGGTGGATCGGTATTGGCCACGCCGGCACTTTGATTTCGGCGATTCTATTTTTGCTGAACCAGAAATGGCGCACCTCCATCAACCGCTTCGCCGAAGCCATGACGCTCTTCGCCGTGGCCTGCGCCGGCATTTTCCCGCTCCTCCACACTGGCCGCCCATGGATGAGCTATTACATGTTCCCGTATCCGAGCACCATGGGTTTGTGGCCGCAATTCCGCAGCCCGCTTATCTGGGACGTTTTCGCCGTTTCCACCTACGGCACGGTCTCCCTGCTTTTCTGGTTCGTGGGTCTGATACCCGACCTAGCCACGCTCCGCGACCGCGCGCTGACCAAGCCCAAGCAGATCATTTACGGAATGCTCGCTATGGGCTGGCGCGGCTCCGCACGTCACTGGCACCGCTACCAATCCGCGTATTTGCTTCTCGCCGGCCTCGCGACGCCCCTGGTTCTCTCCGTGCACACCGTGGTGAGCTTCGACTTTGCCACCGCTATCGTTCCTGGCTGGCACACGACGATTTTCCCACCCTATTTCGTTGCCGGCGCCATCTACTCCGGTTTTGCCATGGTCCTGACCATCGCCATTCCCTTGCGCAAGGCCTATGGCCTGGAAGACTTCATCACCATGCGCCACCTTGAAAACATGGCTATGGTGATGCTCGCCACCGGCCTTATCGTCGCCTACGGCTACTTCTTCGAATATTTCATGTCCATTTACAGCGGCAATAAGTTCGATCTGTATCTGACGCAGATGCGTTTTCACGGCCCGTACAGTCACTTTTACTACGCGCTGATTCTCTGCAACATTCTGACGCCGCAATTGCTGTGGTCCCACAAGGCCCGCACCAACATCCCGCTGCTCTTCGTGATGTCGCTGGTCGTCAACCTCGGCATGTGGCTCGAGCGCTTCGTTATCGTGGTCATCAGCTTGACTCGCGACTTCATGCCTTCCGCGTGGGGCCGCTACTCCGCGACGGTTTGGGATTACGCCACGTTCGCCGGAACCATCGGCCTTTTCGTTATGTTGCTGTTCCTCTTTGTGCGCGTGATGCCCGCAATTTCGATCGCCGAGATGCGCGAATTGGTCGCCGAAACCTCCGAGGACCACGAGTGATGGAACATCGCTCCCATGTTTACGGGGTCGTGGCCGAGTTCAAGACCGAGCACGAGCTTGTCCACGCGGTGGAGAAAACTCGCGAGGCCGGCTATCGCCGCATCGAAGCGTATACGCCTTTTCCGGTTGAGGGGCTCGCCGAAGCGCTCGCTCTGAAGCGAAACAACGTGCCGCTTATTACGTTGATTGGCGGCCTGACCGGTGGTCTCGGTGGCTTTTTCTTTCAGTACTGGGTGAGTGTCATCGCCTATCCGCTCAACATTGGCGGACGCCCGCTCAACAGTTGGCCCGCCTTTATTCCCGTCACCTTTGAACTGACCGTGCTCGGAGCCGCGCTCTCCGCCGTATTTGGCATGCTGGCGCTGAACGGGCTCCCCCGCCCGCATCATCCACTATTCAATGTGCACCGTTTCGTCAAGCACGCCACCTCCGACCGCTTCTTCCTGTGTATTGAGGCGCGCGATCCGAAGTTCCACCTTAAGGAGTCAGCCCACTTTTTGAAGGGGCTCAACGCCTCGCACATCAACGAGGTGGAAGATGACTAGGACCTCGGCGACGCAGTTGCATTCGCGGCGTTTCGCAATGGCTTGCGTGGCAGTCTCTTTTATCTTGTTCGCGGGGTGCAGCCTCAAGCAGGATATGGCGCAGCAGCCAAAAAATCGCCCGCTTTCGCCCTCCGATTTCTTCACCGATGGCCGTTCCGCCCGCCCACTGGTGGAAAATACCGTCGCGCGCGGCTCGGTCCTGGACGACGAAATGGTCGTATCCAAGGAATCCAACGCTTTCCCGCTGCCGCTCAGCCAGGAACTTCTTGAGCGTGGGGAAAATCGTTATCAGATTTTCTGCACTCCGTGCCACGGCCTGCAGGGCGACGGCAACGGCATGGTGGCCATGCGCGGCATGAAGCACCCGCCCTCCTACCACCAGGATCGTCTGCGCCAGGTGCCCAACGGCTACATCTATGACGTCATCACCAACGGCTTCGGCGCCATGCTCGGCTATTCCGCCCAGTTGGCCCCGCGCGATCGCTGGGCCATCGTGGCTTACGTGCGCGCGCTGCAGTTGAGCCGCAACGCCAGGATTTCGGATCTCCCGCCCGACGTACGCGAAAAAGTTTTGCATCCGCCGGCGGAGAAAAAACCGGAGACACACGGCGAGGGCGCGCCCGGAGGAAAGACGGAATGACCGAGCAGGATTACAGGGCGCCCGAGAGCATCGACCGCATCCGCCAAAGTGCGCTCATCGCCGGCGTGGTCGGTCTGGTGATTTGCATCATCGGCATCTTCAAGGCTCCGGACCGCTTTTTCCCCTCCTATCTCCTCGCCTTCATGTTTGTCTTGGGCCTTTCGCTAGGCTCTCTCGGCCTTCTGATGCTGCAACATTTGACTGGCGGCAATTGGGGCATCATCATTCGCCGCCCCCTGGAGTCCGCCACGCGCGTTCTGGCTCTTGTCGCCGTGCTTTTCGTGCCCATCTTCTTTGGCATGAAATACCTGTACGCAGCTTGGCTCAACGCGCCCCCTTCGGGCGAAGGCGCTCTCTCTGAATTCCAGCGCGCTTATCTGACGCCTAACGGCTTCCGAGTCCGCGCCATCCTGTACTTCGTCGTGTGGCTCATCCTGGTGTTCATTTTCAATCGTTGGTCCAGGGAGCAGGATGTGAATCGCGAAGATCGTGGCCTTCGCCGCCGCCTCAAGATGCTTGCCGGACCCGGCATCATCCTCTACGTGTTCGTTATGAGTTTTGCGGCCATCGACTGGGTCATGTCCATCTCTCCGCACTGGGCCTCGACCATTTACGGGTTTTTGTTTGTCGCCGGCCAGCTCATTTCTTCCATGTCCTTGATGATCGCCGTGGTCGTGTTGCTCTCCCGCACCGGCCCGCTCTCCGGCGTTCTTCAGCCCCGCCACATTCACGATCTCGGCAAGCTGCTTCTGGCCTTCGTGATGCTCTGGGCTTATTTCAGCTTCTCCCAGTTGCTCATCATTTGGTCCGGCAATCAGCCCGAGGAGATCAGCTTCTACCGCACGCGGCTATACAGCGAATGGGGCGTCGTTGCCGTCATTGTGGTCATTTTTCACTTCTTCGTGCCCTTCTTCCTGCTGCTCTCGCGCGACCTGAAACGCAACACCAATCTTCTGCCCAAGGTCGCTCTCTGGCTCATTTTCATGCGCCTCGTGGATCTTTTCTGGATGACCCGCCCGGAATTTACGCCCAATGCATGGCCGAACGTATGGGATTTGGCGGCGCTGCTGGCCCTCGGCGGACTGTGGTTCTTCGTCTTTGCCGGGCAGCTGAAACAGCTCCCGCTTCTACCTCTGGGCGACCCAAAACTTGCGGAGGCTATCGAGCATCATGAGCACTGAGTCGCACAACTCGGCTCCCAACGCCGGCGCGCCCCCGGAGAACGATACCGTCGCGTTTGAAAGTAGCGACGTCAAGGCGCGCACCATTTACACCTATCTCGCCGTCCTGGGCGCTGCGGTGATTTTGTCCTACATTGCATCCGTCTTCATTCTTCGCCTCACCACCAGAATCGCCGCGGAATCCGACACGCCGCCTCCCCCCGTGCGCGAGGAAATGGGCAAGGACTATGTGACCATGCCGCCGGAGCCTCGTTTGCAAGGCGTTCCCGGCCACGGCACCGATCCTCAATATGATTTGCGCGAGAAAATGAAGGAAGATTGGGAAGCCGATGAAAAAGCGGGCTGGATCGATCAAAATAGCGGCGTCGCCCAGATTCCCGTGGAAGACGCCATGAAGATTATCGCCCAGAAGGGTTTGCCGGCTGCGTCCACGCCACCGGCGGAAAAGAAGAAGAAATAAGTCATGAATCGCATTCGTTCCATCACCGGAATCGTCGCGCTGCTCGCGCTCTCTGTCGTCGCGGGCGCGCAGACTATTCCCGATAACGTCGGCAAATCGTCCTCGGGCCTGCCCGCGCAGCTCCAGAATGTAGGCTTCGAGCCCCAGCTCAACGCACAACTGCCCCTCGATTTGAGTTTCCGCGACGAGTCTGGCCACGATGTGCAATTGCGCGAATATTTCGGCCGCAAGCCCGTGTTGCTCGCGCTCGTTTATTACGGCTGTCCCATGCTCTGCAATCAGGTTGAGATGGGCGTTGTTGGCTCCTTGAAGATGCTCTCGTTCAATGCCGGACGCGATTACGAAGTCATCTTTGTCAGCTTTGACACGCGCGAAACTCCGGATATGGCCGCAAAGAAAAAAGCAGCGGCCTTGTCGCGCTACGCCCGCCCGGAAACTGCGTCGGGCTGGCATTTTCTCACCGGAAAAGCGGAGGCGGTTCACGCCGTGGCCTCTGCCGCAAATTTCCGCTATTCCTTCGACCAACAGCACAACCTCTTCGCCCACGCCAGCGGCATCATGCTGCTCACTCCCGATGGCCGCATCTCGCGCTATTTCTACGGCGTCGAGTATCCTTCCCGCGATGTGCGTCTCGGCCTGGTCGACGCCTCCGCCGGAAAAATCGGCACGCCCATCGACCATCTGTTGCTATTTTGCTTTCAATACAATCCGGAGACCGCCCGCTACAGTGCCACGGTTCTCAGAATCGTTCGCTTGGGTGGAGTTCTGACCATCTTCACTATCGTCGCGGGAATCTTGATTTTCCGCCGCCGCGATGTTCGCGCGGCTTCAACTATTTCGCGTCCACCGCTCCAGGGTGGCTCGGAACAAGGAGCACACTAAGACCGTGCAGTCGGATTTGCCATTGTATCCGGATCAGGCCTCGAACTTCGCTCCGAATGTCGATGCGCTGATGATTTACATTACCGCCATCTGCGCCTTTTTCGCCGTGGCTATCACCGCGGCCGTCATCTATTTCTTCTTTAAGTACCGCCGCAAAGATCCCAGCGATGTGGGAGTTGCGATTCATGGAGACATGCGGCTGGAAACCGCCTGGATTGTGGTTCCCCTGCTTCTGGCTTTGAGCATGTTTGGCTGGGGCGCGGTTGTTTATGTCGATTATCGCCGCGTGCCCATGGACACCCTCGATATCTACGTCATAGGAAAGCAGTGGATGTGGAAGGTCCAACAGCCCACCGGCTTGCGCGAAATCAACGAGCTGCACGTTCCCGTCGGCCGCAACGTCAAGCTCATCCTCGCCAGCGAGGATGTCATTCACGATTTCTCTGTGCCCGCCTTTCGCGTCAAGATGGACGTTGTCCCCGGCCACTACAACACCATGTGGTTCCGTCCCACCAAGGCCGGGCGCTACCACTTCTTCTGCCAGCAGTATTGCGGTACGAATCACGCAATCATGGGCGGATGGGTCACCGTCATGGAGCCTATGGACTACGCCGCCTGGCTTTCCGGCTCCTCCGACGCCACCGCCAATCCGGTTGTCGCCGGCGAGAAGCTCTTCGTCGAGAAAGCCTGCACAACCTGCCATCTGTCCAACGGCACCGGGCGCGCGCCTTCCTTGAACGGCGTTTATGGCGCCCAGGTTCTCCTGGCCGATGGTTCTACGGTTACCGCCGACGACGCGTACATCCGCGAATCCATTCTCCAGCCCCAAGCTAAGATCGTCGCCGGCTATCAGCCCTTGATGCCCAGTTTCCAGGGACAACTGACCGAGGAGCAGATTATCGATCTGAGCGAATACATCAAGTCTTTGCAGTCGCAGCCGGTGCCCGCTACAGGCTCCGGAGTTGCGCCGGCCACGGGGAAGAAATAAGCCATGAGCGTCACACCATCACCTGGCAACCAAATGCCGCGCGAGCATTATCTCAACGCCACCTATGGCATTCGTTCGTGGCTTCTAACCACCGACCACAAGCGCATCGCCCTGCTCTATCTTGCTTCGGTCACCTTCTTTTTCTTCATTGGCGGCACGTTTGCCACCATGATTCGCATTCACCTGCTTACGCCGAAGGGCCTCCTGGTCACGCCGGAAACCTACAACAAGCTCTTCACCATGCACGGTGTGGCCATGATTTTCTTTTTCCTGATCCCTTCCATCCCCGCTGTCCTCGGCAATTTCCTGTTGCCTATTATGATTGGCGCGAAAGATCTGGCCTTCCCTAAAATCAATCTGCTGAGCTGGTACATTTATCTCGTCGGTGGCAGCTTCGTCCTGTACTCCTTCTCCACCGGCGGCCTCGATACCGGCTGGACCTTTTACACGCCGCTCAGCAGCGTCTATTCCAATTCCGCGGTCACCCCCGCGGTCCTCGGCGTCTTCATCAACGGTTTCTCTTCCATCCTCACCGGCTTGAATTTCATCGTCACCGTGCACACTATGCGTGCGCCCGGCATGACTTGGTTCCGCTTGCCCCTCTTCGTCTGGGCGCAATACGCCACCAGCATCATCTTCATCCTCGGCACTCCCGTGATCGCCATCACCCTGCTGCTCGCCGGCATGGAGCGCATGTTCCACCTCGGCTTCTTCAATCCCCAGCTCGGCGGCGACCCCATTCTCTTCCAGCACCTGTTCTGGTTTTATTCCCATCCCGCTGTCTACATCATGATTTTGCCGGCCATGGGCGTCATCAGCGAAATCATCCCGACCTTCGCGCGCAGACCCATTTTCGGCTACTCCTTCATCGCCGGCTCCAGCATCGCCATCGCCGTCATCGGCTTCTTCGTTTGGGCCCACCACATGTTCGTCACCGGCGAATCCACTTACGCCGCGCTCACTTTCTCACTGCTTAGCTACCTGGTGGCCATTCCCTCCGCGGTCAAGGTCTTCAACTGGACCTCCACGCTCTACAAGGGTTCCATCTCCTACGACACTCCGATGCTGTACGCCCTCGGCTTTATCGGCCTCTTCCTTATCGGCGGACTTACCGGCCTTTTCCTCGCCTGCCTCGGTCTGGACATTCATCTACATGACACTTATTTCGTAGTCGCCCACTTCCACTACATCATGGTTGGCGGCGCGGTCATGGGTTACGTCGGCGGACTTCACTTCTGGTGGCCCAAAATTACCGGCAAACTCTATCCCGAATTTCTCGCGCGTGTCGCCGCCATCACCCTATTCCTGGGCTTCAATCTCACCTTTTTCCCGCAATTTATTCTGGGCTACTTGGGCATGCCGCGCCGTTATTCCAGCTATCCCCCTGAGTTCCAGGTGCTCAACGTAATGTCCACCGCCGGAGCCTCCATCCTCGCGCTCGGCTACCTGCTTCCTATGGTTTATCTTATCTGGTCCATGCGCTACGGCGCGGTCGCCGGACCCAACCCGTGGCCCGCCACCGGTCTCGAATGGCAGACCGCTTCGCCGCCAATCACCGAAAATTTCGAAGTCACGCCCGAAGTTACTTGGGAGCCGTACGACTACGAGAATCGGCCGGACCTCGGCCTGGCAATACACGGTGCGCCTTCACCCGCGCACGGAGATGACTGAACTTTAGAGGAGCCCCGCGTGCATCGCACCGGAGAACTGTCTGGACAATACAGGACGCTGGAGCAGCAGCGGGAAACCGCCTCGCTCGGCATGTGGGTCTTTCTGTCCACCGAAGTCCTTTTCTTCGGCGGCCTGTTCATGACCTACACGCTCAACCGCTCCACCTATCCCGACGTATTCAGCGCGGCCAGCAAGACCATCACGCTTTGGCTTGGCGCGGTCAACACCGTAGTGCTCATCGCCAGCAGCTTGACCATGGCCCTCTCCGTCTGGGCTTCCCAGGTCGGCAAGAAAAAGCTGCTGACGATTTTCCTCATCTCCACGCTCGTCCTCGGTTGCGTCTTTCTCGGCATCAAGGGCATCGAGTATCACGACAAGTACGTCGAGCACCACATCCCCGGCTGGAATTTCAATTTCGAGCCCGGCGCTGACGTCGCCACCAACGCCCACGCCCAGCTTTTCTTCTCGCTCTATTTCGGCATGACCGGCTTGCACGCCCTGCACATGATCATCGGCGCCGGCCTGCTCATCTGGCTCATCAAGGAGTCGCTGCGCGGCCGCTTCACGCCGGAGTACAACACGCCCGTTGAAATCATCGGCCTCTACTGGCACTTCGTCGATATCGTTTGGATTTTCCTGTTCCCGTTGCTCTACCTGATTGATCGCCACTGACGGCTGGGAAGAAAGGCAAGCGCGTGTCGGAACACCACATTGTTTCACCCAAAATCTACTTCACCATATTCGCCGTTCTCATGATCTGCACGGCTCTCACCGTCACCGCCGCCGAGGTCGACCTCAACCAATATTTCTCCGGCTTGAACATCATCGTCGCCCTCACCATCGCCGTCTTCAAGGCCGCATGCGTCGTTCTCTTCTTCATGCACGCAAAATACAGCCCCGGTCGCACCCAGCTCGTTATCATCGCCTCGGTTTTCTGGCTCGCCGTCATGCTCTTCATGACCATGAGCGACTACCTCACCCGTCGCTGGATCTAGCCTTCCGCGGCGCACACTTCTACCGCGTTCATCCTTGTTTGGGGTGTTTTGGGAAGTGCGGCGCCCGCGGTTTAGCTTTGGGGGGCCACATGGCGAAAGTGGGGGCGAAAGTGAAAAAGGGGGACAAGCGAACCGGCCCAGCCCTCAATCCCCTAAAGGGATCCTCGGCTCGCGTCCCCCACACCCCTAAGGCTGCAAACCGAACGCCATCCCTAAACCCTTTTTTTTCAGCATATTGCTGCTCAAATCTGCGTAAAAACGTGCCACCCCCCGCCAAAATTTACCCGTCACCTAAATCCTCTACAGCATTCCCTGTAAACCGCACGCGCCTTAGCCTCCCCCCGCCCCGCCTCTGAGTTGACCCCGGCAACGCGCCCCTGCTATCGTGAAGAGTTATTCTGGCCTCAGTCTACCCACTGGGCGCCAGGGCTCCTGTGGAGGGAGCGTTTGGGGATCATGGGCCTGACGAAACTCGTTGTCCGCGGCGCGCGCCAGCACAATCTCAAGAACATCAGCGTTGAAATCCCCCGCAACTCCCTCACCGTCATCACCGGCCTTTCCGGCTCCGGCAAATCCTCCCTCGCCTTTGACACCATTTACGCCGAGGGCCAGCGCCGCTACGTCGAATCCCTCTCCGCCTACGCCCGTCAGTTCCTCGACCAGATGGAGCGCCCTGAGGTCGACGTCATCGAAGGCCTCTCCCCCTCCATCGCCATCGAGCAGAAAACCACCACCCGCTCTCCGCGCTCCACCGTCGGTACCATCACCGAAATTTACGATTATCTCCGCGTCATCTACAGCTCCATCGGCGTTCCGCACTGCCCCAATTGCGGCAAGCCCATCACCCGCCAGTCCAGCGACCAGATCGTGCAAGCCATCCTCAACGGTGATCTCTGCCAGACCGACGACCGCATCATGATCCTCGCTCCCATCGTGCGCGGCCGCAAAGGCGCCTACCGCAAGGAGCTCGAAAAGCTTGCGCAAGACGGCTTCGTCCGCGTGCGCATCGATGGCGAGCTGTACCCGCTCGACGCGCCTCCCACTCTCGACAAGCGCAAGAACCACACCATCGAAGTGGTCATCGACCGCTTGCTCGTCAAGCCGGGCATCGCTTCGCGGCTCGAGCAATCCATCGCCACCGCCCTCAAGCTCGCCGCGGGCCTCGTCACCGTCTCCATCGTCGGCGGCAAGGACCACGTCTTCTCCGAAAAACTCGCCTGCCCCGATTGCGGCATTTCCGTTCCGCAACTCGAGCCGCGCTCCTTCAGCTTCAACTCTCCCTACGGCGCGTGCCCCGCGTGCAATGGCCTCGGCTCCAAATACGATTTCGATCCCGCGCGCGTCATCACGGACTGGACTCGCCCGCTCTTCGACGGCGGCCTCGGCCCCGGCTCCAGCTCCGCGTTGCTCAAGCGCACTATCGAGCTAGGCGCTTATGCCCACGGCTTCGATCTTTCGCTCCCCTTCGAAAAGCAGCCTGCTCGCGTGCAGAACCTGATTCTGTACGGCTGGCCTCCCTCCAACGGCCGCCCCGCCTCGGCGACCGTGACGGACGCCACCGGCAAAAAGATCCGCGCCGAAAAAGGATTTCGCTTCCACGGCGTTCTCAAATTTCTCGAGCGCAATTTCGAGGAATCCAACTCCGATTCCTATCGCGAGTGGATGACCCAATACATGTCCGCCACGCTGTGCAGCGTCTGCCACGGCAAGCGCCTGCGCCCCGAATCGCTGGCCGTAAAGCTCGCCGGCTGGTCCATCGCCGACTTCACGGCGTTTTCTCTCACCGCCGCCCGCCCCGCCGTCGACAAAATCCTTGCCCAACTCACTCCTCGCCAGCGCGAAGTCGCCGCCCGCCCGCTCGAAGAAGTCGCCGAGCGCCTCGACTTCCTTCTCGCCGTCGGACTCGGCTATCTCAGCCTCAGCCGTTCCGCCGCCACGCTTTCCGGCGGCGAAGCCCAGCGCATCCGCCTGGCCACGCAAATCGGCTCGCGCCTCCGCGGCGTCCTTTACGTTCTCGACGAGCCGTCCATCGGCCTGCACGCCCGCGACAACGACCGCCTCCTCGGCTCCCTCGAACAGCTTCGCAATCTCGGCAACACCGTGCTCGTCGTCGAGCACGATGAAGACACCATTCGCCGCGCCGATTTCGTGGTGGACCTCGGCCCCGGCGCGGGCGACGCCGGCGGCTATCTCGTTGCGCATGGCAAGCCCGCGGACATCGCCGCCAGCGCCGAATCCCTCACCGGCCGCTATCTCAGCGGCGCCGCGCAAATCCCGGTCCCTGAAAAGCGCCGCAGCCCCAATGGCAAAGCCATCCAGATTCTCGGCGCCCGCGCCAACAATCTCAAAGATGTCGACGTCACGTTGCCCCTCGGCCTGCTCACCGTGGTCACCGGTGTCTCCGGCTCCGGCAAGTCCACCCTCGTCAACGACATTCTCTACCGCGCCCTCGCCCAAAAACTCTATCGCTCCCAGGAGCCGCCCGGCGCGCATCGCGAGATCGTGGGTGGGGAGCAGATCGACAAAGTCATCGAGATCGACCAGGCTCCCATCGGCCGCACCCCGCGCTCCAATCCCGCCACTTACACCGGCGTCTTCGCGCCCATTCGCGAGCTGTTCGCCATGCTCCCCGAATCGCGCGAGCGCGGCTACCGTCCCGGCCGTTTCAGCTTCAACGTCAAAGGCGGACGCTGCGAAGCCTGCCAGGGCGATGGCCTGCGCCGCATCGAAATGAATTTTCTGCCGGATGTCTACGTCACCTGCGAAGTCTGCCGCGGCCGCCGCTACAATTCCGAAACGCTAGCCGTGCGCTTCAAAGGCCATTCCATCTCCGACGTCCTGAATCTTCCGTCCTCCGAAGCCTTGAAGCTCCTCGACAAGATTCCGCAAATTCAGCAAAAACTCGCCACCCTAGTCGAAGTCGGCCTCGGCTACGTCCAGCTCGGCCAGTCCGCCACCACCCTCTCCGGCGGCGAAGCCCAACGCATCAAGCTCGCCCGCGAACTCTCAAAGCGCCAGACCGGCCGCACCCTCTACATCCTCGACGAGCCCACCACCGGCCTGCATTTCGACGACGTCCGCAAACTCCTCGACGTCCTCCAGCGCCTGGTCTCGCTAGGCAACACCGTGCTCATCATCGAGCACCACCTCGACGTCATCAAACAAGCCGACTGGGTCATCGATCTAGGCCCCGAAGGCGGCGAAGGCGGCGGCCGCATCGTAGCCCAGGGCCCCCCCGAAACCGTGGCCCGCACCAAAAAGTCCTACACCGGCCAAGCCCTCTCCCGCGTCTTGGGCATAGCCGCCAACGGCCACAACACGGCCGCAAAATAAACATTCTTGAGCTATGCGGATGAAAATCCAAGTAACCATCTGCGCAAATAGTTTACTGACTTAGTTTCAAGTATGCCTGCAACGGTTATCATCGAAGCGGAAGATTACCTCATTGTAGTGGCCAAGTGGGCTACTTCGGAGACCCTACCTTGTTCAGTCCCAACTTACTGAGGCTCTGGGTCGGTTCGCTCGTGTTGGCGGCCCTGTGTGGATTCGCTTACGGCTGGCACCAACGTTCCGTTAATCCTCCTTTCGTCATTACAAGGAAAACACAAGAACCGCCAGAGATGAAGCTGCTGAGAAAAGGCCGCTATGACGAAGCCGCAAAGGCAGCACTCGATTCCATCAGGGACGAAAAGAAAGACTACTTCAAGTATTACAGCGTCGTGGCGGTTTACGGCGCTCGTGCAGTCAAGGATCCACCGAACCGAGAAAAATGGCTCGAACAAGCTGCCTTCTACGTGGATAAAACTGTAAGTCTGGCCTCCGATGACCCGATAAATTCAATGGACGCGGCGTTCAATATGGATCGTATCGGAGACATATCCAACCAAAGTTGCCCGTACTATGAAAAGGCACGCAAATACGCTCAAGATGCACTGGGCCAGCTAAAGAGCGATAGCATTGTCGCGGGCGACGAAAAGATGCCGACCCAACCGATCCGAGACGAGCTTGGAAAGCTCTTAAAAAACCTACGAGGCAAGACCGAGACAAAGTGCGCGAATAAGCCCTAGGTTTGCTGGGCCATCCCCGGCTATTCCTCAGGGACGAGGAGAGTATGCTCATTTTGATTCAATCCAAGGTTGCCAGGGGAGTGCTCTGGGCAACTACGGTTGTACTCGTGAGTGTCGGTGGATATTTCGCAGGATGGGCCGCCGAGACCAAATACGAAGATCTGATCACGATCGACACACCTCCCCCAGAAGTGAAACTTGAGGAGCAGGGTCGTTACGAAGAAGCCATTCAAGCCGTATTAGACAGGAGAAGGGAAGGGCTACACGAAGCGGACGCTGACTCCCGAGTGGCTCAAATCTATTTGGACCGCGCAAAAAAAGATTTGGCAAATCGCGAGAAATGGGCGCAACAGGCTGCTTCTTATCTTGATAAGGCCGCAGCTTTGGCTCCAAAGGACCCGTTCATCTTGGAAGGTGCAATGGACGGCTTTAACAGTGTGGGGAATTACTCGGAGCAGGGCTGCCCAGACTACGAAAAAGCTGTGGGTTTTGGGGAAGCTGCCCTCGCTCTTCTGCAAGGCAGCACCGTCACGGTTGAAGGGCACGTGCGAAGCTACCCGACACAACCAATTAAGGAGGGTATCGAACCCAGGCTCAAGAGAATTCGACGGAAAGTCGAGGCTTGGTGCAGGAAGACATCGCAGGGGGTTACTCAGTCGCCTGCACGACGAAAGCTTAACTCCTGCGTGCTCGGCTAATCGGAATCCGACCCACTTCTCGCGTCCCTTTCGGCTTGCACCCCTCACGCCTTCGCCTTACAGTGAATCTCGGTAAATGAGCATCTACTCCACCCGCCCCATCACCCTCACCAACCTCCACACTTATCCCCTTTCCTCCCGCAAGAGCAAAGTCAACATCCGCGATTTCGCCAAACCCCCCGCCGCCAATCCCTCGCTCTCCAAATTCCTCGCCTCTCTCCCCAACTTCCTCGCCGCTGCCGACCTCCGCAATCTCCTCGCCGCCATCCACCAAGCCCGCAAGCACCGCAAACCCATTCTCTGGGGCATCGGCGGCCACGTCATCAAAGTAGGCCTCGGCCCCGTGCTCATCGACCTCATGCGCCGCGGCTTCATCACCTCCCTCGCCATGAACGGCGCCGCGCTCGTCCACGATTTCGAAATCGCCCTCGCCGGCAACACCTCCGAAGACGTCGAAACCGGTCTCGGCGCCGGCGCTTTCGGCATGGCCGCGGAAACCGGCGAGTATCTCAACCAAATCGCAAAAATCGCGATGCGCGCCCGTCTCGGCTATGGCGAAGCCGCCGGCCAATTCCTCCATAACGCCGTCATCGATGTCCCCTACGCAAACTCCAGCGTCCTCGTCGCCGCGTACAAACTCCGCGTCCCCGTCACCATCCATCTCGCCATCGGCACCGACATTCCCCACATGCACCGCACCGCCGACGGCGCCGCCCTCGGCTCCGCTACCCATCTCGATTTCCGCCTCTTCTGTTCATTGGTGCAACAAATGCATCCCGGCGGCATCTACTTAAATTGGGGCTCCGCCGTTCTGCTCCCAGAGGTTTTTCTGAAAGCCGTGTCCGTAGTGCGCAACCTTGGTATTCCTCTTCGCCCAATCACCACCGCCAACTTCGACTTTATCCAGCACTATCGTCCGTTGCAGAATGTAGTGAGGCGCCCCACAGCTTCCGCGCATAGCCACAAAGGAGAGGAGTCGCGCGGCTACGCCATCACCGGCCACCACGAATTGCTCCTGCCTCTGGTAGCCGCTGCTTTGGTCAGCGGCTGGCCGCGAACGTCGCCACGCAAAAAGTGACCGAATAAACTCAATGACCCTTTTCGACGACAAACCGTCCGATCCACCCGAACAGGATTCTCCCGAACAGCAATCCTCGCTACCTGTGTCAGCCGAACCCAGTCCCGTCGAAGATCCCAATTCCTGGCTAGCAGGCGATCCCATCAGCTACGCTGCCAGCGCTCCCTCTTCCTACACTCCGCGTCCCGCTCTCCCGGAAGACCTGCGCATTTCCTGGTCTTGGACGCATTTCTGTGTGTTTATCTTCTTCGCCCTCGCCAGTTTCTTTCTTGTGCAGTCGGCTCTGATCCTATACTTCGCCCCGCATCGCACCATGTCCCCCAAGGACCTCGAGCGTTATCTGCTCAACAAGCCGCAGTTTCTCTTCGGCACCAACATCCTCTGGTACGCCGCGATCTTTCTCTTTCTCTATGTGACCCTCGGCGTTCTGCGCGGCAAACCCTTCTGGTCTTCTCTAGGCTGGAAAAAACTCAAATCCAATCTCTCCGCCGGCAACGCAAATCCCTGGGCGTACTTTTTCTCTGGCTGCGGCCTGGCCATTTTTGTCTTCGTCGTCAGCTCCCAGGTCCACACCGATGACAAGATGCCCATTCAAGAGGTCCTCAAAAACCGCAACAGCGCCATCCTCCTCATGGCCATGGCTGTTTTCGTTGCTCCCCTCGTCGAGGAAACCGTCTTCCGCGGCTATCTATACCCGCTCTTCGCAAAATCCTTCGGTATCCTTCCCGGCATCCTGCTCACCGGAGTCCTCTTCGGCCTGATGCACGGGTCGCAACTTGGCTGGACCTGGGGCATCGTCGGCCTGCTGATCCTCGTCGGCATCATCTTCACCTTCGCGCGCGCCCACACCGGCACCGTCGTCGCCAGTTTCCTCCTCCACCTCGGCTACAACTCCATGATCGCCGTCGCCACCATCGTCGGCACCCACGGCTTCACCCAAATCCCCACCCACTGACGCATTCGTTTTCCCTCACTGCCTCCGCTACAATGTAATTTGTGGAGTGCGGCGGTCTTGCCGCCGCTTTCACGGTCGAGCCGAGCTCCAAGCCGTCACATCCAAAGCTTGCATACGTAAGGAATCAACTTAATGTACGTAGCCCAACCCATCGAATGGACTGACCGCGGCGTCGTCATGCTCGACCAACGCCGCCTTCCCGGCGAAGAAATCTCCCACACCTACACCGACTACCGCGAAGTAGCCAGCGCCATCCGCGAAATGGTAATCCGCGGGGCACCAGCCATCGGCGTAGCCGCAGCCATGGGCGTGGCCCTGGGCGTTCTGCATTCCCCGGCAAAATCCGTCGAAGAATTGCGCGCCGAATTCCCACAAATCTGCGAAGTCATCGCCAAAACGCGCCCCACCGCGGTCGATCTCTTTTGGGCGCTAGAACGCATGAAATCCCGCTTCATCGAACTCACCGCGCAATCTTCCGACCTGAAAAAAATCAAACAGGCCTTAGTCGCCGAAGCCCAGCAAATCCATCTCGAGAAGAAAGCCACCGACGAAGCCATCGGCCGCTACGGCGCCGAATTCATGCCCCGCGAAGGCCAAGTGATGACCCAATGCAATGCCGGAGCGCTCGCCACCGGCGGAATCGGCACAGCCCTCGGCGTAATCCGCGTCGCGTTCGAACAGGGAAAGAAAATTCACGTCTTGGTCCCGGAAACGCGGCCCTATCTACAAGGCGCGCGCCTCACCGCCTGGGAGCTGCACCGTGGCGGCATTCCCCTAACGCTAATCACGGACAACATGGTGGGTCATTTCCTGAAATCCGGAAAAGTCGGCGCCATCGTCACCGGCGCCGACCGCATCGCCGCCAACGGCGACACCGCCAACAAAATCGGCACCTACCAAATCGCCGTCCTCGCCAAGGAAAACAATGTGCCCTTCTACATCGCCGCGCCGGTCTCCACCTTCGATCTTTCCATTCCCAACGGCGACCACATCCCCATCGAAGAGCGCACCGCCGCCGAAGTCACCCACATCCAAGGCGTTCGAATCGCCCCCGACGTCCCCGCCGCCCACCCTGCCTTCGATGTCACACCAGCCCGCTACATAGCCGCCATCTTCACCGAACGCGGCGTAGCCAAGCCCCCCTACACCCAATCCCTCAGCTCGCTTGCGAGCGAAAAAGCAAGCGCCTGAAATTGTGGCACAGCCATTTTTTGGCTGTGCGCCGTATCCGGCAGCGCCTAGCAACAAATGTTGTCGAGGTGTTGTAGGGGCTGCGCTTTAGCGCGTCCCAGCGAGCGAAGCGAGGTTTTCTGTCTTATTGCGCAGCGCTGCGGCGAGTAACCAAATACGCGAGCAAAGCAAAAATCACAAAGTAGTACGCGGCATTCGCTGCAATTCCCACACGCAAAAACCACCCAAATGTCGCGCCCAGTGAACCATGTTCCCCCGGCGCAATCAGTTCCGCCAGCTTCAGTCCCGGTGAAAACAGCATCAACACCGGCCCCGGAATCGTAGGCTCATTTTCCGCAGCCAGCGCCAACCCAATAAATCCCAACGGCAGCGCCACCACCGCCGGCAGCACAACCCGAAATAGAACGCGAGTGCTCACAAGGCTTTATCCTAGCAGTCCTGCCTAGCCGAACTCCGCGTTTCGAACGCAGCTGATGCCCGACTCCACAA
>Ga0206866_1084_pt1 | contig 20619 bp, 18 predicted proteins | sample Alteio_BWOrgCont_40_FD_152626 | JGI IMG/M metagenome (GOLD analysis project Ga0206866, IMG submission 152626) | Enriched cells from forest soil in Barre Woods Harvard Forest LTER site, Petersham, Massachusetts, United States -... | ecosystem: Environmental > Terrestrial > Soil > Temperate forest >... | reverse complement strand
TTTATACGACCCATCTTTTATGATATTCGGTATCACGCGTTTTCTTTTCTCTTATGACAGTCCCTTAACCCTTTATAATATCCTTTAATAAAATCTATATCACGCAACGCAATGCCCTCGACAAATAAACCGACAATAGCCCAATAGTAACCAACAATTTTTAATCGATTTTTTGGATAAAAGTTTTTATAAAAAAGATAGGTATAGTTTTTTATATACATTGCCCGCGTGTCGACAACTTTGTCTCGAGCGGTCGGACTTTCCAAGTGTTGCATGCGAGCACGTGGATTATAAAATAAAGGTGCATCATACGAAACACGTCGCGAAAAATCACAATCTTCCATAAAGGCATACCCATTAAGTTTTTCGTCAAAGGTATGCTTTAACAATGCTGATCTTCGATATGCCATACAACATCCACCTAGTACTTCGACATCCATAAATTGCTTCATGCCATACGCATGAGTTGGTAGACCAGAAAAAGTAAACCTTCCTGATGCATAGTTGCGTTGTAATAAAAATAATGCGCGCACCCAATTGTAGACAGTTTTTTTTGATGAAATATTAGTGATATCTCCCATGCCACCCGCATAGTGTGGATGCATCTGAAATGCTTCATTCATATGCGCTATATAATCCGACTCTAAAACCACATCGTCATCAAAAAAATACACAACCTCACATGTGGCTAATGTTATGCCAATGTTGCGCTGATACGTTAATCCCGGCCTTGTGTGTTGATACACTAATGATATGCCTGGAAAATGAGTAGCATTAAAAATAGCAGTAAATAATTCTTGTGTGTCTAACGGGGCATCGCTGCTATCAACAACGATAAGTTCTGTGGGTTTTACGCGTTGTTCTTTTAAAGAGTTCAAACAGGTCATCATATCACGCAATCGATTGCGCGTACAAATAATCACGCTACTGGTTATATGCTTCATTCGATCCTCGTCTGCTTATTTTTTTAAATATATCTTCATAGTCCATGAGGCATAATGTGATTCTATTGCTTCAAGCTAGAGGTAATACATCACCTTCTACTTAAGCGTATATTTACCAAGCGGATCGTGTTTTGAAACGCCTATTTTTGCGATAACTCCATGATCGAATAAGGTTTTAAGACGCCTTCTTGCAGTTCTTGTATCTGTGCCCCAAAAAACTGCCGCTTCTTGCGAACTCACTTGCTTAACCTTATTCAAATGGTTAGCAAAATCCTTTTGCCATTCTCGCGCGTTTGTCTTTTTGCCACGCGTAGCTTTTTTGGATTTTTCAGCAAAAAGAGTGACTCTAAATTGAGATCCCAACTCTTCAAATTTTGGCGCAACAAGATTACTTTCGGCGCATGATTGTATTATTTTCTGTAAACCTGACCCCCACTGCTCAATAAGTTCTAATTGATGAAAAGTTTTTGCTATTACACGATTGCGTGCACGTGAAGATCCCGCAATAGCATCGTCCAAACTTAATCCAAAAGGCAACGATCCGGGATTGGTTATTTCCATGCGATCATCAAATAAAGCAACAATAATTGACGATCCGGCAATAGTATAATCAGTATGTATAATCGCGTTGATAACTGCCTCTCTGACTGCAACCGGAGGATATTGCTCTTGCGAAATTCGTCTTTTTTCTCCAATTTTAGTTTTAGTAAAACTATTTTTTTTTATAAAATACAGAATAGCGTCAATGGCATTGGGAAGATGCTCATCTATTTCAATATGATCAACGCTATTTCCTCTGGTTACCCCTGCAAATTTTACACAACGTATAATTGCATCAGGAAAAACAGATGATCGATCTTTTCCAAATAAAAGTATGCCACCATTTGAAGGAACATTTTTTTCCACGTGGGTTGAAAAAATACCAAGACTCTTGGCTTTAATTTCAGTTATTTTCTTACCTACCATCGAGTTGAAGGTATCCTCAATGATTTGCCAATCTAAACCATTTTTAGAAGCTAGATAGCATGGCATTTCATCAAATGAGATATTTGTGGCCAACATCTCTATTGTTTTGATTGTCCTATCATCAGCGATGCGATTTGTAGAACCAAATCTAACGTAAACAACCTTTTTTTCACCATTTTTTATGTAATAAGGCCCAACAGAATATGGAACATGAATTAATATTAAGGCCTTGCCCCTATATGATTGTATCTCAACATTAGGTCTAAAGAATGGCGTTATTTTATCAGTCAAGAAGTTCACAATTTTCATTTCATCTTCTAATGGAGAAGTAAGCCCTATAATTTTTTTTGTTTTATCTTCTACGCCAATAACAATAGTGCCCCCTGAAGTATTTGCGAAAGAAACTACTGCATGAGCAATCGGCAGCAAAGAACTTGTATCTCTTTTGAACTCTAGCGTTTTACTTTCTTCCTTGATAAGCAACTCTTGTATCATCAAAAATCCTCCGGTTAAAAAAGAACAGATTTAAAAACAATATAAGGGATTCGCTATAGAAACACAAGAGACTTATAACATCAACTTCCCTGCCACATTCCCGCCTGTCATTTTAAAACAACAAGCTAATCGACCTATACACAAGTAGGACATTTACTAGGACACACCCGGAGATCAAAAAATGTCCTAGTAAAAGAGAGGAATCAAATTAAATTCTCTATTTTTTGCCAACTCAACTAACACTTTGTTTACACCTATCGGCAGTCACTCGTTTAAATATATCTTCATAGTCCTTTTGCATTTTTTCGAAAGTAAACTGTTTATCTACCATATCACGCGCATTACGACCACATTTTTTAGCCAATTGCGGATCAACCACCAAACGCACAATCTCATTGGATAATGCAATGGCATCGGGCTCGCGCACTAAAAGTCCGTTAACGTCATGTTGTATAATATGATCGTGATCTACATCAGCAACCACACACGCAACATTAAAACTCATTGCTTCTAGCAGAGCCACAGAAATTCCCTCTTTATTGTAACCGAGCGTAAAACAATCAAATAAAAGATAATATCGATACGCTGGTTGACCAACAATAAAAATAACCTTATCAGCTATGCCCAAAAATTTTGCCTTTTCTTTCAACGCATGCTCCATAGGCCCCAATCCAACTATCAATAACCGCACATGCGAAAATTGTTTACACACTAAAGCAACAGCATCGAGAATCAGATCATAATTTTTAATTGGGACAAATCTGCCAACGGTACCAATAATAAAATGTTCTGGTGACAACAACGCAAGATCTTTTCGTTCAACTCTTTCTTGCACTGATTTTTTTTGTAACGATGCACTATCGATGCCATTGGCAATATTATGAACTTGTGACGGCTTAAAATTCGCATTTTTAACCAAAAAAGATTGTGCTACCGTTGCTGAGATCGCAATTATCTCTCGAGCAAATGGCACGGTACATCGATCAATGATATTTCTTAGTTTTCCATCTTGCTCAAGTCTATTGTGCAAAGCGCTCACGACTGGTATGCCCAACAACCGGCCCATAACTCTGCCCGCATTGTTAGCCGACCATAATTGCGTGTGTATACAATCGGGATCTATTTTTTTTATTACATTATAAAGACGAGCAAAAAAAACGGGATCATACAAGCACATGGCACCTGTGACATGATACACGGCTATGCCATGTTGCTTGAGGCATGCGCTATGCGGACCATCATGAAAATAAATAACATGATGCTCAAATTGTGCGGGATCCATATGCTGCACCAAATCACATAGCAGGCTTTCGGCGCCACCTATTTTTAAACTTGAGGTAATGTGTAGGAGTTTGATTTTTTTCATGCTTTTTCAAGTTTTGCTCGTAGTACTTTTTTATCAACTTTTCCCGTCGACGTGGTGACCATATCTTCCGTTGTCACATAAAATTCACGCGGAACCTTGTACGATGCCAACTGCTGCACACACAGTTTTTTTAATGCTTGCTCAATGCCCGGTTCTTCTACGCGAATTTGCACAAACGCAACAGGAAACTCTTCACCATCATTGCCACGCTTGCCCACAACACCAACACGTATCGCATTTGCGTAACTCAGAATAACATTTTCAATTTCTGGTGGATAAATATTAAAACCTTTGTGAATAATCAAATCTTTAATGCGGCCGGTAATAACAATCTTTCCGTTTTGATCTAAATACGCCAAATCACCCGTGTACAACCAACCATCCTTAATAGTTGCTGCTGTCATGTCCGGCGCATTGTAGTAACCAAGCATAATATTGTCACCCTTTAAAATAAGGTGCCCAATTTCACCTTGTGGCAGTCGTTGTTCATGCTCATCTATAATTGCTACATCAATGCCGACAAGTGGGTGCCCTATGCAACTGGTGGGTTCGGTCACATCTTGCAAATCCACCGAAACAAAAGGTGTTGCTTCAGTCAATCCATAACCATTACAAATTCTGCGACGATACAGCAGTTCAAAACCGGCACGAATTTTGTCAGGCAACACATCACCACCCGACACAAACATTTTAATATCAGGAAACTGCGCAGTTCGCATCAGACAAAAGAATCCGTACAACGCCGGAACACCAAATAAAATAGTTGGTTTATGGCTCAACCCTTGCACCAAATAACGCCGATCAATTTTGGGAATCAAAATTACTGTAAATCCAGAAAATATGCTGGACCAAACACATACATTTTGGGCAAAACTGTGAAATAGTGGCAATACACCCAAAATTCGTTCATGATCTTGCGGCGAACGAGACATGCCTTGCACCGTATTGGTCATAATATTTTTGGAGCTTAACATAACGCCTTTAGGCAACCCAGTTGTGCCTGAGGTGTACAGGAGCGCGGCCATTTCTTCTGGATCAAGCTTGGTGATTTCAGCCCGCGCAATAGTAGTAGGAACTTCACTCACCAAATCCATAGAACTTTCTGTCACCAACTGTGCAATTGTGTCTGCTTGCACCTTTTTGAACAGTTCAACATGCACCGACGCAGTAATAATAAAGGTAGGTTGTGCGTCATGCACAATATGCCTGAGTTCGTTTTCATGCAAAAATGTATTAAGCGGCGCTATGACCCCACCAGCTTGTACAACAGCAAAATAACCAATGTAAAATTCAAATGAGTTTTCAAAAAAAAGCAAAACACGATCACGGGGCTTGAGGCCCATTTGCCTTAATGTGGTACTCAGCAAGCTCGCCCGATAATACAACTCTTTGTACGTGATCGATCTATCTTGCCAGATAAGCGCGATATTGTCCGGATACAGATGCGCAGAACGGTCCAACAGTTGCCCGAGACACATGATTTGCCCGTCGATATGTATTTTTTTGTACAGAGCATTAAAAAGATCCTGCTCCTGTTGCGGCACTTTTACATTCAGAACTTCATTTTTCATCTTTTCGTCTCACTCTTGATAGGTAATAACATTGACTGGGCATGCTTGAGCCGCAGACTTAATATCTTCTGTATATTTGGCCAGATCAACTTGCGGATCAACGTGACAAATATCGGTCACTTTAAACACCTCTGGCGCTATAAACTCACACGCGCCGCAGGTGATGCAACCAGGTTCAATGGTAACTTTTCTCATACTTTTTCCCATAAAATAAAAAGATATTTGTTTAAGCTTTTGCTATACTCATAGTATACGATAGTAGTTGCAATATACCAACTTTAAAGGCACTCTCCCTCATGAAAAACTCAGGCATTTTGATTTCAATTGAAGGCATCGACGGATCGGGCAAAAGTACCTTAGCAAAAAAGATGACCGACATCTTGGCTCAACACGGACTGCCGGTGCTACTCACCAAAGAACCAGGCGCCTCGTCGCTTGGCAAACAGATCCGCACGATGCTACAAGAAAAACCAGTACCTATATGTGCAAAAAGTGAATATCTTCTGTTTGCTGCCGACCGGGCTCAACATTTTCATGAACTTATTATTCCTGCGCTCAATGCACACAAAATAGTAATATCAGACCGGATGGCCGATTCATCGTTGGTGTACCAAGGCTATGGCAGAGGGCTGGATCTTGACACTATCGCCATGATAAACAGATGGGCGATGAATGAACGGCAACCCGATCTTACGTTGTATGTAAAAGTTCCGGTCGAAGTGGCCCTAGATCGATTAAACAAACGCAATGAAACGCTCACTTCGTTCGAAAAAGAAGATATCTCATTTATGCAACGGTTGCACCATGGATTTGAAATGTTGTATAAAAAAAAATATCATGTCATTACGCTCGATGGCCAAGAGTTGCCTGATGCATTGGCTGCGCAAGCTGCTGCTATTGTGCAACAATGGATAGATGCAAAAGAACGTTTATAGAAATAAGGAAAAAATATGCAAAAATATCTATTCATCGTAACAACGCTTGTAACCACCCCATGCGCCTTGGGATCACAAGCAGCACCTGCAAAATCGAATGCAGAAAAAATTGAAAAGGTTGAAAAAGACATCATAAGCCAGCAGGCTTGGCGCGAAAATCATCCTAAACTAAAAGCTCAATCTGCCTTCAGAATTCTGGATGAACATCTCGCTATCTTTTATAAATTAGGCAATGCTCAAGATGAGCAATCTCTCAAAGCTCAAGCGAAAGCGCTCATGAAATTTTATGAAGATGTTGTAGCGGCTTCTGGAAAACATGGTTTTGCTTTTCTCGCGCATGCCCAAAATAATTTTCTCAAATTGGAACGAAGAAAATCAAAATTTTACAAGGCAGCATATGAAGAAAGCCAAGCCGAAATCGCTCGGCTCAAGGCATTATTGCCAGCCCAAGTTGCACCACCCGCGTATGGAGCTGCACCATCGGGAAGTGGAGTGATTAAACGCTGCACAAGTCCTGCAGCAAGTAGTAAGTAAATACAAAATTCAAAAATAAAGGAAAAAATAATATGCAAAAATATCTATGCATCGTCGCAACACTTGTAATCACCTCGTGCGCATTGGGATCTCAACCTACTCCATCTCAATCTTACGCAGAAAAAATTACACAAGTTGAACAAAACATTATGGCAATCAGATCAGCTGCATATGATCAAGATAATCCGCCATCTCTCAAAGATTTGAATAAATATCTTACCATTTCTCAAGAGCTCTCACAAAAAGGCGCTCAACATCAAGACCAACCACAACAACTGCAATCTATAACACAATCTCAACATCAAGTCGATGCAGAATTTCATAGTAAGTTTCTTGCAGCGGGAGGAATGAAATATGTTTTTTTATTGAGGTATCAAGACGCTCTTCTCTGCTTGGAACAAACAAAATCAATCCTTTATAAAGCAATGCACGAAGAAAGCCAAGCCGAAGTTGCTCGACTCAAAGCACTATTGCTAGCTCAAGAAGCACGGCCACATGAAGCTGAGCAATCACAAGGATTTCGACGCAGAGCAGCAGGCAATTGCACCCAACAAGATTAAGAGTAAATAGCAAAATTCAGAAAATAAAGGAAAAAATAATATGCAAAAATATGCATTCATCGCAGCAACACTTATAATTACCTCCTGCGCATTTGGTTCTGGTCCCGCGCCCGCAAAATCGTATGCAGAAAAAATTGCAGCAGTTGAACAAGCGATCACAAACATGAAATCAGCCACGTATCATCCAACAACTGGGCATGCCCTCAAAGCTCTAGATGAATTTCTTGCCACTTCTCATAAGCTCGCGCGAAAAGACGATCGAGAATCTATACAAGCTCAAGATCAAGCTACTACAGAATTTCATAGCAAAGTTCTTGCAGTGGGGGCAAAAAAATATGTTGTTCTCTTGAGGTATCAAAGCAATCTTAACTACTTGGAACAAAGAAAAACTCAATTAATGTTGGAAGAAGCTACAGCCGAAGTTGCTAGACTCAAAGCACTCCTGCCAGCTCAAGATGCACCACCAGCATATGCAGTTGCGCCATCGGGAGACATAGTGGTTAGACGCTGCACAAGTCCTTCAGCAAGTAGTAAGTAAATACAAAATTCAAAAATAAAGGAAAAAAATATGCAAAAATATCTATGTATCACAGCAACACTTGTAACCACCTCATGCGCATTTGGAGCCGCCCCTGCTGGCTCTGGTGCCTCAAACCAATCTCTTACGGCTTATATAAAGCAATTGAAATCAACACCAGAATGGCAAGCGCGACCTCATGAGTTAAGAAAACCAAAAACCGGGCGCGGTCCTGGAGAGTATCTTTATCTCATAACCTTTCATCCTTATATGAGCAGTATTATAAATGAAAAACATGAAGAGGATGAATGCTCAAGTAGTAAAAATACTGATGTTGCAATTTTGGGGCTGCGAGATATTTTGCAAGAGACACATAAATTACAAGAGAAGCATTATTTGAGACTTGCTTCTAAAGAAGCTCATGCACTTAAGTTAATTAATAAAACAACTACATCAATATGGGGCATCACTCAAGATGGAAATGTAACATTGTTAGAAACCGTCGTTAAAAAAAATGTACCTAAATATGGATGGCAATTCCAATCAAGTCCTGCAGCAAAATCATAAGTAAATAGCAAAACTCAGTAAATAAAGGAAAAAAATAATATGCAAAAATATGTTTACATCGCAGCAACACTTGTAATCACCTCATGCGCATTGGCATCTTCGCCTTCCAAATCTCTTGAGTCAAAAATTGCAAAAATTGAGCAAGAAATTACAGGGCTGCACGCTTTACGCGACAATCATCCTAAATCAATAGCTCGGTCTGCCTTCAACGCAATGCACCAATTTCTTGCCACTACACAGGGCCTCGAGGAAAAAAGTGACCCAGCATCTGTCACTGCTGAAAGAGAATCCGACAAAAAATATTACGCTGATGTTCATACTTCCGGGACACTTTGTTTTGGTGCTAACATGAGGATTTTAAACAAAACATACAAATTGGAACAAGAAAAAACAAAACTTTGCATGGCCGAAATTGCTCGACTCAATGCACGCTTGTCAGCTCAAAGTGCAGCGACAGTTGTACCAGTTCAAACGGCAACCCCATCATCAGAAGATGACGAGTTTGAACATATAGAACCTGATTCTTCTCGCCCAATTGATGAGTAAACAGCAAACTAAACCAAAGGATTTTTGTGAAACTTAAAATAAACTTTATCGCATCGTCAATCGTTCTTATTGCGTCGAATTTGCATGCTTCGTCATCTGTTTCAATTGAACCCTATGCACAAAGTGAAGATGAGCAAGCTGTACGGCAATGTATTCTTGGTGTATCCGCTCCAGTGACACAAAATAATAGTCCCCGGAATAAATACCGCAAGGCGATCAATGATCTTCAAATTAATAAGTATATCGATCCTGCCGACCAAAAGCTTTTGCCAATAGTGAATAACACATCTGATTATTATACTAAAAGTTATGGTGTTATTAAGGGAGCATTTATTGGTTCGTACAAATTGATGATCGAACAAAAAATAGTGGGCGCTATGACAGTTGGTTCCCGTGATTTTGGAGATAGTACAAAAGCATTAGATGTCGTTATATTTTTACCCAAACAGTATGGTGATATTGCCATTCCTGAAGTTGTTGCGCATTTGAAACAATACAAAGGTTACGCAAAAATAGTTTGTTTTATCCCATGCCATGCTGCCGACTTTCAAACTGTTTTTGAAAAGTGTGGGTTTGAAGATATTCCTAATTCATCTAGATTTAGATTGAATTGCAATAAACAAGATGTTTCAATTGAACCCTATGTACAAAGTGAAGATGAGCAGGTCGTAAGACAGGAGATGCTTAATTTAATCGCACCAGCACCTCAAAACTGCGATTATCAGAATGAATACCGCAAGTCTATCGATGATTGTAAAGCTATTAAGTGTATCGAAAATGTTGATCAGCAAATGATGCCATTGATGAATAACACCTACAATTATTATACCACTTACTATACCGAAAATTTTGATCGAGTTGAGGGAACATTTATTGGTTCATATAAATTAATGTTTGGAAAAAACATAGTTGGCGTTATGGCGGTTGGTTTGCGAGACTTTGTAGACGGCACAAAAAAATTGGATGTCGTTATATTCTTACCTAAACGGTATCGTGATGCCGTCATTCCTGAACTTATTACCCATTTAAAGAAATATACAGATTGTACAGAAATAGATTGTAGTACCTGGTGGGATGTTGCCGATTTTAAAGCTGTTTTTGAAGAATATGAGTTTGAAGATCTATCTACGCCTGGCTCTCCTCTATTTAGATTGGATTGCTATAAACATGATGTTGAAATTGAACCCTATGTACAAAGTAATGATGAACAAGCTGTAAGGCAATGGGCTCTTGATAGATGCACTCCATCATTCAAACACTGTAATTACTTTAAAGATCAGAAAAAGGCAGCTATGATCTCTGAAGCCATTGAGTATGTCGATCAGAAAATGATGCCAATTGTAAATAACACGCCCAATAATTATTCTTCAATGTTTGTTATTGCCGATGGAACATTTGTTGGCTCATATAAGTTTATGGCAGGACAAAGCATAGTAGGTATTATGGCGGTTGGTTCGCAAGATCTTGTAGGAAACAATAGAAAATTAAGGGCCGTCATATTTTTACCTAGACGGTATGGCAAAGTTGTCATTCCTGAAATTATTGCACATTTTAAAAAATACACAAATTACACAGAAATAATTTGTTATGTGCCATGCGACAGAGATGAGCTTAAACCTGTTTTTGAAAAATATGGCTTTGAATATATCCCTGAGTGCTCTAATTTTAAATTTCATTTCAATAAACAAAATGTAGAACCTGAAAACAGTGAAACAACTTGTTAGTTATTCGCCTGATAACGTTATGGTGCCATCTTCATGCCGAGTGAAAGTAATTCGTTGGCATTCGTTAGCTGTTAACTCTTCCCATTTATTGATGAGGTCAAGTAGAACATTTTTATCGATTTCAATAGAAAAATCCTCTAATGTGTCATTAAGATTATGGCGTGGTTTTATAGTAACTGTATCTTCTATAATCTTTACACAGGTCTGATTATTATATATTCCAGAACTCTTTGGGTTCATGAGCTCTGTTTTTATCATACTTGTCCAACTGCTATCTTCATTAAAAATCCTCATTAACATTTTTAAATAATAAGCGCTTGATTGCGGTGAGTCTTCACGATAAGAAGTGCAGCATTTAGTCATTTTTAAAGATTCAAATTTGTGGCCAATCATTTTTTGTATCGTGTTATGCAAGCTTTGCATAGCTTGAATTTCTTCATCATTTGGTGGTGTATCGTCTGGTATTATGCTGAATCTATATTTGTCAGCTGGACCAAATTTTTCCTGACAAGCTCTTATAAGGCTTTCGTTGGGATCATCTTTGCTGTGTATTGCTTTTAACTCGTCCAAGGTCATGGTTTTTATATCATTTTGCGAAGAACTACTTTTAGACCCTTCATCGTTGGTTGCTTGCGCATATCCTGCGGTTTCATGATATTCTTCTATACCAATATTTTGGTTTTCATAACGCTTCATTATTATATTTTTAGCTCTAGCATTACTTAATTTATTCCATTGGGTAATCAAATTAAGTAGCTCGGTTTTTAAAATAGTAACAGCATAATTTTTTGATGTAGGGCAATTGTGTGGCTGAATTGTAACGCGAGGGCCCTTTATGATTATCGCTATTTCATCATGAGTCAGCGTAAGATCTGCTTGATTATATAGAGCTTGTTCGACTGAGCTAACAAATTTTTGTTCATTTACAAATAGTTCGCTCAACATACTTAATCTATAATCATTGTCTAACATCTTTATATAAAAATAGTGTCCAAAGAAAAACTGCCTAAATAATACAAATTCATATTCTTTATCTTTGATCGATTGTTTTTTGGTATCAATCAAACATAGCTCTGGGTGCAAATGACGATCAACTATATCAAGGTTGCCTTCTTCATCACAAATAATGACAATTTCTGGAACTCTTTTGCTTCTAAAGTCTTCCCATAAATCAATGCTTTTCAAAAGAGACTCTTTTTTTATGGTAAAGGAGGAAGAGTCTTCGCTGTCATCCCAACCATTCGATTCTATTTCTAAATCATCATTGCCATGATTATTGATACATACATATTCTCCGCATACACCTCTATCGTTTGGATCTTGAAGACATTTCTTGAATGAATCAGCCCAGAAAAACGGTTCATCAAAGATACTAAAAACAATGCGTCCTTTTGCCGATTCGTTATAAAAATAGGAACTGTAGTGTCCATTTTTTAGTCTATATATGCAATAATCTATCATGGTTTTCCTTGGCATGGTTTATAAGAATTTTCACACAATAACTACATTTAACATAATCCACCGGTGGTTGATTTTTCTCCATTGCCTCTTGCTGACGAAAAAGCGTTATCTTTTATTTTTTATTTTATCATTCATCACCTAAGCTAAATATATTCTTGAGCTTACATCGCAAAGCGGTGACAGCGCCAAGAATTGATGCCCATATTTTTTTAAATCCAGTTGGGTTAACATCATCTATCTCTACTTTTTTTGATGCATCATTATCATTGTGAGTTGTTGCCTTGGATGCAGAATGCGGAGGTTTAACCGCATGAGGTTCAAGAGGAGCCTGTTGAACTTTTTCTGCCTTCCCATGACACTCTTCAATGATAATGTTTTGATCTTCATGTCGTTTAATGACAATCAATTTAATATTTTTAGCAGCTAAATCGCTCCACTGCTTAATCAAATTAAGCAACTCATCCCTGGAAAAAGTGATGGCCAATTCTTCTGGTTTATAATAACGAGCTGGTTGAATAGTTACCTTTTGCTCATCAATAATAACATTGGTCTCTTCATAACTAACGCCCTTGCTTTGCGGATCACGGAGAGCTTGCTCAACCATGTCAGTCCATTTTTTCTGGTAAGTAAACAGTTGACTAAAGGTACTTAAATATGGGTCATTATCCAATACCCTTATATAATAATTACTCCGAAACTGTTGTTTTAACAATACAAAATCATACTCTTTTCTTTCAACCGATTGCATATTGATATCGATCATGTAGAGCTCGGGTTTTGATCTCCTGTCCACCACTTCAATAGTCTTGTGCTTATCGTAGTAAATAATGGCAACTTCAGGGGTTCTTTTTTGGGCTAAGCTCATCCACACATCAAGGTTTTTTAATAATGATTCTTTCTTTATAACAACAGGCGGAATACCGTCTTCATAATTCCAACCAGTAAGTTCAATTTTTACATTATCATCAATTTTTTCGAAACATACATATTCTCCACAAAGAGCATTTTTATTAGGATCTTCAAGTGTATCTTTTAAGGCATCCCACCATCCAGGACCATCTTCAAAGGCACTAAAAACAACACGTCCACCTATCGATTCATTATTAAAATAAGCACCATAACTTCTATATCTAAGTTCATATACTCGAAAGTCTAACATCTTCATCTTTCATTATTTTTGCTGGATATGCCGTAATCACTCCGCCAGTAGGTTTCCCAACTTTATCAGTTTCTAAAACGACAATAATTTTTATATCAGCATTGAACGGACATTCACAAATAATTTTCCCTCGACCCAATGTCTCTTTTACATCAGAACCGCTGAACGATTTCGCTATAATTTTCAAAACTTGTGCGGGCGTCAAGTTATCAGGAAAAAAAGTTGAAAATTTAGAACCAGCATTTGCATATTGCCATCTAACTTCATAAAACCCATTACCCAGATCTTTATACTCTTCGTATTCTAAACGCCCACTTGTTTTTAGCTTCCCTAAATAGTCATGATGAAAACCTGTGCCCCTCAACTTTCCATTTTCGCAGATAATTTCAGGCGTAAAGATATGCCTCCAATGAATATCAAGCAACGATTTATCTCCTTGTTTGCTCTCTTTATATTTTGCTACAAAATCCTCATAACTAATACCATCTCGTACAATTTCCTGCAACTCCTCAATAGTCACAACGTGGACACCTTTGTACAATGCTTCATCATGGTCTTGTGCGACTGGTGGATGAGGCATTCTTCTTGCAACACCAGACAAACCATGTTTTACTTTGATAACGTCCTCAATAATTTGCACCGCTTGATCAAAATCTTTCTGCTCAGGCTCTGTCCAACCCTCCAATATTTTATCAGGAATAATAACAATTGTGCAGTCTTGACTAAAACTTGGCAACTGCCCTTTAGAATAGTTGCATTGCAACTGTTCTTGTGGTTCAGGATTTCGTATGCATGATGGTTGATTTGCTGGATCAACTATTAATGCGGGCGCTACCAAGCAAACACCTTGAGAAGGTTCTTGACCTGGCATTACCAATTGAGTACCACATACAGGCACTGATGGCGCAAGCTTTCCTTCAGGGCACATATTGATTACAGGTTGATTTTCTGGATATTTTAAACCGCAAAAAGGTAAGTTTAAAGTGGCCTGATCGTCTTTGCAAATCGCATCATATGCCACGGTGGCCAATTGCGTATAATATTCTTGTAATGTTGCATCTTTTGTTGTCAAACTTTCTTGAAGATATGACAATGTTTGTGTTGCGTGTCGCGCGCGATCCGTATCGGGAAACATATGGATTTGATGCACTAAATGATTAAGCTTGTGTCTGGCAAGCTCATGTTGTGGGCTCAAAATTGAAGAAGGTATTTTTAGACTTTTGATGCACGGATACTCTCTAAAACCAACAAAAATACCGTTGGGCATAAAAAGCGCTTGGCGAACAACGGCATCTTTGTTTGATAGTTCGCAGGATTTGTCGATAAGCAGTCGAACATCGGTCAATGCTATGCCATCTTTTTCCATAAGTTCATACAATGCATCATGCACAACTTTAGGTGCAGTGTCAGGAATACTCCAATGTTTTGGAATTAATATTGTTTGGAAAAGAACAATGCGATTAAACATCTTTTATATTGGGATGTTTTTTTGTTTTTCATAGTGGCTAACAAGAAGGCGTTTTTTTTGTTGATGTTTGATTAAAATAGTTTTGCAACAGCCTGTGCACTAAAAATACTTTTATGATGGTTCATCGCATTTTGCATCAATATACTCTTCCATGATAATGTTTTGATTTTCATATCGTTTAATAAGGATTGATTTAACATTTTTAGTGATTAATTCATTCCACTGTTTTATAAGGCTGATTAAGTTACTTTTTGCTATAGTTATGGTATATTCTTCAGGTTTATAATAATGAGTCGATTGGATTTTTACGTTTTGTTCTTCAATACTTATGCTATTATCTTGATAACTAATTATTTTATTGTGTGAATCGCGTAATGCTTGTTCAACCATATGAGTCCATTCTTGTGTGGAAGTAAATATTAGACTGAGCATACTTAAATAAAGATCATTGTCTAATGTTCTCATATCACCTGCTATATTAAAATTACGATTTAATAACACAAAATCATATTCTTTCTTTTCAACTGGGTTCCTATTAATATCGATTAGGCATAATCTTGGATTCGATCTCCTGTCAATCACTTCAATAGTCTCTTGCTTATCATGGTAAATAATAGCAATTTCGGGTGTTCCTTTTTCCACTAGATCTATCCATATATCAATGTTTTTTAGCAAAGATTCTTTTTTTATAATAATTGAAGGAATATCGTCTTCATAATTCCATCCTGCTAATTCAATCTCTAAATTTGTGTCACGCTTATCTACACAAACATATTCTCCGCAAAGACCTGTCATATCAGCACGTTCAAGCGAACTTTTTAAAGCTTCTAACCATGAAAGACCATCTTGAAAAGTATCAAAAACAACTCGTCCTCCTACTGATTCATTATTAAAATAAGAACCATAGCTTCTATATTTAAATTTATATATTCGAAAATCTAACATTTCTATCCTTCACTGTTTTTTGCTGGATATGCTGAGATGATTATCATTACCAAAAAGTTTGGTTTACTTCTCTGCATTTTCCAACAATTTTCTGCGTCGTTCAGGATAATCAAGATTCGTCCAATATTTTTCCCATTTATCCCAAGCTTCTAGCGATTTACCCGGCGGGGTATCGAGGAATTCAAGAATAGCCGGAATATCATCGACAATTAATTCTTCTGGTGAACTGGCCCATGCAAAAGTTAACATACTTAAAACCTCAAACCCAATTGAACGTACATCTGACTTGGGATACTTGTCCCCCCAATCTAATTTTACATTTGGTTTGCCGAATCTTTTTTGCGCATTTTCTTCTACTTCATAATGAACTTGATCTGCATAATCATCTATTTCTTCCAATATTCGCTTATATAGTTGTTCGCCTCTTGCCCCTTGATTATAATAAAATCTATATAAAACCCCCGATTGCCATTTGTCCATAATAATTTTTTTTAGTTGTTCAACGTTGATAGTGATATTATTTTCTACGATTTTAATTGTTTCCTTCATTCCTTGTCCTATTTAAATGTGATTTTTTCTTTTATATTTTTAAATCTATCAGTGATTTCTATCTTGGAATGTCCTGATTTGCCTAAACTTCTCAATTGAATATGACTGCCATCTGCGAAAGTATAGGCAATTCTTTGTCCACCATTTTCTAGTGGTTCAATTTCTTTTTTTGTTAACTTTCTGCTCTCATATTCTTTTCTTAAAGAATCCAACATTTGTTCTGCTTTCTCAATGCCACCTTGGCAATCAGTATTCAACTTAATCTCTCCCGTTACTTTATCAAATCCCTTTAAGGTATCAACTTGTTCTCCTCTAAACCCAAGTTTATGCGCTTCTTCTATAGTTACTTTTCTTTCACGATTAATAATTATTTTTCTAATGGCCTCACATTCTGCATGAGTACCTGTTTCTGTGATTTTTGGCAAGGCCACTCCTTGCTCTGTAATTGTAACACCATCTCCAATGACTGTCGCCGGCACCAATTGACCATCTTGAGCTGCTTGCTTCATTAATGGAACAAGCGTGCAATCTTTACTAAAACTTGGCAACTGCCCTTTAGAATAGTTACATTGCAACTGTTCATGTGGTTCAGGATTTTGTATGCATGCTGGTTGGTTTGCAGGGTCAATTATTAATGGAGGCGCTACCAAGCAAACACCTTGAGAGGGTTCTTGGCCTGGCATCACCAATTGGGTGCCACATACGGGCACTGGTGGCGCAAGCTTACCTTCAGGACACATATTGATTACAGGCTGATTGTCTGGATATTTTGTACCGCAAAAAGGTAAATTTAAAGTTGCCTGATCGTCTTTGCAAATGGCATCATACGCCACTGTGGTCAATTGTGTGTAGTATTCTTGTAATACCACGTTTTGTGTTGTCAAACTTTCTTGAAGATATGACAATGTTTGTGTTGCATGTCGCGCGCGATCAGTATCGGGAAACATATGGATTTGATGCACCAAATGATTGAGCTTGTGTCTGGTAAGTTCATGTTGCGCGCTCATAATCGAAGAAGGTATTTTTAGACTTTTGATGCACGGATACTCTTTAAACCCAACAAAAATACCGTTGGGCATAAAAAGTGCTTGACGAACAGTGGCGTCTTTGTTTGATAGTTGGCAGGCTTTATCAATAAGCAGTCGAACATCAGTCAACGCCATGCCATCTTTTTCCATAAGTTCATACAATGCATCATGCACAACTTTAGGTGCAGTGTCAGGAATACTCCAATGTTGTTGGAGGCCAACTTTAATATGGTTGCGTACAAGCAATTCGTCATTAAATTGGCGCATTTTTGTTGGCGACCCTCGTAAAACCGCTTTTGCACCCGCTGTTAAACTTGTGTAAATAGGATCATTCAGACACCCCTTAATAAATCCATCTTTATACATGAGTGCATTGAGCTTCGCTTGGCACTCAGCTACAACTGTTTGAACAATCGGATCGTCATGAAATTGCGTTTTCATTGCATTGAGCGATTGCATATCAAGCTTATCGCTGTATGCAAGCAGCTTTTCGTATATCGCATTGTGAGGATTAAGTTTAATTCGTATGAGCAAATCATTCGACATGCTTGATTGCTTTTTAAGCCACGACACATTTTTGTGCAATCGCAATGCTGGCCTATTTAAAAGTTCTTGGCGACCAGGAGTTGCATCCAAGCTATTTTTTACGAACTCTTGCGCATAATAACGAATTTCATTATTGGGCTTTAAAGCAAGTGATGCCTGAAATGTACCATCACTATCAAAAAAACGTTCGATCAAGCTATTACGTGCTTTGATAAGATGTGGCGCATATGAAGAATCTGAATGCATTTTAGGCAAAGCTAAATATGCCCTTAATGTTTCTTGTGTACTGCCACCATCACATCGCAATATAGCACGCAAATCGCTTTTCCATGCTTGCATCACTTGGGCTTTATATTCAGGATCCAATGCCATAGCGAGGTATTGGCGTATATTATTTTCAGAGTTAGCCTGAATGCTTGCCGGTGCCGGATTATGTGCTTGAAATGAAACAAACGCACCACCGGGATGCGTGTAGGTGACTTTTCCCTGTTCATACGTTGCGGTAAATTGAGTCTCTGCTTTATACGTTTGGCCAACCGAAGCTAACCATTGTTGTTGATATTGCGCTACCATTTCATCTTTAAGCGCTTTAAGTGAAGCTGTAGTAATTTCCACAGCTTTCGCTTGTACAGCTTGTATGATGGGCTCAATTTTTGCAGCTTCTAACTTCGCTTGTTGTTCTTTATGGTGAATGTCAGACATATCAACTGATTGTGCAGCATGCGGCTGTAATGCCTTTTGTATAACAGCTTGTGTTGCAGCATTGGTGCAATTATGAGCTGAAGCATTATTTTCAAGAGACGCAATAATCATATTTGAGGAAAGGTCGGGTGATACAGATGGTGTATAGGCTGCCATGATTTTATGAATATCTTGATTGTTCAAATTTTGTTGTGTGGTATCTGCATAGGGTATATTGTTACCAACAACTTGTTGCAAATGGTGAACATGATAATAATCATACCCCTTAGTTGCGCAGGCAGAAACCATTATTGCGATAATGCCTGAACATTTTTCCATAGCAAGCTCTACCGCTGGCGTAAATGAATAAGGCGTTGGAGTAATTGGTGTAACCGTGGACAAATTTATCTGGCGATCATGAGTAGAATCGTAAAGCGCCGGTATGTCATACGCTTGATGTACCGTGGACAAATTCATGTGGCGATCCGAAGTGGAACCGTAGTCTGCCGATATACCATACGTTTTCTGTTCTATCGGTTGGTAATTTAACTCGTCAGTTAATTTTTGTTTTAAATCAGCGATGGACTGTTTAACCTGCAATGCATCCAGGCGATCTTGCGTATTTAGATCGTTTTGATTTTGCACAAGATATTCAGGTGCCCGAGTTAAGGCAATTTCCTGTTCCTGTGTAGCCATCTCTTTTTGAACGTATTGTTGTTCTGCTTGGGGAGTAAGTTGCATCTGTTCAGACTCGCCTTGTTGAAAGACTTCTTGAGTCATTTCAGCCATTTGTGGTGTGGAGCATTTCGCATGCTGGCTACTATTATTTGAAACTTCTACAGATGCTGAGGAATGCAATGAAAATTGATCTTCCACCTGTAGTATTTCATCATCGGTCGTTATGGCGTGTATATCTTGCTGATTTTCAAATTCAGCCTGCCAAGAGAATTCAGAATCATCCAAACTCCCATATCCTTCTGAGATAGGTTGCATGACCAAAAATTGGCCTTGTGATATGCAATTAGATGTAGATTCTGTGTCCTGATGTATTATGCCATTCATTTTAGCGAATATAACAATACTCGCGATCAAAATTCGTATATTTTTCATAGAAGGCTCATTTTAATTTAGGTTTTTGGTTAGATACTGCTGCTTATCATTGCTTATTAAAACTTCAACCTTACCAAATAGTATAGATATCTCAAAATCATAAATCAAATTGTTTTTTTGCACAAAATTCAAGTAGACATGCCGCACGCGCTGGTTATTTTCAGCTTTTATTTAATAATTAATTATTAAAATATCATTTGATTTTTTTGTATTATGGTAATATTATTAACTTTAATGTTTGAGAGAGTAGCAATAAGCAGAAAAATAATTAACACCCCATAATCTCTTAAGCAGGGAGTCCTATGAATATTTATACTAGAGCGTTTTTACGCCTAGCCTTTTATCTATTATTACCCGCCGTACAGTCATCACTTACAGGAAGTCAGCAGAAATGCCGGGTGCGCGGTATGAGCGGCGTACACAATGATCAAATTTGTGCCATTCATGAACAATTCAAACAATCATCTACTGTTCTTAATTCTGCACAAGCAAAAGTAGGTGCAAACTTTGTGCTTTTTCACGGAAATCCAGGAACTGGCAAATCAACTCAAGCAAAAAAAATCGCACAATTGACCAACCGGACGTTTATTGAATTTGATGCCCCAACTATTGTAGAGCCTTATATTGGTAAAGGTGCACAAAAAATCAACACCTTATCGCAAGAGGTTGATAACATTGTTGAAACATCGCAAAAAGGCGTGGCAATTTTTATTGATGAAATAGAGGTATTGGCCGCCAATCTTGAAACAGAAAGCCGCGCCGAACATAAAAGTGCGCTTGCTAAGTTGTGGCTGATGCAGGATAAATATGCGCGCAATCCTGATGTATTATTCATTTTTGCAACAAATAATATCAAAAAGATATCTCGAACATTTTTAAGTAGATTTAGAAATGAAAACATTATCGAAATATGCGAACCAGATGATAATAACAGAAAAGAGATGATT
>Ga0206866_1082_pt1 | contig 20905 bp, 18 predicted proteins | sample Alteio_BWOrgCont_40_FD_152626 | JGI IMG/M metagenome (GOLD analysis project Ga0206866, IMG submission 152626) | Enriched cells from forest soil in Barre Woods Harvard Forest LTER site, Petersham, Massachusetts, United States -... | ecosystem: Environmental > Terrestrial > Soil > Temperate forest >... | reverse complement strand
CAGGTAGCGTCAACTTGTTAGCGGGACAGCCTGGCATTGGCAAAAGCACCTTGTTACTACAAATCGCCTATGCCATCGCTGCCAAGTACACGGTCTTGTATGTGAGCGGCGAAGAATCAGTGCACCAAATTGGGCTCCGAGCGACACGCCTTGGAACGGTTCGTTCTGAACTTGAGCTGGTTACCACTAATTCTGCTGACGATATTGCGGCAACGATTGCAACAGGCGCCTTTCAAGTGGTTATTGTCGATTCAATTCAGACCATGAGCTGCAGCGCAATTGCCTCAGCAGCTGGTACAGTTTCGCAAATTACCAATAGTACTGCACTTCTCAGCTCAGCTGCCAAACGCTCTAACACTGCACTTATACTGGTCGGACATGTCACCAAAGAGGGCTCAATTGCCGGTCCCAAAGTCTTAGAGCACGTCGTTGACGTCGTATTGCAACTGGAAGGTGATCGCTACGGTGGCTTTAAAATCCTCCGAGCGATTAAAAACCGTTTTGGTTCAACAAACGAAGCGGGTATTTTTGAAATGGTTGAAAAAGGTCTCCAGCCAGTTGAGAACCCGTCGGCAGCCTTACTTGCTGAGCGACAGGTGAGTGATGGTTCAATTGTTTTGGCAACGCTTGAAGGCAGTCGACCACTGCTGGTCGAAGTTCAGGCACTCGTCAATAAGACCAGCTACGGCTATCCTAAGCGGGCTGCCAGCGGTTTTGACCTCAACAGGTTGAACTTACTGGTTGCCATGCTGGAGCGCCGCACCAGCTTGTCTTTGGCAGAGTATGACATATATATCAACATTGTTGGCGGGATACATATTAAAGAGCCAGCCGCTGATCTTGCGATATGTCTTGCTATTGGCTCAGCCGCTCGTGGCATGCAACTGAAGCGTAATGCAGCAGTCTTTGGTGAAGTTGGCTTGAGTGGTGAAATACGACACGTTCCGCATACCGATAAGCGCCTCAAAGAAGCTCAAAAGCTTGGCTTTGACGGTGCTATTGGACCACTTTCAAAAGTTGGTAAAAAGCCAGCTGGCTTACACGGTGTAACTGATGTTCGCACCGCGCTCAACAAATTTCTTGAAAAAGACTAAGGACCGCTTACTGTAACAGAGTTTGATGTATCGCCATCGCTATCCTGAACGGTAATAGCATTTGATCCAGGCGATAACGTTATTGAACAACCACTGGTGGTGCAGCCTGTTGTATTCCCATTGTCTAAGACGGTAAATGTGCCATTCCCACCACTCCAGCTGACGGTCGCGTTTGAACCAGCTGCAGCAACGGTTACTGTGATAGGACTCGCTGCTGTGTAGGCAAGGGTACTGCTGTCAGCGCCTTCATAAAGCACGCTGTCAGTAACGGTGGCATTCAAAGTCCCGCTGCCCGACGACGTCGGTTTATAGTTGAACGAGACAGTGCTTGGGGAGTTAACGACGTTCGCGCTAAATATCTTGGCGCCGTTTAGAGTAAATGTCACCGTGCCTGGGAACTGCGGGTATTGTGGGTCGCTAAATGGGTGAGTACCTTGCGTTACGGTGGCAGTAATCGTACAGGAATTATTGCAAGTAGGCGGTGCAGTCAGCGTAATCGTTGGAGGACTATCGTTACAATTATGTACGTCATCGGTTGCAGAACTAGAGCTGCTACTGACACTGGGGCTCGTAGCCGATCCAATATTAGGTTTCCCGTTATTAAAGATGTCTACATTCCAGCTACTGGAGGAGCCGCCGCTATATATGACTTCTTTCGCCAGTGAAGGCGTACAACTGGTAGCAGTTAAGCCAGAAACTTTATCAATGGTTTGAGCGGCGCTCTTCTTGTTACTACTGCTGCCACCAACATACCACGATGGATAGAGATCGTCAGTTGGTCCGGGTACCTCGGCACCATAGCCAGTTGAAACAGTTTGAACATAACCAGGCAGCGTTTTAATATCCTTTGGCGCTGTCCAGTTAACAGGTTTCGTGTGCAAAGCAGTCAGGGCTTGTTCGAGCCATGTTTTGGTAATTGGCTCAGTAATGTCTTCGAAGTGACCCTCTTCCAGAGGTTTATCAAGCGTGTGGTACCCCGCAAAACCAATGACTGCATACTGCGTGTTCCAAGCAGTCATAACACCGTTATATTCTTGGTTCTCGGTACCGGTCTTGACGGCAATGTCCCAGCCATCGTAATTTTGAAACTTCTGATATGGCTGCAAGTACGTAGCTCTTGGATCGTCAAGCATCGAATCAACAATGTACGCAGTATCTGGTGAGTAAACTTGCTTTCCGGTAGGTTGGTGCCATTGATAGACTGTTTTACCTGCGGCATCAGTAATGTTTAATATGTACGTCTGTGGAATCTCCTGACCAAGTCGACCCAACGTCACATCACCGTTAACTTCCTGGTCCAAAGCTATGTAGCCGCCTCCAATGGCTGCCGAACCATAACATTGGGCTTGCTGAGCGGTTGTTGCTGTTTCAACGTTAGCTCCTTGCTCATAACAGGCGTAGGCGTTCGATGCGCCAATTGCCTGGTTAGCCATGCCAATCCATTTGTTTACAGACTTGGTGTACTCAGGACTCGTATCGTTCGGTACGGCTTCATAGGATGCCTTGACGGCAGGAACGTTACGTGAGCCAGCTAATGCGTACCGAAGGGTTTCCGGTCCGGGATAGATAAAGTTATCATCGTACAAGCAATTTCCGCCGTTACTAGTGACCGATGGGGGAGTTTTATTGGTACACGGATAGCCAGCTAGAGGTTGTTGAGTGTCGTAGAGCACCGAGCCTGCGCCAACATTATTGTTGTCTTGAATCAGCGCCGCGTACACAAATGGCTTCATGCTAGAACCAGGAGAGAGATTAGTATCGGCGTAGTCAATCTGACCGTCTACGGGGTCGTTAAAGTTCTCGCCTCCGACCTGGGAGACCACTTGTCCAGTCTTAACATCCTCGGCGACCATTGCTTCTTCATCGCCGCCGACGTCAGCGACACTTCTTACGTTTGCTGCCACATCGTTTTCAGCGTTTTGCTGCAAGCCCATGTTAAGCGTCGTAATGACTTTCCAGCCGCCCCGGTTAACGGTAGTAGCTCCATAGGTTTGATCAAGTTCTTGTTTAGCTGCCAAGACAAAGTAAGGGGCTTGAATATTCTGGTACTTCGATTGCAGCGGTTGGACCTGAGACAGTACATTGACGGCTTCAGCAGCCTGTGCCTGAGCGTTCGTTACGTAGCCTTGTATAACCATTTGCTTAAGAATGTATTGCTGTCGACCAATCAAAGCCGGGGCGCTGAAGGTATCCTGACTTATTGCCGAATTATACTGACTGCTTCCATACGGTGAATAATAGCTCGGCGACTGCGGAATTGCCGCTAACATTGAGGCTTGTGCAAGCGTGAGGTTCGCGGCAGTCGTATGGAAGTAATCTTCGGCTGCAGCCTCCACTCCGTATTCAATGCCACCGTACGGAGCAATATTAAGGTACCCAGTGAGAATATCGTTCTTGCTGTACTCTCGTTCCAGCTCAACTGCTAAAATTAACTCCTTAACCTTTCGGGTGATCGTGCGGTTGTTGGTCCAGTTTTCATTCAGCTTAACAAGCTGCTGGGTAATCGTCGAACCTCCCTGAACGCTGCCACCGCCTCCGACTACGTCATGGACTGCTGCTCTCGTAATACCGCGAATATCGAAAGCCCCCTCTTTATAGAAGTCTTTGTCCTCAATAGCGACAGTCGCTTCCTTCATGTAGGGTGAAATCTGGTTACTGTTGACCGGGATTCGTTTGACGGCATCATAGTCTTGCCATAATAAGACGCTACCTGTTCGGTCGTAGTAGCTAATGCTGCCGCCAAGATTCTCACCCGAGATGTCTTTAATAGCAGGCAAATCTTTTCGGAAATACGCAAATAACCCCACAATTAAGATAAAGCAGGCAAACATTGCTACCCCAATAAGTTTGAGAGCCATGTAGGCGCCCTCACGGCTAAACCAGTAGTGGTAGACGCGCTTAGGGTGCATGCGATACAGCAGCCGCTTCCATCTGTCTTTTGGAAGCGTTGAAAGATATGCTGCTTTGGCTGCTTCGCGTTCAGCCTTCTTTGATTTAGATCGATCGCTCAGAGAACGATTAATCTTAATCGTCCGACCACTCTTAGTCGTGACGGTTGTGTTTCGCGAGTGCCGACCAACTTTTGGTTTTCGGCGACGACTGCCGCTACCCTCATTCATATCGAAGTGATTATATCCCCCATAAAAAGCTATTGCTAGTATAGCAAAGTATTCTGAATAATATACACATTTTTACAGCCATTATTCAGCTCAAATAAGCGATTACGCTATACTACTATTTATGACGCTTATCGAAGAACTCACCTGGCGCGGCTTTGTAAATCAAACAACCTACACTGAAGAACAATTAGCGAAATTAAATGATCAGCCAGTGAAATTTTACTGGGGTGTTGATCCAAGTGCTGATTCAATGACGATAGGTAACCTCGCAGCAGCTATGCTTGTCCAGCACTTCATTAATCATGGGCACCATGCTGTGCTGCTCATTGGCGGTGCCACCGGTCTTATTGGTGACCCTGACGGAAAGAGCAAAGAGAGGGATCTCAAATCATTCGAAGAAATAGAGGCTAACAAAGCAAAGATTATTGCTCAGTTCCACCAATTATTTGATGGGCATCCTTTCGATACGGTAGATAATTATGACTGGACGAAGGAACTGACATATATAGAGTTTTTACGTGACATTGGTAAACACATACCGCTGGCATCAATGCTGGGACGTGATTTTGTAAAGAGTCGACTGGGAGAAGATGGGTCGGGCATTAGCTATGCTGAGTTTAGCTATGTGCTGATTCAAGCCTACGATTTCCTTCGTCTGTACGAGGATCATCAGGTCACTCTCCAGCTTTGTGGATCCGATCAGTGGGGAAATAGCATTGCTGGAGTCGACCTTATCCGGCGAAAGAATGGCGGTGAAGCTCATGTATTCTCTACGCCACTCATTGTCAACAAAACAACGGGACAAAAATTTGGCAAAAGTGAGACTGGAGCAATCTGGTTAGATCCTCAAAAGACCACTCCCACACAGTTTTATCAATTTTGGATAAACGTTGACGACGAAGGTGTCGAAGACTACTTAAAGATATTCACCCTACTTGATAAACACGCTATAGATGAGATTATGGCGGCTCACCGCGAGCAACCAGGATTACGTTTGGCTCAAAAAAAGCTTGCTCATGAAGTGACGCGCTATGTCCATGGTCCGGACGTTACGGCGCGCGCGACCACCATAACTGACATATTGATTGGTCAAAAAAAGCTCTCAGATATTGACGATAACACCATTTTAGAAGAACTCAGATCAGAAATACCATCTGTTAAAACACACCCCGAAGCTGAAATAGCCGAGATTATGGTTCAAGTTGGCTTGGCTTCATCAAAGACCAACGCCCGAGAGCTTATTGCAGGTAATGCACTCAGCATTAACGGCGAAAAAGTAACTCGTGACAACTTTGAGTCAGGTGACTTTATAAACGACAAATTACTCTTACGAAGAGGCAAAGCGTTTAAAGACTCGGCTCTCGTTGAAATAGACTGAAGCATACAATATTAATTTTTTACGTAACTATCCCCTCAAGACAAGTAAGTAGTATCCATACTTTGTGGTAAAATACCTGCGTCTACATTTTTCAAAGTTCGCAGGAGCTTTTTTATTCCTAACATAAAATGGGCAGCCATTGTATTAGTTAGGAATTTCTCCTGCTTGAAAGGTGTAGACAGCCGCAATGGCTGTCCTTTTTTATTTAAGCAAGGAGAATAAAGTGGATAAGTTATTAGACCTAGATAGACTACATAAGAAATATAGAAGAGATAAGATACGTAACTGGACTATAGGGTCTGTTATAGCTCTCTTACTTATATCAGGAGGAGTAGACGCCGCTAATAAATCTCTTTCACCTACTACGCATTTAGCAGTAGTAAAAACAAGTAGTATAGGCTCAGATCCTGAATCAACACCTGATAGCTCAACTGCGCTCAGCAGTGATGCTACTGATCCATCTACAAGTACATTTTCTAATGAAGGGGCCCAAACCAATGCTGACCAGAGTTATGCCTCAAACACGGCTTCTGTGAATGCAACTGATGCTCAGGATAATAACGAAATCAACACCATCAATGCTGAAGCGCAAGCCGCCAACCAAGCTGCAGCAGCTGACGATCAAGCCGCAGCCCAGGATCTGGCTAATGCTAATAATGCTAATAACACATCCCTAACACCAGCCGAACAAGCCGCAGTCAAAGCTAATGCAGCACGCCTCCAGTGTATTGCTCAAGCCAATGGCCAGTACGAGACTGCCTTGGATCAGCTAGATTCAGAGGGTGGAACGAGGGGTTTAAGCGCCGCAGGTGTGGCAAATAAGGAGGCTAGCCTCCAAAATCAGTTCACAAGCGCTACAAACAGTTGTAACAACCAATAGTTATTCTTTGCAGTGTTTCTTTACATTATGCACCATCTAGTTACCTATAAGGTTACTAAGGTATAATAGACTTATGAGTAAGAAACTATTTGATCAACTTATAAAACGGGCTTCAACGCCAATTCCAGCAGAACAGGACCCACAGCTACATCCCGAAAGTTATAAAGGAAAACGAACTGGTTCACGTAAGACTGTAAGTACTTCGGCGAAACGGCGTGGTAAGTCCCAGAAATAGAACGCTTAAGCTGTCCCCAAAAGCCTTCAATAGTATTAGTGTGGGAATCTCCCCGGGCATATTCCTTAATGGAATGATTGACTCGTTCATGCTTATACCCCATTTGAGGTATTAATCCTTTGTATAAGTGGAAGTAGTCCGTATTAATAACTGTCTGTATGTCCACATTCTCACGGATAAGAGGCCGCACGGTACTATGAGTTAAGTTATGTGCGATAACAGCCTTAACACTTCCGCCACGTTCAACCATGCCGAATACGGGAACTTTATTCTTAGTACCACGCCCTACACCCTGACCACGTCTGCGGCCGCCGTAATAGGTCTCATCTATCTCTACAATACCGCTTAACATATCGCTACCCGGTTTCATGAGTAATCTAATCTGCTTACACATACGCCAAGCAGTCTTGTATGTGACACCTAAATGGCGTTCTAGCTCTTTAGCGCTAATACCATTCTTAGAGACTGAGGTTAGGTATATAGCATAGAACCAGTCCTTTAAAGGTGTCGTGGTCTTACGAAAGATAGTCTTAGCTAAAGGGAACAACTGATAGCCACACCACTGGCAGGCATAGCACTGACGCTTCTTAACCCGATAGAATTTAGTCTCAGCAGCACAGCTGGGACAGAACTTAACATTACCAAAGCGAGCTTGAAAGACAGCCTCTAGACAAGCATCGTCATCAGGATATTGAGCCTCAAACTGTTTTTTCGTATATCTCATACCTGGAATTATAGCAAAAATATACTTGTTAGTCAAGGAACTAAGTAAGATATTGCTGGTGTACTTATTTGTGATATTATTAGACATAGCAAACCGACCCTGCTACTATATAAATAGTAGGAACTCAAAGCCCCAGCCACGGGGCTTTTACCTTTTTATAACCAATGATGCCCGGAGGCGGACTCGAACCCCCAACCCTGTTCTTAGTAGGAACTCGCTCTATCCAATTGAGCTACCCGAGCGTAATTGTTTTAAAAACAAAAAAGGACAGACCTAGACGGTCGTCCTTTGTGGTTGATTATAGCATACCTATTATTTAGAGGTACTTGGTTTGAAGGTATAGTTACGATTTTTTATTAAATTAAGTAATTTCCTTTTGATAACTTCAGGAGGTTCGCGTCATAATTGATCCTTATATAAAATTATGACAAATGAACCCCAATCTAACACAAAGCTAAACGAGCGGCTTGAAGCTATTACCGAACTCCTTAAGGTGTTGCAGGCTTTACCTGAGGACGTCAGTGAGGTAAAAGCTCTGGTCAAGAATCTCGAAGAAAATAATCAGCTTTGCTACGCTATCCTGAAGGAACAGGGATGGCTCCTTAAGAAACACCAAGCTCGGATTCAAACCCTTGAAGCGCGCTTAGATGACTAATTGATCTCGTATACTAGGTAGTACTATGAAACTGACAACTCCAGTCGTGGACCTTAAAGGTGTTGGCGACGCCCAAGCGCAAAAGTTTGGAACCTTAGGGATCAAAACAATTGCCGATCTGCTCGACTACTATCCTCGTCGCTACGATGACTTTTCAATCATTACCCCTATTGCTCGCTTGCGTCCTGGCATGGTCACCATTCAGGCAACCATAACTGCAGCCAAAGGTAGGTATGTACGGCGAGGCATGCATATAACAGAAGCCATCGCTACTGACGGCACCGGGAGTGTACGGCTTATTTGGTTCAACCAAGCCTACCGGGCAACAAGCTTAAAGAGTGGACAACAGTATTATTTATCTGGACAGTATGAACTTTCCAGGCAAAGATTTTCAATCATGAATCCAAGCGTTGAAATGGTGAGTGATTTCCCAGTAAACACTGCTCGAATTTTAGCAGTGTATAAAGAAACAAAAGGTTTAAACTCGAGACAAATACGGCTTGCAATTAAACAGGTAGTACCCCTGACGGAAAGTCTTAAGGAGACGCTCCCCAAGTGGTTACTGACCGAATATAAACTTCTTGCTCGCGGTGAAGCGTTAGCAGCGCTCCATATACCAGAATCATCTAAGCAACTAGAAGAAGCGAGGCACCGCATTGGCTTTGAGGAAGTATTTGGCTTAAGTCTTGCGAGTCTTTTAAACAAGAAAGAAAATCAAAGTGAGCAAGCGTTGGTTATACCTTTTGAAGTTAAACTAGCTCAGCAATTCGTTAAGAACCTTCCTTTTGTCTTAACAAGCGCGCAACGAAAAGCAATTTGGCAGGTTTACCAAGATATTGACAGACCAATTCCTATGAATCGCCTTATTGAAGGTGACGTTGGTTCGGGGAAAACGGTGGTTGCGACTATGGCGGCGCTAATGGCGCTTACCAAGGATAGGCAGGTTGCTTTAATGGCTCCGACCGAATTACTTGCTCGCCAACACGCCGATACCATTCACGATCTTCTAAAACCAATGAACTTAGAGGCAAAAGTTTCTTTGCTGGTCGGGAGCTTATCCAAAGCCCAAAAAACAAAAGCTCATGCTGCAATTGCTTCAGGCGAAGCCGGCTTTATTGTTGGTACGCATGCGCTTATTCAAGATGAAGTAGATATGCACGATCTTGCACTCATTGTTATCGACGAACAGCATCGCTTTGGAGTCGATCAGCGGAAAAAATTGATGGCAAAAGCTGGACATATGCCACACGTACTTAGTCTTACGGCAACACCCATACCCCGAAGCCTGGCATTGACGCTGTATGGAGAAATGGATATTTCTTTGCTCGACGAGAAACCTAAAGGCAGACTGCCTATTATCACGAGTATTGTGTCTCCAAATAGCAAAAAACAGCTGTATGAGAGTGTTGATGCAAAAATAAAGCAGGGGCAGCAAGTCTTCATTGTCTGTCCGCTAATTAAAGAGAGTGGCATGGTAGACGCGAGTTCCGCCGAAGCTATCTATAAACAGCTCTCCAAACATGAGTTTAAACATCGTAAAGTCGGGCTCTTACACGGTAAGATGACCGCCGACGAAAAAATAGCAGTTATGAAGCAATTTGTTGATCATCAGCTTGATCTTTTGGTTTCGACGACTGTCATTGAAGTGGGAGTTGATGTGCCTAATGCGACTGTTATGGTAATTGAAAATGCCGAGCGATTTGGTTTGGCTCAACTGCATCAACTGAGAGGACGAGTCGGACGAGACGATGTCCAAGGCTACTGCTATCTTGTGCTTGGTGACTCTGCTCCTCCAGGTAGACGGCTCCGTGCACTTGAAAATTCGCAGGATGGCTTTAAGCTTGCTGAACTTGACCTTACGCTTCGAGGTCCGGGTGCGGTCTATGGTGTCGCTCAGCACGGTGCGCTTGACCTGCGCATTGCGCCTATAACTGACACTCATCTCATTTTGCAGGCTCGTACAGCTGCTGGGCGTTTTATTACTCAGAATGAATCATTAGAAAAGTATCCTCATCTTAGTGAGATCGTAGCTCGCCTCAGAAGAGTCACCAATTTAAATTAAAAATCCCTCAATTAAGCATTGACATGACCCATGGCTTATGACCACAATCTCACGGTATGAGAGTTATATCCGGATATCTTGGCGGCAGAACATTTGCCAGTCCTCACGGACACCGTACGCACCCAATGAGCGATAAGGCACGTGGTGCCATTTTTAGCGTACTTGGAGACATCAAGGGACTCAATGTGCTCGATGCCTTTGCAGGCAGCGGAGCACTCTCTATAGAAGCCATAAGTCGTGGTGCTTCGCATGCAACTGCTATAGATAACGACAAGCGAGCACATAGTGTTATTGAGAAAAATATTAATGAACTCGGACTTGAAGACAGAATAAAAGCTATACGAGCATATGCTGGAGCATGGTCGACACGACATCAGGATCAGTTATTTGATCTGATTTTCGTTGATCCGCCATACGATAATCCACCGTATCGTGATCTTGATAGCCTCCCCAGGCATTTAAAAGAGACAGGAACGCTTGTATTATCTTGGCCGGGCAATCAGGATCCATGTAAATTTAAGGGTCTTGCTGTCGTCCAAAACAAAAATTATGGTGATGCGCAGCTAGTCTTTTATCAGAAAATTAGCTAAAATAGCCCGGAAACAACATCACTGTGTATTCATGCGGATGTGGTGGAATTGGTAGACACGCTAGCCTTAGGAGCTAGTGCCGCAAGGCGTGGAGGTTCAAGTCCTCTCATCCGCACCAACCCGGACTTGGCAACCCTGCAAGTCCAAAAAACTTCGCTAGAATGGGCTAAGATTATACCTAACTAATTTGACCACAAGTCATAGTAAAGATATAATAGTACTTAATTACTTAAGAGGTTACGGATTATGCCGACACTATTACCGGCTCTGGAAAGTCAATTACGTGAACTTGCAGCAACACCATACGCGAGCCTAGGTGAAGAAGAGCTAATAAGCTTAACTAAACTTCCAGCGAAGGCAAGGATAGATATAATTCACTATGCACTTGAACAAGAGCCGCCGAACACCGAACTAGCTGCAGCGGTAGGAATTCTTGCTCTCAGAGACACTCGTCAAGAAAGACACTCTTTTGATTGGAGAGAAAACCTTGACGCTACCGAAGCAGCCTTTCCTGCTTTCGATGCATCAAGTATGAGAGCTGATTTTGGAACGCCATGGGGTTCTGATGTATATGACGAGTAAGTGCCAGGTTCTAATGGTCTAGTTACTAACAACTTTACAAACCCATCAAACCATTGCAAAAAGGGTTGTTGGATGGATATTTTCAAAAGTATCTGAACAAGGTCTTTAGACTGTGTGACTTAGATTATAGCTAATCAACTTTAGCGACTGCTTGGCAACTAAACTTGGGACTAACACTTTTAGCGATTACCTTGATCTTGTAACCCGACTCGGCGTACAGTGTACCGCCTTTGAATTCAAAACTCTGATTTGCCGGAACGGTCACGAGTTGTCCTGCACCACCACCTTTTGAGCCATTCTTACTGACTAATGATTCGGTGACATTGACAGTGGTCGTAAAAGCAGTGTTGCCAGTGTTGGTAACTGCTATTGTCGGAGTCACTCCTAGACCACTTGCAACAATTTTTGGTACTCCATAAATAGTACAACTTGCTGTTGTTGATACGCTGCCAGCCGAAGCTATTGCTGGTACGCCTGCAACACCGAGTATCAGACTTGCAGCAGCTAATGCAGAAATTGTCCAAAGATTTTTAACTCGCTTGATTCGCTTTAATTTCTGGCTAATCATCTGATCCTCCTTACTTACTTTGTTTAATTTTACGTGCTCTATCGAAGAGTATATATGGGAATTATCACTTTATAAACTCGTCAAACTAAGCGTATTCTATCTTTCCCCCAAGCGTGTAAGTCCGTAAACCAGTAATGCTCCGAGCCCTATAGTTCCCCTAAGATCATCTGTTTCTATCGTCGTTGGCCCCATTGCTTGCTCAATAAGCTCTGGAGTGAGAGGTCTCTTTTCGGATGGAATGTACAGACGTCTGGTCGTAGGCGCATCATCGAGATCGTAATCGAAGCCATCATACCAATATGTTGGACCCATCTTTGGCTTGGGGTGGTGAGATAAACGAAGCTCAGATGGCAGCCTCGGTACAGCTCCAGTTGTCTTATGAAAGTAGAGATCGTTAAGGTAGGTTGCAAGTGGAATATCTTCCTCTCTTTCGTCTCCTTCTCTAATATATTCCCGGGGCTTTTCTTCTACATAAGCAACTTTGCCATCAAGCTCCTCAAAAAACTCAGTGATGGTGCTTAATGTCATGTTTCTAACATCAGGGTCAAGATTTAACGCTAGCCGTTCAATAAACATAGAGCCGTTTGGTTTTAGCATCCGATGAGCACGTGCAACCGCGGCTACGGGATCAATAAATTGGTAAAAGGTGTTCAATGAGACTATAAGGTCAAAACCTTCTCTTTGGTGTACAGACCTATCGCTCCATGTGTTAGGACGCAAGAAGTCTCCGTCTACCCACTGAATCGAAGCCGATCCACTCACATCCGGATCTGCTTCGTCATTTTCCGCATTCATTCCCACTAATTCGACACTGTCGCCAAACGCTTCATGGGCAGCTGCTAGAAAAAGACCTTTTCCGGCCCCAATATCCAATACCCGAATAGGTGCTTCATGGTCTTGTAACACATGCTCTACGACACCAAGACCTGCTGCAAAGCCAAAGTTGTATTGACCCGGGCGTTCTATATATACACTGTACGGTCTCTGGGTGACATGAAACTGATGATTACGTTCGTAAGCGCCAGGGTGCAGATCTCCAGGAGTAAACATCTACAGCGATTTTAGAATATAATCTAATAGTAGTCAATTTTGATCTATATCGCCTACTCTATCCTTTGAATAGCCGTAGGAAAGCCGATAAACTTCGATGCTTTTTGATTAAATTACTTATATATTTTATAATGATTGTCCGTGGAACAATCATATGCAAATCAGGAGCTTGATCAATTTCGTATACCTCTTCAGGACGTGGCACTTGAAGCTCAGATTACAGAAATGATAGTTCGGGGTGAATTTAGAGAAGCAGCTAATGCTGAGCATGAACAAGCAATACGAGTTGCAAGCATGGATGAGCCTGAGCTGGCTTTATCCTTCCTTGACATTGCAGTTTATCTTCGTAACAAGTATATTGCGCTGGAAGGTGAGAACCTTACGACAAGTGATCTAGACGAAGTTACAAAAGAAAAAATCAAAGACGTGGTGCAAGCTGCCATAGTTTGTAAAAGGTTTGGTTGGGATCCTCAAGCTTTCATACAAACAGCACACTCGCTAAATCGGTCTTTAAGCATGTCTGTAGAAAGATTTGATATAGAAGACATGCTTGATGACAGTGATCCTGAGCTAAAACAACTGATTACAGTTGAGCAACGTATGAACATTGTTGGTGACCAGTTTCTTAATCAAGTCGTGCTCCACAGAGGTACTGCAGCCATAGAGGCTCAACATATCTCTGGAATAGAGTTTCGTACTCGATATTCAGCAATGTTGTTGAGACCTGCGCAAGCAATTTGTGTGAATGTAGGTGGCAAAAAGAAGATCGTTGTTAATTTGGAAGGTAGAGCTCAGTATTGGGCAGATACTTCTAACAATCGTCAGCGACTCGAAGCTGACAGTGTTACTTTTATAGGCGACCTAAGTTGATTTAACTCCTTACGTAAAGATGCTCGAACGAATGCTGTTCGAGTGTTAGAATATTGGCACATATGAAACGTAAAAATATAATAATTGCCGGAATTCTGGCATGTATATGTTTTCTTTTTGTTATCGCTTATAGTATTTCGTCAGTTCGCCATGATGCTAGAACGGCGCTTACTACCATTGCCGCCAGAGTGATTCCGGCTTCAAGCACACCTTTCCCCTCTATTAATACCACCGGTCTAACCAAGCAGCAGAAACGTATTATTCAACTTGCGCATGCTCAGTATGATAAACACCCCATTAGCTATGACCAGACAGTACTGACATATAGCCAAAACACCAAAGAAGCCTGGTGCGCGGATTTCGCCAGCTGGATTATGATGGAAGGCGGCTCGCCGTACAGTAATCCAAATTCTGGAAGTTGGCGCATACCTGGAGTTCTAACGCTCCAAAGTTATTATCAGGCACACAATCGTTATGCGGACGTCGGTCATTATCGACCACAAGTGGGTGATGTCGCGTTTTATGTTGGTTGGCACACGTTTGATTTATTTAGCACTCAGCATGTAGCCATAGTGATAAAAGTGGACGGTAATAAGATGACGACTATTGGGGGTAATGAAGATGGAAGAATTCGGCTCGATACCCAGCCTATCAAAGCTGGCGAAAATAGTCTCGTTGGATTTGGAAAACTAAGCTAACTATGGATTAATGAGGGCTGCATGCTTAAACAACACTTCTCTCTGAAAGCAAATAGAGTCCGACAAGTCACTACTGGACTCGTGGTTGTAATCGTTGCACTCGTTGGCGTACACTTTTTAATCGGTTCCCATGCTGCTACACCTTATGCTTCAACGACCGCAGATAAAGGAGTGCTCGGTAATGGTGCCACAGAACAGACTTGCAGCGGTGCCAGTAGTGGCAGTTGTGTGGCGTTTGTTGGCAATCCAGCCACTGAAATGTCCAAGGCAGTATGCAATCCTAATCCATGTACGCAGGGAACTCTTACAAATAGTCACCTTACTGTTAATGATGGGGCAGGAGGTTCGGTCACTCGTCTTGTCCAATTCTACCGTCCTCAAGGCTTAACCAATTCTCCAAGTAATCAGGCGCCACTGGTGGTCCTATATAATGTTTCAGATCTCAACGACACTTCTCTTTCGCAGCAAACCTGGCAAAGTTTAGCTAACCAGTATCATTTTTTGGTAGCCTATCTTGGAAACCAATGGCCTCAACCCCCTGGCTGCTCTTCTTCGTACGCTACTTCCGTTGCTTTCCCCGTAGTTTCTTGTGAACAGACCTGTGGTTTGAATCAAAATGGAACGTGCGACGAAGCGCCATACATCAATGCTGCACTTGACTCAATCATTGCTTCGCAAAACGTTGATACAAAACTTATCTATGCAACTGGTGGCTCCAAAGGCGGTTCTATGACGGAAGAAACGATGTGCGATCCAAATCTATCCAGTCGATTTGCTGGTTTTGCTCCGATAAGTGCAATCTTTCTTTCTCCCTCGACCACCGACAATCCTTCAATCTTACCTAACTGTCCAGCTTTATCGACTCACACCGATTTTTCGGTCCAGTATCAATTTGGCACAAGTGATAGTGCCTACAAAGGCGACTTGGCTACCGGCTTCCCAAGCTCTAATAACGAGTGGGTATTTAGTCAAACTCAAAATCTAACGAATATCATTAACCCAGCGCTTGGCTGCACCAATACCCCTACAACTTCAAATCTATTTGGTAGCTCTAATAATATTATGACTGTCTATGCGCACTGCGCTGCACCAGGTGTTAGCACAAGTTTAGTACAGGTTAATGGTGGCGGTCATACATATCAAGGTCTCGACGGTGTTAATGGATTTGATTCAGCTGCTGAAACGTGGGCATTTTGGACTTCTAACGCTCCGTTTGACAACTAACATAAATGCTCACTAATGCGTTAAGAATGAGGCAGCCTTATCAAGCGATTCTTGGTATTCATCCTTGCCAATTGAGTCATATACAATTCCTCCGCCAACTGGAAGATATAAATGATTATCTTTCTTAATTAAGGTACGAATGACAATGCTACTATCGAGTTCACCTGACGGACTAATGGTAAAGACCGACCCCGTATAAATTCCTCTTCGTCTCGGCTCAAGTTCATCAATAATCTCTATAGCACGTTTTTTAGGACAGCCAGTAATCGACCCGCCGGGGAGCATGCTTATTAAAGCCCCCAGAGGACCGACCTCATTTTTTAATTGTCCCCGAACGGTTGCGTGTGCATGCCATAGCGTTGGATAACCAGTAATAGTACGGTCCTCACTTACGCGCACTGAGCCAGGCTTACATATTTGACCTAAATCATTACGCGACAAGTCAGTAATCATATCGAGTTCGGCTCGCTCTTTTGGACTTTCCAGTAGTGCAATACGAAGCGCTTCATCTTCGCTATCTGTTTTACCGCGCGGTCTGGTTCCTTTGATTGGCATGGTTGTAATCACGTTGCCGTCAGTTTGTATAAACCTCTCCGGTGAGTAGCTCAAAACCTCAAAGCTTTCATCTTCAATATATGCTTGGAAGTCACTTTTGCTTGATTGAGAGAGTCGACAAAACAGTTCTCGTCCACTCAGTTCGGTAGTGCCTTCTAGCCACTGCGCAAGATTAACCTGGTAAATGTCACCTGCGCGAAGGTATGCTTTTATTTTTTGGTAAGCATCTTCATACCACTCACGCGACTGCACTGGGTGCAGACCCTGGCTATACAGCGATTTTTCTGAGAACTTCATAGGTCGTTTCAGAATCTGTTGAACTTCACTGATAAACCATGCTTGATCCGCAGCAATGGTTGCTCCGATGGCGTCAAACGACAGCCAATTGTCAAAACTAACTGCAAATACCGGTGGCGTGGTGAACTCGTCCTTTGCTAAAAGCTCGACCTTATGGAGCGCACAACCAAAGTCGTATGACAAATAACCAATAATCAGGCGTCCTTTTGCTTGCTGTTCAGCCGTAAACTTTTCCAGCTCTTGAGATGTCTCATGTGGATCACGGCGACTTGCTTTAAACGTCTCTACAGGGTTCCATGCTAATCTGGTCCCCCAGCCATTGTCGGTACGGCTCTTAAGCACGCAGACGTGTCGTTCGCTTTCGTTGAGCCGCAACAAAATGTCCGATAGCTGAATATCAGGTATGTGGAGGTTGTCTAGCATGTCAGAAATTGCTCCATAATACGCTCCCCATGTTCGCTCAGAAATGATTCAGGGTGAAACTGAACACCGTACACTGGATAATGAGCGTGTCGCATCGCCATAATACTACCGTCTTTGGACCACGCCAGCTTAACAAATTCGTTCGGGACTTGATCGACTACAAGTGAGTGATAACGGGCGCCTGTAAACGGATTGGGTACCCCCTCGAATAGGTCAGTCTGGGTATGATAAATCAAGTCGGACTTGCCGTGCATGACGGTTGGGGCGGCAACCGTGTGACTGCCAAAGATCTCTCCGATACACTGATGACCAAGGCAAACGCCAAGAATAGGCTTGGTCTTGTAGAAATGCCGAATAACGTCTTGGCTGATGCCGCTGTCGGCAGGTCGCTTTGGACCGGGTGAAATAACAATGTGGGAAGGATTGAGGGAGGCAATATCGCTTAGGGTAACGCTATCGTGCGTAACAACTATAGTTTCATGCCCAAGACCTGCTATCTGCTGATACAGGTTGTAGGTGAATGAATCATAGTTATCAATAATCAGAACCACTATGTAACGTTCTCCAGAATTGCATCAAACTGTTCAATTTTTTTTCGTACTATGTCGTCAGGCTGCTCGGACGTCGTCTGCCACTTTTTAAGTACAGGCGTATAGGTCTCCAAGATTCGGGCGTATGGAGTTTTATCTGGTCCGACCAAGATCGTTACGTCGACAATAGTAGCTGGGGCAGAACTGCCAAATAAGCGGCTAAAATTGTCGGGTAATGTAAACCGAAAGACCTCATGGGCATGGCGCCAAAAGGCTAATCCCTCGCTTTTAAAAACTTTCCCCATTGATTCGTGATTCATGACCCGTTTGTGGGCTGCCTTATATTCACGTACTCCACCCTCTAAGAACCAGACCATCGACAGCTCCAGGATTGCTTGACGAGTATCAACGGTGGCTATTGCCCGTGTATAGTCGTCTTCATGCAAAACCACGATATGAGTTGGTCCAAAAACTTCTTCTAAAACGTCACTGGATAGAGTCATCGGCTCCATAGACTTAAATAGTAACGTAATCAGAGCATAAATCCGAGCTTTTTAAAAATAGCTATAACTTAATAAGTGAGCGCATTTCTACTGTTCTTCCTATTGGCAACTTGTAGTAATCGCTGGTACTGACGGCGTTTCTTGCCATCAAAAGATAGATTGCTTTACGCCAACGAGCCAAATTGTGTCGCCGAGTCAGAACCACTCTAGTCAGAGATATCAAATAGGATGCGCCGTCTAGATTAGTGTCTAATTCTTTGTAATGATGGCTCAATTTCTTGAGTGTTTCGGGAATATGAATAGCGTCATGAAAGCCATAAAATAAACTAACGTGAATGATGCCGTCATCGTACCCAAGGTTATCAATGACAGCTCGTTCTTTTTCAGGAATATGTGCTTGGTCGGTTATTTCTACCGAAACAATAATCACCTCCTGATGGAGTTCATGAAGATCATTAAACGTAGCGTGCAATGCCATCGGTGTTAAATCGGAATGATGTGCTATGTACACTGCGGTGCCCGGTATGCGAGATATTGCTGGTTTTTCGTGATTAACATCGTCAATAAATTTTTGCAGCGGTCCTTCCAAGGCTTTCCGCTCACGAATAATGACGACCTGACCCTTTATCCAGGTCGTAATGAGAACCATGAGTATGAGCGCAATTAGTACGGGTACCCATCCTCCCTGCAGAATCTTTGGTATGGTAGAAGCCACGAACAAAAGATCAATTGGCAGGAAAGCAAGTCCAGCTAAGAAAACTTTCCACGATCGTTTATGCCAAACGCTATGCATGATGACAAGATATAAAATCGTATCAATTGCCAGCGTGCCACTTACTGCCACTCCATAGGCATCGGCAAGGCGTGTTGACGAGCCAAACATGACCACCAGTAAGACAACAATGACAAATAACACAAGATTTACGAACGGCACATATATTTGTCCAGTCTCTCGCGTTGAAGTATGATTTATAACCATTTTTGGCAAGAAGTCCAGTTGTACCGCTTGTCGAGTCAGCGAGAATGCCCCTGAAATAACCGCTTGCGACGCGATAACCGTGGCAAGTGTGGCAAGAATCACGATTGGCGTCTGTAATAGAACGGGGTAAAGCAGAAAAAATGGACTGTTGGCTGCAGCCGGGTTATGGACCATAAGTGCGCCTTCTCCCATATAGCAAAGCAGCAGTGACGGAAAGACAACCCAAAACCAGCTGCGGGAAATTGGTCTTTTACCAAAATGACCCATATCTGCATACAGTGCTTCGGTTCCTGTAATAGCAAGTACCACTGCGCCCATTGCCACAAACGCTAGAACAGGCTGCGAATAGAAGAAATGGATGGCAGTCCACGGCGACAGTGCAATAAGTACACTAGGATGCTTTAAGATTTGCCAACCTCCTCCAAGCCCAATAACCACAAACCACATGAACATTATTGGACCAAAAAATTTGCCAATAATGCCAGTACCGAAGCGTTGTATCGCAAAAAGTCCACTCAGGATAATGAGCGTCACAGGAATGACGAAGGAAGACAGGTGTGGGCTGATAATATTTAGACCTTCTACCGCTGATAAAACTGAAATAGCAGGCGTTATGGTGCTGTCTCCGTAAAACAAGGCAACGCCAATAATACCAATGATGACAAAATACCACTTATAGTTGTATGCCAGCGTGCTTTCTTTAAGCTTGGTAACCAAAGCCATAATGCCGCCCTCGCCACGGTTGTCTGCTCGCATAATAAAGTGGATAAATTTAATTGACACAATTAGGCTAACTGACCAAATAAGGAGCGATATGACTCCGTAGACGTTTGTAGTATCAATGCGAAGATGAAAGCCAAGTTTTCCAAAGGCAGCAGTTAGTGCGTACAGGGGACTCGTACCAATATCGCCAAAGACAACCCCAAGAGCGCCTATCATAAGCCCCACTGTACTTTTTTTAAGTTTGGACATGCACCGTCATTATAGCGTGCCGAGAGTGCTTATGGTATAGGTTTCTCGAAAAGCTGTGGGGCTATTTTTATATTGCGTAGAGCAACGCGGTATAATCTAAGAACGTTTATGCAAAAGCTTCATGTTATCTATGTTCCTGGTCTTGGTGATCATAATATTGCTCGCCAAGCCATGCTCGTAAAAACTTGGAAGTGGTGGGGTGTTGACCCCGAAATATTTCAGATGATGTGGGCAGATAATGAGCCCTGGCAGTCAAAACAAAAAAGACTGCTTGATCGAATTGACGAGCTATATAAAGCTAAAGTTCCACTTGCGTTAGTCGGTGCCAGCGCCGGAGCGAGCGCGGTTATTAATACTTTTGCTGCACGTTCAGATAAGATTGTTGGTGTGGTTTGTATTGCAGGCAAGATTAATCGACCAAACGCTATAGGCGAGCGGTATCGCTCCCGCAATCCTTCGTTCGCGGGTTCGGCTGAAAACGTCCCGGACTCCCTAAAGAAGCTTACAAACGATGATCGAGCAAGAATTCTCACCAGATATGCGCTCTATGACCCACTGGTTATTCGTGCTGACAGTTACGTTGGAGGCGCTCATAATAGGTTCTCGCCGACGATCGGTCATGTGTTCACTATTGCCTTTCAAATTAGTTTTGGGGCTCGGAGCTTCCTAAGGTTTTTAAAGCATTGTATGCGCGAGCAACAAATTGACACTTAAAGCTAACAGGTCGTTTCTTGTCTTGAGCGCATAACTATAGGAGAATAAACCAAAGAGGAAATCGATATGGCATTATCAACACAACCATATAAAGGGGCTCGTGACTTTTATCCTGAAGATAAACGCTTGCAGAGCTATATGTTTAACACCTGGCGACGGGTGGTAGAACGTTTTGGCTATGAAGAATATGATGCGCCAATCAT
>Ga0206866_1081_pt1 | contig 20989 bp, 23 predicted proteins | sample Alteio_BWOrgCont_40_FD_152626 | JGI IMG/M metagenome (GOLD analysis project Ga0206866, IMG submission 152626) | Enriched cells from forest soil in Barre Woods Harvard Forest LTER site, Petersham, Massachusetts, United States -... | ecosystem: Environmental > Terrestrial > Soil > Temperate forest >... | reverse complement strand
CTAAACAAAAGGTTTGACAGCCAAAGAATAGGATTCACTGGCGATGGGGGGAGTTCGAAAAACTGCCTTAGAACAGTTATAATAGCCTTTTTGGGCAAAGCCTTGGACATACGCCATTATCTCCCCGATCATAAATAAATCGAGGGCTGTATCTGTTTTACGGTAGATTATACCGTCTAAGGTCATAGGTTTCGACACCCAGGAGAGATCAGGAGATCGCCCGCATAGAATCTAGATTATTAAGGGGTTTAAGTCAATATCATTCATAGTATCTCGTTGCTTGTTTGTGCGTATTTCTCGCGTTTTTGCTCAATTTTATAATTTATAATTATATTACATAGACCTATCAGGTTCCTTGCGGCTTCATCAGCTTCAATATGAGTGATGTTATTGTGGTACATAGATTTTATACCACAAACTATTTTATCATAGCTTTCTTTGGCTCTGTCTGTGGTTTTATTCGTTGAATATGCTTCAGTTGTCATTATATCTAATCACTGCAAAAGCCTTCACTGCAAGGCATATTATATACAGCATCATAGGTATTGTGATAGGTTGCACAACCCTCAGTTCATTTAATGAAACGCCTGAAGAGCTTTAGCGCAAGATTTAGAAGGAAAATCCTGTAAAAAATCTAATTAAATGAAACACCGCTTTGGATGGTAGTACGTGGGTACCGATACTATGCTACAATTCCTATAAACCAGTATGGCAGAGTTCGTTGTCTATCTCTCTTTACCAACTAACTCAGTCAACTTAGCCTCAACTCTCTTCAAGTGCGGCGCATCGTGTGGTAAGAGTTTCTTGGCTACTTGCACGCTTTGTGCTAGGTATTCTCTAGCCTTTGCCGTGTATACTGCTTTTTGTTTCGGGTCGCTTGCTTTCTTGCTTTGGGCTAGGTTGAGGTCAGAAAGTAATTCAAGGCACTTAAACTGATCAGGGTGGTTTTCGGCCTTGGATATAACGAGGGCTTCATTTAAAAGAGTTTCTGCTTTTGCACAGTTACCGCTTTTGAGATATACTTCGCCAAGGTCTCTTATGACTCTGGCGGTCTTATGATGCTTGATTCCGTAATGTTCTTTGTAAACTACTAGAGCATTTTCCAATAGCTCAGCTGCTTTTTTGTAGTCCTTGAGGTCTCTATAGACTTCGCTCAGGTTTACGTAAGTCCAAGCTATCTTGATATAATTGTCCCCGAAATGATTTTTGTAGATATTACAGCCTTGCTCTATTACACTTTTCGCTTGTTCGTACATTCCGTTGCATTTATATACATCGCCTAGGATTGTCAAAGTCCAGGCAACTTTTACGTGATCATCGCCTAGATTGCTTTTGTATATGGCTAAGCCCTGCTCAAGCGGTGCTATAGTTTCTTTAAAGAAACCCATGTGTTTGTAGACGGCACCTAAGTTGACTAAGATATTGGCTATTTTGATGTGATTTTCGCCATAATGGCTTTGGTATGGCTTCAGAGTAACCTCGAGCGTTTCTTTGCTTTTTTCATATTGCCCTAGATGCTTGTATACCACTCCTAAGTGAATCTTTGCTCTTATTGCGTCTATGTTATCGTCGCCGTAGTTGGATTTATAGATTTCATAGCTTTTAGCTGTAAGATTCTCAGCTTCCTTATATTCTCCCATTCCTCTACATATATCTCCAAGGAGTATAATGCTTCGTGCAAGCTTAGGGCTATTATCACCGTATAATTTTGAAGATGTTGCAAGTCCTGATGTAGCAAGTGTTTTGGCCGCATCAAAATTACCCAAGAAGAAATGATACTTTGCCAATTGGAAGCTTATATCAGCCTGAATACTTTCTGTAAGAAGGTCTTTGTGGCTTAGAAAGCTCTCAGCATGTACGACAAATAGCTCTATTTCTTCAGGATAATATTTGACCAATTCGCGATTCATGTATTTCTCTAGGCTACCTGCTATTGGAGATATAGAGTCCTTGTCTCTGTCATTGTCTTTATTTGAGTTGGTACTGGTATGTATACTTAAGCCAAGTTCTTTGATCAGATAGGTCAGCATTATATAGCCTGCGTACTGCGGTGTACTGAGAAGGTGCGCACTTTATTGCTTGAAGCAGTAGATGCTGTAGTGGTTATAAAGGATACTTTTTTTAGTTCTCGAATAAAATTAGTGACTAGATTATTGTCTTTATAGGTATCAAGCAATTCGGTTGGTATGTTTTGGGAGTTAATGAGACTTATAAATAGTAGTAAGTCCTTATATTCAGGATTCATCTCCATGATACGCTTGAGTGAGAGAGTGATAATCTCATAACGGGTTTTGGAATATTCGCTGGCATCTTTTAGTATATCTTCTTGCAGGCTTGTGAACTTTTCATCCATGGAATCGATGGATTTGAGATATTCAGTATAGCTTATACCGCTTTCCTTGATGTATTAAGCGGCAGTTGAGATATCCAACGGAAATGATGGGAGGACGAGTCAGGAATGCTTTTATGCCACTCCCTTCATTCTCTGATGATGCTCTACCTTGTCCTTGTTGAGTTATGCATGCACCTGTAATATTACAGAAGAGCTCAAGTTTTTCAGGTTCGGTGAGTTCTGCTATGGTTATTACGTTCTTAGGCGGTATGTAGCTGTTAACTGAAATATTGCTATTTCTTGTGGTGATGATAGCTCTTCCCTTACCCCAAGCCTTTACATCATATGGGAAGAATTTACGAATATGCTCGAATGATTCAACGTTGTCGTAGATAAGGAGCCAATTATCTTGTCTTCGCAATTTGTTTTGGACGAACAGCAAGAGCAGTTTTTCTTTTTGATCTGTGTTGGTAATTTCTTGTATTGAGTTCAGCTCTTGCTTTTCTTCTGTTGTCTCGCATAGGGCGTAGGCCAAGAGTTCAAAGGAAGACATGAGTAATGATCGTAAGCAGTTTCTTTATATGCCTCTCATGCATAGCGAAAACCTCGAAAATCAAAAGCTAGGTTTTAAGCTATTTGCTTATAGCCCACAAATACAAAACTATGCAAAAATGCATATGGACATCATAGAGAAGTTCGGCAGATTCCCTCATCGCAATGAAATTTTGGGTAGGCAATCTACGGATAAAGAGTTAGAGTTTTTGAAAATGCCTAACTCGGGATTTTAAGAAATAATTTTTTGGTACTTTTATGACAAAACGACCCCTAGTCGGACTCGGCGTCCTTATTTTCAACGAAGATAACCAAATATTACTGGGCAAACGCATTGCCTCACATGGACATTCAAGTTGGGCTCCTCCCGGCGGTCATCTTGAGTTTGGTGAGAGCTTTGAAGAATGTGCTGCCAGGGAGCTTGAGGAAGAAACGGGTCTGAAAATAGAAGGATTTGAGTTTGTGGCTATTACCAATAACGTTTTCATCGAAGACGATAAGCATTACATCTCAGTTTTCGTGAAGGCAAAGCTACCCGAAGAACAAGAAGTAGTAAACCTCGAGCCGTATAAGGTTGAGAAGTGGGAATGGTTTGGAGTGGACGATTTGCCAGATGATTTATTTTTGCCTCTGAGGAACCTGATCAAAGGCGAAGCTTATGGTTGCGGTTTGAATAACCTCTCATTCCCGTAGCACATTTTCGATGATTCTTCTTTGCGCGAAACCATCTAGACTATCTTTATCCTCTATTTGGCAAAGTTCGTAAGTCGCCTTCCACAAAGCCCAGGCGCGGGCTCTTAGCCACGTATCTTCATCCAAATCCATCTCGCTTATAAAGATATCACGAGCCTTACCGGATAAATAAGTCCAAGCTATTACCAAATCGCAAGCAGGGTCACCTATGGCTATGCCACCAAAATCAATAACAGCAGAGAGCTTATTGTTGTCCATCAGCATATTGCCAATAGCAAAATCACCATGAACCCATAGGGCTTGCTTGTTCCATCTGGTGCTACATGCACTCTCCCATAAATTGATTGCATCCTTTTTGTCTATTATTCTATCCAGAAGAGCTATTTGCTCTCTTGCACCCTTCTCATAAACGCTCACATGGTCACCTCGCCACCAATTATGCTGGCCAGGCTCAGGACCATCAACATCTGTTATGCTCTGGAGTTCTTTCAGGAATTTTGCTAAGTCAAATGCAAGTTGCTCTATTGTTTCGCTGTCCAGCGTTAGTAGATTAAGGCTTCTTCCATCTAACCATTTGTATATAGAAAATGGATATAGATAGTCTTTGGAAGGAACTCCCATCTTGATTGGTACGGGGATATCTAAGCTCAAGTGAGGCTGAAGTTTTGGCAGTAGCTCTTGTTCTTTCGGCACCTTCAGTGCGTAGGATTCAGCAGTTGGCATACGAATAAGTAGCTCATTCCCGAGCCTATAGGTGCGATTATCATGGCCTTGCTTTTCAACTGAAGTAATGGGTAGGTGAGCTCCGGAAATTGCTCGGTGATGAGGCGACTCGCAAGTTCGGGGGTAATATTGAATGGATGAGGTGGGTGGCTGGTAATAGTCATGAAACATCTCCTATGGGTTTACCCTTCACCATCCAAAGCACGAGATCATCATCCAGCGCCACCCGCTCTCCATAAGCAACTCGCTTATAGTCATAGGTAATACCCAAACCATCCGGCATATAGCCCCGCGATATATAGAGCTTATGAGCCGCGCCATAGCCGTCATAAAGACCGACCCCGAGACCTACCTTATCACCCGCTTGAAAAGCTTCTTTTTCGGCTAAGTCTAGCAGACTCGAGCCAATACCATTATTACGAAATGGCGGCAGGACGTTTAAGTCCATGATCTCCGGTATTGATGCTTCTCTGAATGGCTCGTACTTTGAGTTGAGGCTTAAAGTAACATAGCCAGCTAAATCATCTCCACGCCAAGCGAGCCAGACGCGTCTCTCATCCTTTTGTTGATCACTCAAGTAGCTTTCAAAAGTAGAGCGAGGTTTATTCCAATTATGAGCAGCAAAGTCGGAGATGATCTCGTCTATATCATCTTCGGTAATGAATGGCATGTAAACTGTGGGTGTTTTTGTCATTGTTTTTTATTTCTAGTTTTGCTTCATTGTGGCATATTTTATGGCTGGCAGCAATCTATGTATTACTTGCCTGCGCAGACTTCGACTCTATCATCCACCCCAATCTCATCCAAAAACTCCTCATCATGAGAGATAACGACCATAGCACCTGGATATTCTTTAAGAACTTCCAGCACATGACCCTTGGTCTCTAAATCAAGGTTGTTGGTTATTTCGTCCAGTATCAACAGCTTAGGCGTTTTGGTGGCAATCTGAGCGAGGCTTAAGCGAGCCCTTTCGCCGCCGGAAAGAGTTGATACCAGAGCACTGACCTCTTCGTTCTTACGGAACAAGAAATCATTGAGATGTTTCCTGACTTCGGTTATTGACCAATGTGGCGCTAAAGTTGATATAGTTTCAAATACTGAGAGCTCTGGGTCTAGAGTGCTGTAATGCTGATCAAGGTAACCTATGTCTTCTGGTTTTAGGATATACCATTCTCCGCTTTTGTGTATCTGCCCATCTCCTAAAATAGCTCTAATCAGGGTTGTTTTGCCACTGCCATTATTGCCTATAATAGCAACGCGACTGCAAGCAAAAACTGAGAGATTTATGTTTGATAGTACGTAGTTGTTTGGTGCATAACCTACACAGCCGCCAGAGATTTGAACAAGAGTATGCGCCCCTGTATTATGACAAGCAAGTGCAAATTTAGGAACTATGGTTTCAGGTAGGCGCAAATCCTCAAGCCGCTCAGTTAAATGCTGCTTTCTTTGGTCTATGGCGAATTTCTTGCTCCCAGAAGTTTCCTGAGCTCTGCCGGCTTTAGCGTTACTTACGATAGTAGGATATTTACGCTGATCGATGCTTTTCTCTCCCTTTGCCTTGCTTTTTGAAGCTCTCTGTTGCTCTTGCATCAGTTTGTTATGCATTTCCTGTTTATCTCGATTTAGCCTTATAAGGTTGCTTTCAATTGATGCTCTCTTGAGTTTGACTTCGCGCAAGTAATCATCATAGTTACCCGAAAAAATACGAATTTTTCCCTGATCTATATGCCACAAAGTATCAACGCAAGTGCGGAGTAGTTCAGCATCGTGAGAAACTACTATCAAAGTACCATGATAATTCTGCAAATGGCGCAGCAGTGATTTACGGTTAGAGCGATCTAGGTGGTTAGTAGGTTCGTCTAGCAATAGAATGTCAGGATCAGTACTTAGCGCTTCTGACAGGCTTGCGTTAAATCTCTGAGAACCGCTCAGGGCATCAAAACCTTCTGGTATTTGAGGTACATATCCTACCACCATTCCTGGTGGAGTTTCAAGCAAGCCTTCATGAATAGAAGATAGACCAGCTATGACTTGAAGCAGTGTGGATTTACCACTACCATTACGTCCTATAATGGCAATACGACTTCCATAAGGGATTTCGGCGCTGAAGTCCTCAAAGCAGGTTTTATGCGGGAATTGAAGCGATATATTATGGAGTTTTATGGGTTTATGTATCATGTCGCCTCTCTAATTAAGGAAATTACCTTGCCCCTAAATAAATCGGCAGGAGCTACCTTTAGAGAGTAGTGTACATGATATGGAAACCTTTTATGTGTTTAAGGCTATTGTAAGGGATTTGAGGACAGGAGTCAATAATCTTAGAGATCTTTCGCTAAGTAAATCCGATTGCCAAAACCCCACTTTCTCTATAAAATCACACGAAAAATCGGACAACAAAGAATGCTATCTATAATCAGCGGTACTCCATGGTGGGTCTGGATCATATTTGCCGAAATCATCTATATCGGTTTTGCTGCAACAAAACCACGCGTAGTTTGGCTGCCTAGGCTTTTTATAATTCCGGTTATTCTTATGGCTTTTAAGGCGGAGGTGATATTTGCGGCAGATATTAGAGTTTTAACTGCTTATGCATTATGCTCATTATTCGGATTAGTAATAGGCTATATGCATGCAATGCATCAGAATTTTGAGATTCTAAAAAAGCAAATGTCTGTTAGGCTAAATGGCTCATGGCTAACACTTACCTTGTTACTGTCATTCTTTTCTATAAAATATGTATTTGGCTTTATGAGTTACGAGATGCCACAACTAGCCGAAGAATATAAAGCTTTGGAGTTAGGAATTTGCGGACTGTTTGCGTGGTATTTCTTAGGAAGAGCTATTTCTTATAGCGTTGCCTATCTGAAAAATCGATAAATAATTGATGTAGAAATTATATGGATCAACTAGCCCAGTACCTACCATCTCTCTTAAGCGTAGCGCTTGTTGTTGTCGTTGGCGCCATTAGCCCCGGACCTGATTTTGCTATGGTTGTGCGCAATAGTTTGGTATATTCCCGCAAATCCGGGTTAGCCGCAGCTCTTGGTGTTTCTGTTGGCTTACTTGTGCATGTTACATATACTCTACTGGGTATTGGGATCATTATAGCAGAGAGTACGTACCTACTTTTGATAATCAAATATTGTGGTTCGGGTTATCTATTTTATATAGGATGCAAGGGGCTACTTGCCAAAAAGTCGTCTGCTTCGGTAGGTAATTTCGAACATGCGAAGGATATAACGATAACGAAAGCTTTTGTCTCCGGTTTTTTGACGTCGATTCTAAATCCGAAGACGATACTATTCTTTGTTAGCATACTATCTGCCATGATTGATTTATCAACTCCGCCCAGTGTCTTGATGATTTACGCCATTATGATTTTCCTCGAAGTTCTTATCTGGTTTAGTTTCGTTGCTTTTTGTTTATCCGGTAAAGCTACTCGCATGAAATTCTATTCAATCAAGCACTGGATAGAACGCGCTACTGGAGCTATTCTTATTGCTCTTGCTTTGAGGATTTTGTTGTAGCCATTTGAGTCTAATGCCACTCCCTATTTCACCGCCACACTTCCGCAAAAACACGTATCAGGTTCTTTCCGAGAATTTTCTCTACGTCTTCTTCGCTATAGCCCCTTTTAAGCAGAGCTGGCTTTAGGTTCTTGATTTTGTCGGGCGTTTCTATTCCTGATGCGTATTTATGAGGTGGTTTAGGATAGGTTTTAGCATTCCATACGCCCTTTTTAATATTTAAATTATAGTTTCTTATAGCCTCTTCATCGGTAACATACGGCCATTGTCCGGTATAGTAATCTAGTCCCAAACTAACGTGGTCTATTCCTACTAATTTTACTATATAATCCAGATTATCCAAAAGTTGGTCTAAACTAGCCTGAGGGGCATTTTTTGTAATTAAAGGAGAAAAGGCGTTAAGGCCTATAACCCCGTTGCTTTTTGCAATAGCCTTAAGTAAATCATCTGGTGCATTTCTATCAGAAGGGCATAGAGCATAAGCATTTGTATGAGATAAAATTACAGGCTTTTTTGAAGCTGTAATTATATCAAGAGCGGTTTTGTGTCCGGCATGAGACACATCAATTAGCATCCCAACCTTATTCATGCGCTGTACTAATAGATGTCCGAGCTCCGTTAAGCCAGTATCGATTTTGACTTCGCATCCGGATCCAAAGCTATTTTTTGCATTGTATGTAAGCTGCATCACCCGCACACCGCGAGCATAATATTCATCAACTAGGTCAATATTATCATCTAGAGGATTTGAATTTTGAAAATGAAAGACAATGCCTAATTTATCTTGTTCATAGGCGATATGAATATCATCTACTTTCCTGATCAGAAGTAACTCATTGCCTCTTGCCTTAAAACGCTCGTCCCATTCGCTAATAGTCTTCATTGTCTTGTCGTATCCATCACTAACTGCAAGAGTAACGCCTACAACTGTAAATCCACCTTTTTGATACTCCTTGATATATTTTTCTCTGGCAATAAGCGGCGATACTAAATCTATGATTAAATCTTTCTTTATCTTGGTCATTGAAGAATTCTCAATATTGTTTGATTGTGCGGCAATTGTACTACTTGTAGTACAAAAAATAAAAATCAGGATTAATACTATGTTGTTCATACACTGCTCCTCATTGCAAACCTCAGATTTTTTTAGCTTTCCATAAAAAACTCTCTATACAAAATGTATATAGCATACACATTACACATGCAAGGTGTTACAAAATCATACTTTATATTCCCATATCCGCGCCTCTGGCGTGATGTATTTGTTTTTGCGACTCCAGCTCGCGGTTTGATTGCTCTAGCTGCGCTTGGGTATTTTTGACTTGGGCGATATGGTCATGGATATGAGCGTGGTGATCTGTGGCAATTTGGCGTAGTGAGGCTTGATAGGAGTCCACATGATAGTGAGCTATGTCGTGGTCTATGGCTGCGTGTTGGTTATGGTTGTTATGCTCATATGTATTATGATGCTCAACCTCATTCATCTCACTCCTCATCCTGTGCCTTGCAACAGCTATGGATGAATCTATATCGCATGCTATTTGCTTTTTGGATAGGCCTTTAGTTGCGACATTGGCTTTTTGAGTTTTGTGAGCTTCGGCTTCTTCTTTATCCCACTCTTGCCTTATAGCTATCTCTAGAGATACTTCATACTTGGCAATCTCGTGCATGGATGCAAACTTCTCAGTCGTAATGTTACCTTTGCCGTAGATCATCTCGTGGTCAGTTATATGTTCGGCCAAGATGCGGTTTGTTAGCTCTTCAGTTTCGTTTGTAGCTTTCGGGATTAGGGTGTTGCGGTTTAGGGTTTCTTCGATTCTTTTGTTTCTTGCTTCAAAAATTTGATTGGCTGTCATGACTAAATCGCGCTTGTCTATGATATTGGCAAGTCTGTTTTGTGGTCTAAAAATTTTGCCTTGCTCGTTTATGTAAATTTCCTGATGGCTAATTATGGAGGCGATTGTTTCACTGTATGGGTTATTTTCTATATTATGGCCAGCTATTTGCGCTACGTCAAAGTCCGATGAGCTGTTAAGTATGCGGGTTGCTTTTAACTCGAAGACAGCACTGTGCATATACAACTCGTATTCAGTATTTGATAAGGATTGCTTGTCGCTGATCAGCCACAATTCTAACGCTTCTTTGAATGCTCCTTGTCTTATGGTTTCGACGTCTTCTGAGTGGACAGCTAGTTGTTTGTTTGGATTTGATTGTTTCGATATTCCGACTTGGACTATTCTATCGAAGGCAAGACCTATGTTGCGTCTCAGCATTCCTCTTGTTATCACGGGCTCTATAGTTTGTGCTTCTGCTAGGTCTTGCAAGAAGGTTGTGTCGGTTGTTTTGGCGTGAATAGTTTCAGCAATTTGGATTTTTTCCTGAGTAGTAAGATCGTTGCTCTGCATCCTTTTGCTAAATGGACGTTTGTAGCTGTCGATGGCGCTATAGACTTGATCCGCTATCATGGAACAATGAGTTTTGGTAAGCTTTGGTAATTGTCGTTTGCTTGAATCTATAGCTATATCTGCGCTGCTGTTTAGCTCAAGGCCATGAAGCAGTGTAACATCTCTCACCATTGTTTTGTATAGCTCTACTCGGTCTTTACCGTCGGCCTCTAGGACTTTCTCGTGCTTTTGGTGTATGGAGTCGTAATGCTCCAGATAGCTTGCGCTCGAGGTATTATATTTGCTTAGCAGTTCGTCGTATTTATTTTCTAGGGCGGTTATGAAGTCTTTTTGGGATTCTTGACTTGTTACTTGAGGCACGAGGCAAGCCAACGTATCTCTGTATAGTCCATGTTCGGGCTTCAGGAATTCGTGGCTGTAGGAAATTACGCCCTTGGCTTCGAGATATCTGTATTGTTCAAGCATCTCGGGTGTTGATAGCTGAGCAATAGTTGCTTCCAGAGCTTTGCCGCGTAGCTCAAAGTTTAGATGATTTCTACCTCGCTCTTTAGCTGATTCGATAGCGTATTTGATGTCACTGATTGTTATGCCTTCTGGTAGTTCGTCTGCCAAGTCCCATTTTTCTGGGAATGGGTTGTGACCTTTGCCAAAGGTAGCTAGGTCAACCACTGAAGCATAACCTATTTTGTCATTTGCTATGTTAATATGGTTCAGTATTTTCACCGCAGCATCGAAGCCAGGTAGGTCATTATCAGGGAAGATGACGACATTGCGGTTCTTTAGTTGCACCCAATGCACCTTATCAACCGCACTGCTTCCACCTAGCCATGACATAACGGCATATTCGGGAAATAGTTTCTGTGCTGCATCTGCGGTCTTTTCGCCTTCGACTATGAGGATGGTGCGTTTGTCGTGATTTAGCTTTTCGAAGCCATATATTGGTTTATAGCCATGGTCAGTAAAGCCCTTGAATCTCCATGAGCTTTGGTTTGTTGATTCGTTTTTGCAGTAAGCATAAGGTATGACTTGCTTGTCTTTGGTGGTTTTATTGATGAAGCGTATTGTGCCGCCTATGAGATTGTTCTCGATGTTTTGGTATTCGTATAGGCCTGCTACATCGTGAGTTTTAAGCATCCAAGGAAAATCCTTTTGCGGATTCATTGGTTTTGCATCATCAGGCACTATGCTGCAGGCTGTCCATTCATTTGCTGTTGCCGCTTCTGCCTTTTCTTTTGGTCTTGTCGTCGCCTTATCCGGAGCTGGCTTATGGAGAGCGTATTTATCTGTAGCATCATACTCATGATGTAGCCCCACCTTGCTTGCCACAAACCCAAGAGCTTCAGTTTTGTTATAACCCGTGCTAAGTGATACGAAGCTGTAAATATTACCACTCTCATTGCTAGACAACCTCTTCCATGTTCCGTTCTTGATGTTCATCCCTAAACTTCCGCAGTTAATCCAATCTCCTGCTCTTGTTATTTTTGGCTCGTCTTCGTTTATCTGGTAAGCGAGCTCGCGAAAGATTTGCTCAAAGTGGATTTGGGTTAGGTGAGAGTTGACTTGTTCGTAAGTGATGCGTGGATTATAGGGCTTTTTATTACTGGCGGTTTTACGACTTAATTGGTTGGCGATATCTTTTATATTGGTCGACTTATCCTGAACGTAATCCTGTTCATAATTGTAGTGTTCGTAGACGAGGCTTTGTACTTCGTCTTGGTTGGCAAATTCTTTGAGTCGGTCGTAGAGCGAGAGTGGCAGTAAGCTTTGATGGTTGTTTGAAGTAGCAAAAATCTCCGTTAGCTCATTCAGGATTTTATCCTCGGCTTTACTTGGCATGGCTTGTTCTAGCGTCAGGACTTCTTTAGTTTTTACGCCTAGCAGGACTTACATGTCACTATATTCGCTTGAGGCTATATGATCCTTCAATTCAGCTAGCTTTCTCTTGCCTGATTCATATTCCTTGAATCGTTTTGAGATGACTTCGAGATTGGCTATGGCATTCTGTCTTTGTTCCGTAATGCCAAGGATATAGCCTAAACCTACGCCTCTTAATTTGCCAAGTAGTTTGGGGTTATTGGATATACGACTTGTAAGGCTAGATATTAAAGCGTTTTCTCCGCCATTTTCTTTGACCAAGACATTCCATTTGGTTATTACGTCGGTTGGATTGGCGCTATAGATACGAGATAGGTACTCAGGAAAGAGTTTGGTGGTAAATGTAGTAAGGTTGTCGATTTTGTCTTTTGCAGTCTTATCTTTGGTTTGAATATTGGTCAGCTCTTCCTTGGCTTTGAGTAGTTGTAGCTTCGTGTTGCTTATGTGCTCAGTGATTATTGCATGGTTATTTTGAATGTCAGTTATTGTTTGTAGAGCAGACTCGTCAATTACCGTTTTGTTACTATCACGAGCAATGGCTTCAAATAGCTTGATCATTGAGGTAAAGTGCGGATTTGATATTATGGAGTCTCTGTCACTATTACTATCCGCCTTCTCTTTGAAGTAATAGCTGTAGTTGCTATAACCGGCATGTCTTTGGAGAGTTTCGTAGTTGATACCAAGCTGCGTTACTAAGTCGCTAACTGCAAGACCTCTGTTACTGCTTTTATCAGCGCCTGTACCTACTGAACTATCATAATTATCGCATATCAGTTTTGCATAGTTTTTGAGATTGCCTTTTGCGCTTGTCATCTCATCAAATATTGCTTGCAACTCCTCTTTGGCAAGGTTTGAATTTGGGAGATTGTCCCATATAGTTTTATGATTAGAGTCATAATCATAGTTTTTGAGAAGAGCATAATGGTCTATGTCTGACTTTTGTAGCTTTAGCTTTGTAAGTAGCTTTGGAGTAAAGGCTCGCGCCCTCCATTCTTCAAGCTTTGACCTCAAGGCAAAAGTAAGCTCTCGTGATTCGATGTAGCTTTTGATAGCTTTCTCATTCTCACTTAAAAGTTCTTTTGCTGCGTAATCTATGCTGAAGCTATTATCCACTCTTCTGGATATTGCGGCAGTAAGACCTATGCGCCAAATTGGGAATTTGGTTTGGTTAGATTTATTGGTGTTATTTTCTCCCGCAGAGTCATTCAGCCTATAAGTTTCTATGTTATACTTCGCTCTTGCGGCTTTGATGTTATCTTCGGTGTCGTCTAGCACACCGTCTCTGTCATCACTCCTTATTTTGCCATATAGCACATCTTCCAGAGTCTCCTCAGCCGCATACAGCCTTACGCTCTCCCTATGTCTCGTCATCAGTACGTTAAATGCCTCATAGCCTATGACTGACTCATAGTAGACCATCATGTGAGTTGCAGTATCACCTTGCAGTTTGTAGCCCGTTATTGCATAACCGTGTTTGAATCTAGCCGAGTATGTATTTTCTTTGGTACTTATAGTGACGACTCTTTTGCTACCGTCAGCTTTATGAACGAGTACTGTAAAGACTCCGCGGCCAAATTCATCAGGATGCTCAGTGAAGTTTAGAACAGTTCCTACTTCGCCGTTGAGTACTCCGTAGTAACGTTGGAACTTTGGCTTGTTTTCTAAGAATACTATCTGCTCGCCTTTGGTCAGCTCTATAGTTTCATTGCCTGATCTGAAGGTTACTGCTCCGCCTTTTAAGATACCTGCGGCTTTTAGATGTTCTCTGATAGATGCGTTAGTGATTTACTGTAGCATTGGTATAGGCGCCTATTACAAGAGATTTGGTTGATGATAGGTTATCTTGAGAGAGATGTTTTACCAATTCTATATAGCCATTTACGTAATCTCTGACCAAAGCGGCTTTGGCATCGATGTTTGTTGTGTGTATGTTAAAAACACCCAGTCCTTCATAAATATCCAGAGCTTCGTTTACTTTGTACTGGCCTAGCAGTTTGGTAGCTTCTCTGTATTTGAGCGCGACATCAACGCCCGCTACATCTGAAGAATCTGAAGCCTTATGCCTCATCACTGAAATCAGTTTGTTTGAACCCACTATCTGGCTAGCCTTCTTGAATGCCCCAGTCATACCAATAGCTGCTAGTTGGTTATTGTCACCTATCAGAATAGCTTTAGCACCTGCTGCCCTTACTTCACTGAGCAGATAGTCCATATTGGCGAGTTCTACCATAGAAGCTTCGTCTATTATGAGGACGTCCTTATTTGTTAGAGAAGCGCCAAACTTACGATATTGATCTTCTTTGTAATAATCAGCTCTAAGCACGAGTTCAAAGTCATGTTTATCAGATCCTTGTTCAATCTCACTATTCTTTGCAAGTTGCCATTCCTTACGAAGTCGTGATATGTTCTTCGACTCAATACCAGCCTCTATCCCAAGAACTTCAGCGGCACTTGCGCTTGTAGCTGTTCCTATAACACGATAACCGGCTTTTCTGCACTGTCTCACTATCTCGCGCATGGTAGCTGTTTTGCCTGATCCCGGGAAGCCTTCGAGGAGACTTATGTCGCTACCGTTAACTATCGAGACAATGGCTGCTTTTTGCTCTTCGGTGAAGGTATGAGTATCACTATGAGGAGCGGTGGACAAGCCTATTGCTGCACCAATACCTTTAAGGCTATCACTGACGATCTCACCAATCGAATGTTTTTCGATATCAGCCTTTGAGATGCCGATGTCATGATTGTTGCCAGATCCAAGCTCTTCTACGGTATTGACAAATCTAGCCTCGAGCTCAATTCTCTTAGTCAGAGCATAGAGTGTACGTCCTCGCAAATCACATGGATTGACCAGCTTTATTTCGCTTGAGCCAAGGAGATTCTGATAGGCTATCATGAACTCATTGGCATATTGCTGGCTTAGAGACTCGTTGCCATACTTACCTTGCTCAGTGTCAGCGTCTTCTTGGGTGCTACCGTTACCCACTTGCGCTCTATCCGAAGGCTCGATCTCCATATCACGATATAAAGCATCAGATAGCACTCTCGCTATATCCTCCTTCGTAAACACAGGCTTATTGACAGAGAGCTTTTGGAACACCAGCTCGGGATTATTACGAATAGCAGCTGCATTCTTTGCTAAGATCGCTTCATTCATCTCACGCCTCTCTGCCGCGCTCATATGACGAGCTGCTCCTTCGTGGATACCTGGAGTTAGCTCAATGCCTCTTGCCTTGTGTGACAGATGCGAGACTCTGTCTAGGTGGCCGTGAAGCTCTAGATGACGATTGATTACAGAACTTACTCCTTCGCGAAGATAGTGAATGAATGGTATTGCGCCCCACTTGCGGTTTTTACTCACAGAGAAGCTCGTATTACCTGCAGTATCAGTAACAAGATCTCTGGTAGTCATCTGTAGATGCATATGAGGATTACGCTCGTTATCGTAATGTATATTCAGGTCAACCACCATTCCGTGATTTACGAGATACTCAAGAGCAAATTCTCTAGCAAGTTCTACGTTCTGTTCCTGAGTAAGTTCTCTCGGTAAGGCCACCATGAACCTTCTCCCAGCTCTGGCAACATCGCTTATCTCAAAGTTCTCAGCTCTATTCCAAAGTTTCTCTCTATCCAAAACCCACTCTGGAGAGCTATCGGGAGCGAGTATCACGCTATAGACCACTCAGGCTTACCACTAAAATCCCATGTTTGTTTACTCTCAGCTCTAGTAAATGGGTTTACCAGCTTCAAGGTCAACTTAGTACCTGAAATATAAGCTGCAGACTTAATAGCGTTCTCGCCGCTTCCTCTACTGATTTCTGATAAATTGACGCTATAGATTGCCATGATAATCCTTCAAATCAAAAACTTTTACGATTCTTTGAGCGCGCGCAAGTGGACGGTTACGGCCAACTTGCGGAAGTGCGCTCTTGCCTTTAATCTGTAGGTATTTTATCTCGGATTTTGATATAGCCGAAGCAATTTCGTAGACTTTTTCATTGCGTGAAACTTCAAAAGAGGGATGCTAATCGCCTCTTTTAGCTAAAACATTGAATTGATAGGATGTGGTAGATGACGTGGCTTGGCTTGGAGAGCAAAAAAAATCTAATTTAATGAAAACTGGCTGGGGGCTTTGTCTGTATTACTTTAGTTTTTAGTTGATGGCTTTATAGCAGAGTTGTGGAATTAATGTCTATAAGCTATGGATAGGGATGCTGGATAGATAGCTATTTATCCTTGTTATTCTCTTTATCACGTTTTGTCATCCATTCTTGAAGAACCATTTTAATCAGGTGAGCTCTATAAATACCACCCATTTCTTTTGCGTGCCTGTCTAGCTCCTTTAGCATTTCGTTAGTCATTCTGACAATCACTTGCTTTTCTAGATTCTGTTTTTTACCTTCTGACATATTAAAAAATTCCTAAATGAGCTTCTACCAACTCACAATAACTTCCGTAAGCCTTGATGTCAATTATTGAAGTTGCATCCTTGCACTTCTCGGTATTTTTTATGAAATTTAGTCTTTTTTAACAAAATGATATTGACATCTCTTTGAGATATCTCTAAGATAGATCTTAGATTAATATAAGATATATTTAAGATACATAGTATTACAAAACACATCACAAATATATGAGGCGCCACATGCAAAACCCACTTTTAAAACTCATAAAGCCATCTACGATTCGTGAGCTCGATACTATGAGAGAGCTTATAGCAAATGAAGTAGGCAGAAGCATAAATATCAACGAGAAAGACAGTTCGGGTATTACGGTATTACACTGGGCTGTACGTCGTTGGTACTTCGATCTAGCAATACTTGCTTTACAAAAAGGCGCTGATCCAAATATAGGAGATATTGAAGGTAATAATGCGCTACATAGTGCGTCACATTTAGGCGATAGTTTTGCGAGAATGATCGCATTGTTACTACAACATGGTGCTAATGTTAATAGCAGAAACATACGTGATTATACTCCCTTGCACCTAGCTGCTGAGAGCGGTTATATAAAAGGAGTGCAGCTTCTTGTTTCAAAAGGAGCTGATGTAAATGCTATAACAAGATATGGTAGTAGTGTATTATCCTATGCAATTAAGAAACTGCAGAGAGAAACTCAAAATGGCAATAGTTACCTTATAGACAACTGCACGGAAATAGTCAGGTTGCTTAGGGAGAGGGGTGCTAGGGAGTGATTAGATTATTAGTTCAAACACATATGAGGCAAGATGGGTCTCTTCGGTGCAGGAAGTGGGTAATGGCAATGTAATATAGAGTGACATAGATTTTGAGCTTTATACCTCTTGACACTAGATAGTTTGATGTATACAATATAGATATACTACAAGGTTATCTATGTCTAAGATACAGAACTTATTGCAAGCTTTTCCGCAGAATGTTGTGCTGACTACTCAGCTCTTAGCAGCTCAAGGGTATAGCCCCCAGCTAATGCAAAAGTATTTAGATTCCGGATGGGTGGAAAGAGTTGGTATAGGAGCTTACAAAAGAAAGCACGAAAAAGTCTCATGGGTCGGAGCATTGTGGGCTTTGATGCAGGAAATGGCTGACACAAGAATATCTGGCAGAACTGCTTTGGAAATACAAGGTTACGAGCATTTTTTATCTCTAGGCAGAAGAGTGGTCTATGTTTCTCATGACAGAACTACTTTGATACCTAAGTGGATAAAGAATTATGATTTTGGAGTTGATTTTGTTTTTATAAGGTCTGACCATGTGGAAGCTAGCGAAATAAACAACATAACCCTCGAAGGTCTTGATATAAGATCATCTTCTCTTGAGCGAGCTGCCTTTGAAGTTTGTTTAGGGATACCAAAATATTATACCTATGACTCTGCTCTGTATTTTTTTGAAAGCCTTACCAGCTTAAGGGCGTACATAGTGCAGCAAGTTTTAGAAGAATCAAAGAATATAAAGGCTAAAAGGCTGTTTTTGCATTTTGCAGATCACTCTAAGCATCAGTGGTTTTCTGAGTTGAATTTAAGCAAAATAGATTTAGGCTCAGGCAAACGTCAGATATTCGCTGATGGGGTGTTTGATCCACATTACCTTATAACAGTACCTAAAAGCACAAATTTTGGACAATAATCTAGGTAACAACAACATCACAGCGTAGCACAATTATGAAATACGAAAAGCAAGTATCACTCCTCATTGACCTCATACCATCTGTCGCAGCTGATTCAAGTTTTGCGCTGAAGGGCGGGACTGCGATAAATCTATTTTACCTTGATATGCCTAGGCTATCTGTAGATTTGGATTTAGTTTATTTGCCATCAGAACCTAGAGAAGATACCCTAAAGGCAATTGACCAAAAACTCAAGGAGCTAAAAGACCAAATTCAAAGAAGGTTTCCAAGCATCGCGATAGAAACGAGACCATCATCTCCGGATTTGGGAAGGCAAATACTATGCAGATACCAAGGTACTCAGGTCAAAATAGAGGTCAACATTATAATACGTGGTACTCTATACCCAGTTACGCAGAAAGCTCTTGCTCAAGGCGTACAGGATGCATTTAAGAAAGACGCAAGAATGCAAGTCGTAGCACTAGAGGACTTATATGGAAGTAAAATATGCGCGGCACTTGACAGGCAACATCCCAGAGACCTCTATGACATGATGCTATTCTTGGAGCAATCTAAAATCACACCAGAGGCGTTCAATGCCTTCATATTTTACTTAATTAGCCACAACCGACCTATAGCCGAGGTACTGAGTCCAAACTTGCTTGATATAGAAGATATTTACACCAAGGATTTTGTTGGCATGACGAAAGAGCATGTACCACTTGAGCGACTGGTGGAAACAAGGACGAGGTTGATCAGTGAAATCCACTCAGCCTTTACCAAAAAACATAAGGACTTTTTGCTGAGCTTTAAAGCCGGTGAGCCAGACTGGCAACTCTTTGCTTTACCGCAGATCGAGAGCTTGCCATCAGTTCAGTGGAAGCTACAAAATATAAGGGCTATGAGTAAGTCGAAGCGAGAAATAGCCTATAAAAAGCTGGAGAGTCTGCTCGAGTTTATTGAAGGTAAATTCGATGATAAAACAGCATTAATGAGATGAGTTTCATGCAGAATAAAATAGAAGAATTGAACAAAATAAATGATATTGCTGGCGTTGAAGCTTCGGAGACCACGGATGCGAAAAAACGTTTTCCGCAAAAAATTGCAAAGAGAGCTATAAAATTCAGTGCATATGTTGCAAGCGGAATAGCAGGACACTCTATGTCATCATTAACCGGAGATCCAACCTTAGCAGCAGCGTTGTGCGGGGGAGCTTGGGGCACAATTTTACCAATAGCAGATGTATTTACCGAATTTGTATCCAGAAAACTTACGAACAAAGAAGTAGCGAGAATTCGTAGCGTAAATACAATGGCTTCTAGTATAATACAAGATCGTATTAATGCGGGTGAAAAACCTAGATCTGATAGCTTTTTCCTGCAAACATTTGCTGGAGATTCTGATGGTCATGAGGTCATAGACAATATATTTCTTCAATGTCATAGAGAGCCTGAGCGAAAAAAGCTACCTCATATAGCTGCATTTCTAGCAAATATATACTTCGATGCAAATATTAACCCGGAGTACGCCCATCAACTTATAAAAGCTATAGAAGGGTTGTCATATAGACAGTTGTGCTTATTAAAGATATTTGCTACTAAAGATCAGTATCAATTAAGAGATACGGATTATAGAGCGCAACCCAATAGTATACCAAGAAATGTTATGCCATGGATTATGTGCTTCTAGCTACGCTTCTCCAAGAGACTACTTCGCTTATACTCCAATTGACTGCAATCCATCAAACATAAGTCCACACGGAATGGGGATAGATATACTCAACTTCTTTAATTTAGCTGCAATTCCTAATGAAGATTTATCAGAGATGATGCAATTACTTTCGCAGAAAGATCAAAATTGGTAACTACTCACCATTAATTTGATGGTGAGTAGATCTTCTTTACAACAAAATAAAATTAAAACTAAACTTACGACTGATTTATGAAAAATTCTAGTTTTATATCGAAAGAAATGGAGAGGACAAAAGAAGCTGCTGGAAAAGCTATTGGAAAAATATCCCATATCACTGATGATACTAAATCTGACATGAATTTCACATCCGAAGGACGATTACTAAAAGCTGATAAAAAGCTGCCATCATATTATCTTGTATATATTTTGTTTGTTGAGTTACTTGGATTCAAAGTATATTGGAGGCGTTTAGAAAAAGTAGCCTGGTCTATTCTGATAGACTATCAAGGAGTTGCTTTTTGTATTGAATTCGCGAAATTTGGTTTAGAGCTATTTGCATTGGATTCAAAGGTTCAGAAAAAGCAGCTAGAAGAGATAGTAAGGTTGATATGCAAAGGCGTCAAAACTGCAAAACCATTTTTTGAATGGAGAGCAAAGATGGCATTAGAAACCTCTGAGTTAAATGTGGTGAACCATAGTAGCGAGCTATTCGAGCGCTATGAGTATTTTTTAGAAGCTTATGAAAAAGAGTTACAGGAATATAAGTATAAAAATTCTGGTAAGCGCAAGGAATGGCCAGAAATAATAGTATCTAGAAAAAGAGCGCGATGGCTTGCACAAGCTACAATAGAAGCATTCTTCAGTTGGACAGAACATGTTTTCATACATATAGCAATTTTACAAGGCTCTTGCGTGAATGGAAATGATGTTGCTAGCATGGCGCAAGCAGATTGGGCAGAAAAGTTTAAGAAAGCTCTTGATATAAATGATAAAATCACAAAACTACACTTCGATACTCTTGTTTTGATACGAAGGCAGATAAGGAATTTTACCGCCCATGGCTCATTCGGAAAACAAAGCGAAGCTTTTGCTTTCCATTCCACCACTGG